>OBLI01000230.1_pt1 | contig 61172 bp, 116 predicted proteins | sample 1519701 | NCBI WGS metagenome assembly OBLI01 (sample SAMEA3663005, study PRJEB22513) | pig gut metagenome | biome: pig gut; feature: pig-associated habitat; material: faeces | place: France | collected 2012
CCTACTAATTCTAAAGAAGTAGAAAATAAAGACGAAGAAGTTAAAGAAGAAGTAAAAGACATTTAATTAAGACAATTATTTATGGAGCTTTATTATAGGCTCCATAAATTCTATAAAAATATTTAGAAAGGAATGGTAGCAAAAATGAATGTAATTAAAAGAGATGGAAGAGAAGTAATTTTTGAAAAAGATAAAATTAAGAATGCTATTTTAAAGGCTTTTAAAGCATAGTATGGAGATATAGATTCTGATGCTTGTGATTGCGCAGAAAAGATTGCTCAGGAAATAGAAAATATTAATAAAACATTAACCGTAGAAGAAATTCAAGATTTAGTAGAAAAAAAGCTAATGAAAACTAGCCATAAAGATGTTGCCAAAGTCTATATTAATTATAGATATTTAAGAGGAATGGCTAGAAATCAATATAAAGAATTAATGGATGCTGTTTCCGAAAAATTAACAGCTAAAAATGTTCAAAACCAAAACGCCAATGTAGATGAACATTCTTTTGGCGGAAGAATTGGCGAAGCCGCTAGTGTTGTTACTAAAAACTATGCTTTAAATTATATAGTTTCTCCTATGGCGAGACAGAATCATGAAAATAATGAAATTTACATTCACGACTTAGATAGCTATGCAGTAGGCTCTCATAACTGTTTAAGTATTCCTTTTGATGATTTACTAAAGAACGGTTTTAATACAAGACAGACAGATGTTCGTCCTGCTCAGAGTATAAATACTGCATTCCAACTAGTAGCGGTAATTTTTCAGTTGCAGTCTTTGCAATAGTTTGGTGGAGTTTCTGCAACACATTTAGATTGGACAATGGTTCCTTATGTTAGAAAGAGTTTTTATAAACATTATGTAGATGGTTTAAAGTACATTGAGGGTAAAGACACTAAATTTATTCAAGAGCAAGTTTATGATATTATTAATGACCCAGACTGTTTTGAAAAATATCTATCTATAGATTCTGATTGGTGGAAAAACAATGAAAAAGCTTACCAATATGCTTTCGACATGACTACTAAAGAATGTTATCAAGCGGTTGAAGGAATGTACCATAATTTAAATACACTTCAATCACGCTCTGGTAATCAACTTCCTTTTACGTCAATTAACTATGGAACTTGTACTCAGCCAGAGGGCAGACTTGTAACAAAGGCATTACTAGAGGTTTGTATAAAGGGTATTGGTAAACTACATAAAACTAGTATTTTCCCTTGTGGAATTTTCCAATGTATGAAGGGTGTAAATAGAGAACCCGGAGACCCTAACTATGACTTATATCAACTAGCATTACAATCTACTAGTGCAAGATTGTATCCTAATTATGCTAATGTAGACTGGTCTGGAAATGCTGGATATGATATTAATGACCCAAGAACGTACTTTAGTACCATGGGCTGTCGCACAGCCAACGGTTGGGATGTTAATGGTTTTGGTCAGTTGAAAGATGGCAGAGGTAATATTTGTCCTGTAACAATTATTATGCCTACACTTGCTATGGAGGCAGAAGAATTGGCAGATAGCTTCACAGAAGAAGCGGGAGATAAATCTGTTGAAATCTTTATGGAATTATTAGATAAGAAAATCCATGAAGCTAAAGATATGTTGATTGAAAGATTTAATTGGATTTGTTCTCAAAATCCTGCTTCTGCTAAATTTATGTATGAAAATGGTTTAATGGCTGGATATGTACCAGAGGAAGGAATTAGAAGTGCTTTAAAGCACGGAACTTTGGCAATTGGACAATTAGGACTTGCAGAAACGTTACAAATTTTAATTGGATGCAATCATACCACAGAAAAGGGTATGGAACTTGCAAAGCGTATTGAACAACTATTTAAGACAAGATGTGCTGAGTTTAAGGAAGAATATAAATTAAACTTTGGTGTATATTATACTCCTGCTGAAAACTTATGTTATACTGCTATGAAGAAGTTTAAAGCTAAGTATGGAGAAATTAAAAATGTAAGTGATAAAGAATTCTTTACAAATTCTATGCATGTTCCCGTATGGGAGAAAGTAGACCCACTAGAGAAAATTGATATTGAATCTCAATTAACTGGATATTCTAGTGCTGGTTGCATTACCTATGTTGAACTTGATTCCTCTTGCAAGCACAATATAAAAGCATTAGAAAAAATTGTAAATTATGCTATGGATAAAGATATTCCTTACTTTGCAATCAATGTACCAAATGATACTTGTCTGGATTGCGGATATACAGATGAACTTGGAGAAACTTGCCCCATGTGCGGCAGTAAAAACATTCAAAGACTCCGTAGAGTTACTGGTTATTTAACTGGAAATTATACTACTGCTTTCAACTATGGCAAGCAGAAAGAAGTAGAAGCAAGGGTTAAGCATGAAAAGGTGATGGAATGAACTATGCAAAAATAAATTTATTTGATATAGCCAATGGAGAAGGAATAAGAGTAAGTTTATTTGTATCTGGTTGTAATTTTCATTGCAAAGATTGTTTTAATCCCGAAGCATGGGATTGCGGATATGGAAAGGATTTTAGTAAAAAAGAAGAAGAGATAATCTTAAATAGATTAAAAGATGAAAAATTTGATGGCCTTTCTTTATTGGGTGGAGACCCATTATGGCAATCTTATTCTGGGATGGAACAATTGCTTAATCTTGTAAATAAAGTTGCTATGTTAGGTAAAACTACTTGGATTTGGTCTGGATTTACTTTTGAAGAAATTATGGAAGATGAAAATAACAAGGAAGACTCTCTATTATGGCAAATGCGTAGAAGTTTGATATGTGCTTGTGATGTATTTATTGATGGTAGATTCCAAGTGGAGAACAAAGATTTAAGATTACAATGGTGTGGCTCTACAAATCAAAGAGTCATTGATATGCAAAAGACATTGGAACAAGGAAAAGTTATTTTATATAAAAGTGATTATACAAAATAAAATTAAGGAGACAGTTAATAGCTGTCTCCTTTTTTTGTACAAAATTTAAATAAGGTATTGACAACTTGACAAAAGTATGGTATCATTCAATTACAAAAATATAAAAGGAGAATAATACCATGAAGTATAATAATTATTTTAAAATTGATGTTGCATTGTTGATATTTTCAATTTGGAGCTATGTCATGTCTAATGCTTGGATGTGCATTCCTTATGTTGTTGCATTTGTATGCTTCGGAGTATATGATTTTTATAAAATGAATAAGGAGGGGAATTATTTTTGTATGAAGAGTTGATTGGAAAAGAATTTGGTTTATTAACGGTCATAGAACATGCTAATGAAGAATAGTATGGGAAATATAAATTAAAATGTAAATGTAGATGTGGAAACTTAACTATTGTAAATAAAAGTAATCTTTTATCAGGAAAAGTAAAAAGTTGTGGATGCTTATAGAAATAGTCAAGATATAATAAAATAAATGATTTAATAGGGAAACGTTTTGGAAAGCTTACTGTAATAAAAAGAGTAGAAAATAAAGGAAAATAGATTAAATATTTATGCCGTTGTGATTGCGGAAACGAAAAAATATTTTATGCAAGTAATTTAAGAAGAGGGCTTAGTACAAGTTGTGGTTGCTTTAGAAAAGAAAAAATAAGTTAGTTAAAATTTGAAGATTTGACTGGGAATAGATACGGCAATTTAATAGTAACTTCTTTACATCATTACAATGAAAAAACAAGACAGTACTATTGGAATTGCAAATGTGATTGTGGAAATGAATGTGTTGTATATGGAGGGCATTTAAAGGATGGACATACTATTTCATGTGGGTGTATTAATTCTTTAGGAGAAAAATTAATTGCTAAAATATTAACAGATAATGAAATTTTGTTTAAAAAACAATATAAATTTAACGATTTAAGGTCAGATAAAAATTATCCTTTATCTTTTGATTTTGCCATATTTAAAGAAGAAGAATTAAAATGTTTAATAGAATATCAAGGAACATAGCATTATAATTATGATGCAACTTGGAAATGCTCAAAAGAATCTTTTGAAGATGGGTAGAGAAGAGATAATTTAAAAAGAAAATATTGTAAAGACAATAATATATTATTAATTGAAATTCCATATTGGGATTTCAAAAAAATAGATTTTAATTATTTAAAAGAAAAAATGAATTATGAAAGTTGGGATTAATAAAAATGAATTACCATTCCAATGCATGGATTAAAAATAAATTAAAAGAGCATTATTTTGAAGCGACAAAATTTTTTAATGAAAATAAAATTTTAGGAGTCTTTTATCAAGGTAGTGGCAACTATGGATTAGATTATAAAGATTCGGATGTGGATACAAAGTGTGTAGTCCTTCCAAGTTTTGAAGATATTTGTTTAGTTAAAAAGATGGTAAGTACTACTCATGTTCTTGAAACAAATGAGCATTTAGATTTAAAAGATATTAGAGATATGATGCATCAATTTAAGAAGCAGAATATCAACTTCTTAGAGATTCTATTTACTGAGCATTTTGTATTAAATCCGAAGTACTATGATTTATGGATGCCGTTAGTTGAGCATAGAGAAGAAATTGCTCATTATAATACAGTAAAAAATGTTACTGCTACTTCTGGAATGAGCAAAGAGAAATTAAAAGCATTATGTTTAGATAGACCTAGCCAGCATGATGAAATTGTACAGTATGGCTGGGCTAAGAAGCAACTACATCATTGTATAAGGTTAAGAGAATTTATTGAGAGATATATTAATGGAGAGCCTTTTGCTGACTGTTTAATTTCAAAAGATACTGGATATTTAGTTGATATTAAAGCTTTTGGTCATAAATTTTATACATTAGATGAAGCTGTTAGTTTAGCTACGAAAATGGATACAGAAACGTATGCATTAAAAGAAGAATACATTAAAACACATGAAGAAGTAATTGATGAAAAAATGGAACAGTTAATGCTTGATACGACTGTAAATATTTTAAAGAAAACACTTAAAGAAGATATTTTAAAATAAGGAGCATATATGATTAAACATGTAAAAGCAGATATTTTTACAACAGATTGTGATATTATTGTTCATCAAGTAAATTGTTATGGAGTTATGGGTTCAGGAATAGCAAAACAAGTAAAAGAAAGATATCCTGATGTTTATGGCATTTATAAATCATTATGCAATAACGTTGTGCCAGAAGTTTTATTAGGAACTACTTTAATGGTTCAAATAAATGATGCCTTGGAAGATAGCAATAGAAAATATATCGCAAATTTCTTTTCTCAAGAATCATATGGATATGGTAAGCAATTTACTTCTTATGAAGCGTTTAGGGAATGTTTAGAGTATTTAAAAGATAGATATAGCGATTATTCTATTGCTTTTCCTTATTTAATTGGATGCAAACGTGGTGGAGGAGATTGGAATAAAATTTATGGGATGATTGAAGAAATTTTAGGAGATTGTGATGTAACAATTTACGAACATGATTTAGGATAAGGAGGATGAATATGACTTGTTATGTTTTAACATTACTACATGAACGATTTAATTCTTCTGATAAAGATATTGATGTAGAAATAAATGGAGAAACAAAGAAATTATATTGGTATCATTCTATTCAGTATTATAATGGTTGGTTAATTTATGAACACGAGCCTAATGTAAAATATCCTGCTTATGAAACTTGGGATGGATGGTGCCCTATTCATAATAATATTAGTATTTATGGTTTTAACACAAAAAAGATTAGACAAGTACCTTTTGATACATTAGAAGAATTAAAGGATTATGTAGTAAATGTATTACCTAAGATTGTGAAAGAGGAGTCATTTAAATATTAAAATACCAACCAGATAAAATCACAATTTTATCTGGTTGAGATGTGAAGTATAGTTTACATTTTGACAAGTATAGTTGTCATTTTTTAGTAAATATTTTTGGATTTTCGGGAGAATTTTAGATGGAATTTAAAAATCGGGAAGAAATGATTGAGTTTGAAGAAAAAAGAATAAATTATTATTTAGAAAGTATTAATGCAATTGACCAAGGTAGAATTTTTACTTTTTATAGGTTATGGCTCAGAGAAATTTTTATCCCAAAATATAGAAAATTAAAAAAATTATATGATTCATATAGTGGCGGATGGTATAGAGATGAAGACGGATATATTCACGCTTCTTATCCACATTTAGTAGAAACGAATAATTTATTAGATGGAGAAATACTTATTGCTGATTATGGTGGATTTGATAATATTCCATCTGATATTTATTTTTTAAAAAATAAAACTTGGATAAAAATAGCCTCACCAGATGCTCTTAAAAAAATACTTGAAGAAAAGGAAAATGAAAATGGATAATTTAAAAAGAGGACCACTTCCTAAAGAGTTATTTAAAAAAGGGACTAAAGTTATTGATGAATTTAAAGATGAATTCAATTTTTATGGACTTCACTTTATTTTCGGAATTAAAGCAGAAGATGAAATGGACGATAATCAAGAAGCCTGTTTGCATACACTAAATGATTTTGAGATTGATTATGTGGAGACAAAAGGTTATCATATTATCTGGGAATCTATTTATGAATTCTCAGATTATAAAGGACAAGCTCAATATATGCTTGGGTTACTATTCAAGTTTAAAAAATGGTGTAAAGAAATTGGAGTTGATGTAGATTCTCCTCCTGATTTAAATTTGCTTACTAGCAGAAGTGATGATTATTTTTCTAATCTAAAAGAAGCTTATGACTGGTTTAATTGTTTTGTAACTGGATTTTGTAATTTAAGAGACGGAAATGAGTATATAGATTATAAGGAGAATAAAAATAATGATTAATATGTTATATTCGGAAAAGGTTAAAAGAATTAAAGGACTGATTAAAGAACTAAATACATATAGAAATGCTTATTATAATGATAAGGTTTCTTTAGTTGAAGATAAAAAGTATGACGATTTGTTTGAGGAGCTAAAGAATCTAGAGGATGATACTGGACTTTATCTATCCAATTCTCCTACTCAGTCTGTTGGATATGAAGTACAAAGTAAGCTAAATAAAGTAAACCACGACCATCCTATGCTATCATTAGACAAAACTAAGGATTACAATGATATTATTAAGTTTGCTGATGATAAAGATATTATCTGTATGCTAAAGATGGATGGCCTAACTGTTACTTTGCATTATAATGAAAATGGAGAGTTAGATAAGGCAGAAACCCGTGGTAATGGTTTAGTAGGCGAAGATGTTTTAAAGAATGTTAAAGTTATGTCAAACGTTCCTTTAAAGATTGATAACGCTGGTGTCCCATATATTATTGATGGAGAAGCTATTATTGATAAGGATACTTTTAATGAAATCAACAGTAAGCTTTCAGAGGATGAACAGTATTCTCATCCCAGAAATCTAGCTTCTGGTACAATTCGTCAGCTTGATACAAAGATTACTGCTGATAGAAATATGCAGTTTATTGCATGGAGAGTAATTGATGGAGACTATAGCAATTTAATGAGCGAAAGACTTGACCATGCAAGAGATTTAGGATTTGATGTAGTACCTTATACTTGTATTACAGAAGAAAATCTACAAGAGTGGGTACTAAAAGAAAATTCTGATTACATGAAAAAATGGGCTGAAAAGAAGAATTATCCGATTGATGGACTTGTATATACTTATCAAGATATTAGTTATGGACTTAACCTTGGTAGTACAGGGCATCATCCTAAGCATTCTTTTGCTTTTAAGTTTGAAGATGATACATATGAAACCGTCCTAAGAGATGTTGAGTGGAGTACATCTAGGAGTGGGATGGTTAATCCCGTTGCCGTGTTTGACCCGGTAGACCTAGATGGTGCTATTACGACAAGAGCCACACTCCATAACGTAAGTATTATGAAGAATCTAGAACTTGGAATTGGGGATACAATTACTATTTATAGAGCAAATCAGGTTATTCCTAAAGTAGCAGACAATCTAACTAGAAGTAATACATATGTATATCCAACAGTTTGTCCTTGTTGTGGAGAACCGCTAGAGTTAAAGAATGATGGTATTGCAGAAGTTTTGTATTGTAACAATGAAAATTGTCCTGCAAAAGTTCTATCTAAATTTACCCACTTTGTATCAAAGCATGGCATGGATATTGATGGTCTAAGCGAATCAACTCTTGAGAAGTTAATTGACAGAGGTTTTATTAAGAAGTATGCAGATATTTATAATTTGGATAAATATGCAAAGCAGATTCAATCTATGGATGGATTTGGGAAAAAGTCTTATGACAAGTTAATTGCGTCTATTGAAAAGTCTAGGAATGTAAAGTTAGAAAACTTTTTAGTTGCTCTAGGTATTCCTTTAATTGGTAAGAGTGCGTCTAAGGCAATTAGTAATGCTTTTAATGGAGATTATGAATCTTTAATTGAATATGGTCCTGATTTTGATTTCACTCAGCTAGAAGATTTTGGAGATTCTATGAATGATTCTATGCATAAATGGTTAATTTCTTGTCCTAATATTGAATATGGTATCCAGAATGAGTTGAAGTTTATAAAAGAAGAAAAGAAGAAAGTTATTGAGAATGACTTTATCAGTAATAAGGTCTTTTGTGTAACTGGTGCATTTAAAACTATGAAGCGTTCTGAAATTGAGAAGATTATTACTGACCGTGGTGGTAAGTTAAGTGGTTCTGTTTCAAAAAAGACTGATTATCTATTAACAAATGAAGCTGATTCTGGAAGTAGCAAAGCTAAAAAAGCAAAGGAACTTGGGACTCCTATTATGAGTGAAGAAGAATTTCTAGCTAAGATTGGAGAATAATAAATGAAGTTTTTAAAGAATATCAAAAAGAAGTTGAGCACAAAAGCAAGCATTATTAGATATAAAATTAAGCATCACAAGATTAAAAAGCAGTATAATAAAAATTTTGGACATAGACAAAATCCTTTAATTTATGGAGAAGATGAACGTGGTTATGGAAGAAGTACGATTATTGTAAAAGATGCAATTAAGAGGAACCTTCCCATTATGGTTCCCACAAGAAAACAAGGTAAGCATTTACAAAGTTTAGCTGAACTTGAACATGGTAAAGTAGAACTTTATTATCCTGATGATAATTCAATAAAAGGTAAAAATTTAGAGGTTTTATTTGATGGAGATTATAATACTTTTTCTTTCTGTTGTAAAAACAACATAACAATTTTAAATGGTTTTATGTTTATTAGGAGGCATTACGATTGGAACAATTAACTGATTATACTATTAATGGTGAATGTAGCGGATGTGGAAGATGTTGTACAAATATTCTTCCCTTATCTCAAAAAGAAATTCAAAAAATTAAAAGTTATATTGGACAATATAAAGTAACTCCTGTTAATAGAAATAATGTATTAACTAAGGAATATAGTAATGTATGTCCATTTTTGAGCAAAGAGAATAAATGTAATATTTATAAGGTAAGACCTGAAATTTGTAGGAGATTTATTTGTTCTAAATTTAAAAATAATGAAAAGGCATTTAATTATTCTGATAAAAGAATTATTAACATGCTCAGTACATTTTTCAGTGATGAAATGCAAATAGATGAACCAGATATTAAAGAGCTTGATAAAATTTTTCAAACAAATAAAAGAAAGATGAAGGTATATTAATATGGCGAATAATACAAATAAAAAAGAAATTAGTTTTATTGAAGTAGAAGAAGTGTTAAAAAAGAACAAGGTAAGGACTAGAACGCTTTTTACTAGAAAGTCAAGGAAGCTTTCTGATGTATTGGATGATTTAGCAAAAAAGTGGCATAAGATTTCAAAAGAAGATAAGAAAATTATCAATGGATATTTTATGGGTAGTATCTTTAGTGATGCTATTAAGAAGGAATATGATTTAATTGTGGAGGATGAAGAGTAATGAAGTGTATTTTTCATTGCGACCTAGATGGACGTTGCGCAGGAGCTATTGTAGCATATTTTACAAATAATTATAATAAAGAAGATTATTATGAAGCAAATTATAATGACCCCCTTCCTGTTGATAGCTATGAAGATAAAGAGACAGTTTATTTAGTAGATTTCTCTTTTACAGAAGACACGAAGCATTATTTAGACACATTAATTAAAAAGAAATGTAAAATTATCCATATTGACCATCATACTTCTACGATGGAACTTTATGAAAATCATCCTGAGTATGCTAAACTAGAAGGTATCCGTTCTCCTGAGCATAGCGGAGCAGCATTAACATGGATGTATTTTACTGATACGAAGGATATTAAAGATTGTCCCCTATTCGTTCAGTATGTTTCTGATTTTGATTGCTGGCATTGGAAGATGAAAGAAACAGAGAATTTCAAATTTGGTATGGAAACTGTTTCCAATTATGGCCCGTTGTCAATGATTTGGACTAAATTTATTAAAGAGCATTATAATAAATATACAGAAACCATTGAAGATATTATTAAAAAGGGTAAAATTGCTAAGAAATACTCAGCAAATATTAATAAAGAATATTGCAAAAATTTTGCTTATGTTACAGAAGTAGAAGGTAATAAGTGTATTGTATTGAATAAAAAAGATGGCGGTAGTTTAGTATTTGGAGATTTGATTAAAGAATATCCTATGTCTATGGTATGGGCTTTTGATGGAAAATATTATCAATATTCAATTTATAGCCAAGACTCTAATATTTTCTGTAATAAAATTGCTGAAAAATATGGCGGTGGAGGACATAAAGGAGCCGCTGGTTTTAGACTTGAGGACATGCCTTTCAAAAAAATTTAAAAAAGTACTTGACATTTTATACAAAGTATGGTATCCTTATATAAAAAGAGGATACCATATTTTTATAAGGAGGATTCTATGACAGAACTATATAGATGTGATAAATGCAAAAAGATTTATCAAAGTCGTAATGATGCTATTCTTTGTGAAATGTTAGATTCTGGATGGGAAGAAGGAATTGCTAAAATTATTGCATCTGGTTTAGACCCTTGTGAATTTTGTAAAGAACGATATTATGTATATGGGTGTGAGCCTGATTGTAAATATAGAAAAGAATGTAATGTACATAATAAATTTAAAAATTTTGAAAGGAAAAATAAAAATGGATAACAATACTAATTATATTTCTACTGCTACAAATGAGATGTATCGCTGGTTTGATATTTTAAACGAGAAGTTTTTTAATGGAGAACTAGAGAAGCCTGTGATTACAATTCAAAAGGCAAGAGCGAATAATTATGGGCATTTTACTCTTGATAAGGTATGGACTTCTAGTATGAATGAAGACCCTAATGAAGATGGTGCTATTAGTTTCTATGAGGTTAACGTAAATAGTATGTACTTAAATCGTGACCCAGTTGAATTATGTGGTACACTTTTACATGAACTTTGCCATCTGCACAATAAGATGCTAGGGATTAAGGATTGTTCTGGTAAAATTCATAATAAGAAGTTTAAGGCGGAAGCAGAACGAGTAGGCTTTGAAGTTGAACGTGATAAGAAGGTTGGTTGGGGTTATACCTCTAATAGTGAGACTTTAAATAAGTTTATTAGTGAAACTGTTAAACCTGATGCAGAAGCTTTTAAGCTACATCGTGCAGTTATTGCGAAAGATACTCAGCCCAAGGAAAAGAAGACTTTTAAGTATGTATGTCCTAATTGTGGTCAAAAGTTAAGTGGTAAGACTGGTTGTAACGTAATTTGTGGCATTTGCAACACTCCATTTGAAATGGAGGATTAATATGAGATTTGCTAAAAAAGTCGAGCTAAAAAGAAAAGCAGAAAAACCCATTCAATTTATATTTTCTTCTCTTGCAATTTTACTTGAGAAAATAGATAATGCAAAAGAAAAAAGAGCAAAAGAGAAAAGATATTCTGAAAAGAAAATTGTAAAAGCTTTTTCAGCTATGATTGATTATTACTTATATGAAAGTGATGGTCAATTTACTGATGTAGTAGAAGAAGATGGAAGAAGAGAAGAAAGTATCGTTTTGATTCCAGATTATAATTACCGTTTCGATTATGATATATATAATTATAATAATTTTGTACATGATGCCGACCATAGAATGAAAAAATATAAAGGAATCATATCCGTAGCTAGATATAGACAAACTGATACATACTTAAAAATTTTTAATGAAATTTGTTTACTTGGTAAAAAGTTAACTAAGGAAGAGTTGGAAGATATTTGTAGTTATTATTCTTTTAACGGGAAAAAGATATTAGACCATGAAATGTATGATAAGTTAAAAGGAAGAGAAATATATGTAATAACTAGAGATATTTATGAGGAGAAGATTATTAATTATGTCAAGCAATTTAAATGAAAATAGAGAAGACAAAATTAAGGTAGTCGAAAAAAGTTTTAAAGAAAGGCAAACAGAATTAATTAGCAGATTTTATGATGAATTATGGATTGCTAATGACATGAAATCTATTTATACTAACCATTTTCATATTTGCCAATTTGAATTGGAACGAAGACTTTTTTATAAGGATAAGAACTGGGCTAAATTAAAATGTAAAGAACATTTAAAATCTTTTGGAAGCAAAAGAGATAGAAGTTTTTGGTGCTGTGATATTGGAGAAGACGGAAAGCCTTGTAGATACATGAAGGCTTTTGTTAAAGACTCCAATGGTGAAATTTTATTTGTGGAGTAATAAATATGAGACAAGAAAATATAGAAATAACAATTAAAATTCCAATAGATTTTGGAAAACCAGACAAAAATGGAGTTATTTATACTAGAAAAGCGGTTGAGAAAGCTTTATGTACTTATGCTTCAAGACCAATTTTAATTATTGATGATTCAGGAAATCAGTCTATTATTGGTATAACTTCTAATGAAAAAGCGAAATTACTATTAGAAGATAATAAATATAAAATTGTAGTAGATGGCATTATAAAATATGGTGGAAGTTCTGAGAACTGTGAAATAGAAAATAAAATTGTAAAAGATTTTACTATTACTTCTGTTGGAATATGTAAGGACGATTAAAAGGAGAACAAACATGAGAGAGATTGAATGGAATGACGATAAGCCAACTTTAATCTTTATGTATGGGTATCCTGCGGCTGGGAAGACAACTTATAGTAGACTATTATACAATCATTTAAAATTACAGTATAAAGATGTTATATTAATTAGTGCTGACCAAATTAGAGAATTGCTATATGGTTCTGAGGATATTTATGGTAATCCGCAAGAAGTATATGAATCTATTCTTGTTCGCATGAGAGAAGCATTAATGAATGATACAAGTGTGATTTATGATGCTACTAATCTTTATAAAGAATATAGAATGGATTATTTAAATGCACTACAGAATGTAGATTGCTATAAAAGAATTATTAGAGTTAATACAGATAAAGAGACTTGTATTGAACGTCATAATAAAAGAGGAAGAGACATTCCTATTGAAAAACTAATGAAATATTTTGTTATTGACCAACCCCCTACAATGGAAGAGGGATGGGATAGCATTGAAGATGTTTCTTATTCTGAAAATAGTAAAAAGTTTTATATTGCTTCTCCATTCTTCAAAGAAGAAAATCGGAAAAATGTGATTTTTGCCACAGAAATTTTAAGAAAAATGGGGCATACGGTTTATCTACCATTAGAGCATAAGATTTTAAATGCTTGGGATTATCCTAATTATGAATGGGGTAAGATTGTATTTGAAAATGATATCAATGCTATTAATGATAGTGATATTGTTGTTGTATTAAGTTATGGTAGAGAATCTACGGCAGGAACTAATTGGGAAGCTGGATATGCTTATGGTATTAAAAAGCCTGTAATTATTGTAGAAATGCCGGGTGTAACGTTAATGAGTCTCATGCTTGCTAATGGTCGAGTAGCTACATTAAAAGGAATTAAAGAACTAAAGGAATATGATTTCAACACTATGCCTTTGATAGAGGATAAAGAAATGGAGCAGAAGTAATGTTAGAGAATCCAAGTTGTGGATAGGTAAAAATACATTTAGGAGATTTTTGTGGAGGAGAAGAATGAACTATTATATATCTGACTTACATTTTTTTCATCAAAACATACTCCGTTTTGACCAAAGGCCATTCTCAACAGTAGAAGAAATGAAAAACGCTTTAATTAGTAACTGGAATTCAACAGTTACAAATGAAGATACTGTTTATATTCTTGGAGATTTTTGTTGGCTAAAGGAAGATAAATGGATTGAAATTTTAGATGAATTAAAAGGTAATAAAGTTTTAATTCAAGGAAATCATGACTTAAAAAATATGTCAAATAGGTTAAAAAATAAATTTGCTGATATAAAAGACTATAAAGAAATAGATGATAATGGTAGAACAGTAATTATGTGTCATTATCCTATCTTAGCTTATAAACATAGTTTTGACCCAAACACTTTTATGTTATTTGGTCATGTACATAATAACACAAAAGAAAATTATTTAATAACACAATTTATTAAACAGATACGGCAAAATTACATAGGAAATTTTGATAATCGTGGACAATTAGTTAATGTTGGATGTATGATGCCTTGGATGAACTATACTCCTAGAACATTAGACTATTTAATTGATAAATTAGACAATGGAGAAATTTATGATGATATAATGAAGTAGAAAGGATGATAATGAAAGAATATTAGAATGATTATGAATATATTGAGCCATTATGTGATGAAACATATGATTAGTACATTAATAGAATATTAAAAACACGAGACAATATTAGATTGATTCAATATTATTAGGAAAGACATCATATTAAGCCAAAATGTTTAGGAGGAAATAATAATAAATAGAATTTAATTTGGTTATTTGCAGAAGAACATTATTATGCTCATAAAATGTTAGCAAAAGAAAACCCCCATGAGAAAAAATTAGTATATCCATGGTGGAAAATGTCTACTGATGGAATTAGAAAAATAACAGCTTAGGATTACAAAGAAGCAAAAGAATCATTTATAAAAGTTGTAAAAGGAGTTCCATTAACAGAAGAATAGAAAGCCAAATTAAGTTAGTCTTTTAAGGAAAAGTATAAAAAAGAAAAACATCCTTGGATTGGAAGAAAACATTCAGAAGAATCAAAAAAGAAAATAAGTGAAAATCATGCAGATGTAAATGGGTAGAATAATCCTAATTATGGCAAACAATGTTCGGAAGAAACAAAGAAAAAAATAGGAAAAGCAAATAAAGGAAAATAGCCTTGGTTGGGGAAACACCATACGGAGGAATCAAAAAATAAAATGAGCGAATCTAAGAAGGGTATAAAATGGTCTAAAGAACGCAAACAAAGTTTTAAACCTATTGTTGGAGAAAAAAATAAACATAGTAAACAAATTAAGTGTGTTGAAACTGGTATAGTTTATATATCAGTAAAAGAAGCTTCTAAACAAACTGGTTTTGATAAAAGCAGTATAGCATAGTGTGCAAGAGGAGAAACTAAAACTTGTCATAATTATCATTGGGAATATATTAATAAGGAGGAAAATAAATGAACGTTAAAATTATTAATCCAGAAGTACTATAGAACTTATATAAAAATCATGGTGAATTTGCTTGTGAATGTTATGCAACGCCAAAGAAATTCGCTGAAAAAGTAGGCAAAAGTTGTGAAGCAGATGGACATATGAGTGGTTCTCGCTGTGAATATATCAAGTTTGAAATTGAAGCTGATAGAGGAACACTTGAACAAATGATGCGTTCTGAAATAGGAGTGCGCTATGATAACCAAGATAAATATTATTATATGGATTTAATTGAAGCTATTCCAAGAGTAAGTCCAGATGAAATTGTTAAGAATATGGCTTCTTTCAGATATATAGATAAGAATAATTTTACTTATGTAATTCCAAAGAATATAGAAAAGAATGAAAGAGCCTTAGAAATATATAAAGGATGCATGGATAAAATTGAAGAAAGCCGAAAAGAAATTAAAGACGTATTAATTAATGAGGATAATATTGACCCTCATAAGGCAGTAGAAGATGCTAATTTTGTTTTGCCTAGAGCAACAAATACAAAGTTAACTATTGGATTCACACCAGAAGCATTAATTAGATTTATGTGGAAGAGACTATGTGTAAGAGCACAAGATGAAATTCGTGAAGTAGCTATTGCAATGAAAAAAGCTGTAGCAGAAATTAACGCTGAATTTGCAAAAGAATTAGTTCCTCATTGCACATATTTGCTATGGTGTCCAGAGGGTGAAAAGCATAGCTGTGGGGCTTATCCAACTAGAAAACAATTAAAAGAAGCATTAGAGGAGAAGAGCGATGGTTAATTGGATAGCTTCTAGTCTATGGATATTTTTTATGTTATTGGGTGTTACATTTATAAGACGAGATAACATGAAGAAAAATTTTAAAGAAATTTTTGAAGAGGAAGACCCAGCAGAACTTGATAAAGTTATACTATTTGATAAGGTTTCTACTTTAATTATAGTTAGTTTTTTACCTGTTTTTAACTTCTTATATTTATGTATGTATTTACTTATTGGGTTCTGTGATAGGAAAGGTTATTATATTCAAAAATTAAAAAAGATGCATCAAGAAGATTTGGCGGATAAAAGAGGAGATAATTTATAATGGTTAAATTTGTTATTATAAATGGTCTTGGTGGGTGTGGAAAATCTACTTTTATTGAATTATGTTAGGAATATTGCGATAATCCTGATAATTTAAAAGCGCATAACTGGATGGTATCTGAATTATCAACTGTTGATTTTGTAAAAGAAGTTGCTAGGGTTTGTGGCTGGAAAGGTAAAAAAGATAAAAAAGATAGAGAATTTCTTCACGATTTAAAAGAAGCCATGGAAAAATGGGATAATATTCCGAATAAAAAAGTAATAGAAGATGCTGAAAATATAATAAAAAATTATTTGGGATTAAATCACTTATTCTTTGTTAATATAAGAGAGCCACAAAGCATAGAATCATTTTATCAATTGGTTATGGAACAAGGATATGAAACTCCAATTAAAATTTTAATGGAATCTAATATGTCTTCAAATGAAGTTGATTCTATTGTTCAAGAGATGAAAAGTATAAAATATGATAAGATTTATAAAAACAATGGTACATTAAAAGACTTGGCTAATACAGCAGGAGATTTTATAGAGGAGATTATTCATGCAAGACGATATTGATACTGGATATTTTAGTGAAGAAGAAAAAGAAATATATAGAAAAATGTTAGAAAGGAATTCTGTTAAAATTCCTATGTTATATGATGGTGACTTATGGAAGTTAAAAAAAGGGATAGATGCTTTGCAATATCTTTTTGATAGAGCTTATGAAAATAATCAAAGTAAAGGAGAAAATGAAGAGCTAGATAGGTTATCTCAAATGACAACACTTTATTTATCTTCTGCAATTTATGATTTAAGAGAATATCAAAAAGAATTAGAACAATGCTTAAAATATATGAATTTGAATCCTAAAACGGACAGTAAGAAAAAAGATATGAAAGATTGGTATACTGAATTTAAAGGAGAAGAAAATGAGTAAAGATACTATTATTATTTCTGCTTTCCCAGCTTGTGGAAAGACTTGGTGTGTAGAAAATCTAAAAGATAAGTTTGATATGTCTGATAGTGACAGCAGTAATTTTTCTTGGGTATATAATAAAACAGAAGATGGTACTACGGTAAAAGAAAGAAATCCAGAATTTCCTAAAAATTATATTGACCATATTAAATCTTTAATTGGTGAAAAGGATTTCATTTTTGTAAGTTCTCATGATGTTGTAAGAAACACCTTAAAGGAAAATGAATTACCTTATTTCTTAGTATATCCAGATAATACTAGTGATAATAAGTGCCTTTGGACACAGAGAATGACTGGTAGGGGTAGTCCTAATAGCATGATTAACTTTGTAATGGGTAATTGGGATAATTTTATTGAAGATATGAAAATTGAATCTTTCCCATTCCATTATGTTTTAGGTAAGGATGGTAATTCACTATCTTTAAATGAGACTGTTCTTAATGATATTAGATACACTTATGAGCAAATTAAAAAGAATAATCTTTGGAATGATGGTCATATTGTTGTGATTCCTAAAAATCCAACAGAGCCATGGAATAAGGAGTAAATATGAAGATTTTTAATTGTCCTGATTGTCCATCAACTATTGAAACTTGTGATGGATGCGTTAGATATATCAATAGTGGTAAATATGTAAGCAATACTCAGATTAATAAAAAGGACTATTTAGGAAATTATAGTGATAATATAACAACTGAAATAAGAAAAGTGCCATATCAACCTAGTGATATGGGTTATGAAGCTAGTCCTTGTGTAAATTGTCCTAATAATCCTAGAAATGGTGGAAGTGGGATTTGCCATTGTATTTTAGGTCTTCCGAAAATTTATGGTTAAATATTATTAATAGAGAGGTAAAATATGATTATTAATATTAGTGCTAAAGCAGGAGAAGGAAAAACTAAGCAACTTATTGAAATGTGTGCGAACGAAATCATTAGAAACAATAATATCAAAGTGATTTTTATTTCAAGAGATAAGGATTGTGTGGAATGGACTTCTTATGTAGAAGCAATCTGTGGTGACAAATATAATAATAATTTTAGACCGATTTATATTGAAGATAGTAGAGATATGATTAAATTACTACCGTCTATTGATAGACCTCCATATAATGTAATTGCATTAGATGATTATATTTTAAGTGGAGCACAATTAAGATATTTACATTCTCAGGCAAACAATGGACATGGGAAAGTAATTTATACTACACAAATGGATGATATTTATTAAGGAGAGTATAATGTACGAAATTTTAACTGGAAAAGAATTTAAAGAAGCAGTAAAATAGATTCCTATTAAAAGTGCCATATGCAAATATAGTAAAGGGCATTATCAAATATGGGAAATTTCGGATGAAGATTTTAAAGAATTGGATTCTTATATAGATAAATACGATTATTTTGAAGAAGGACAAAACCCTAAAGTTTGGAAAGATGAATGGGGTTGGTGGAGATGGAGTAGTGGCTCAAACATTAAGTCAAACGAAACTGCTTATATGAAAATCAATAACAAAAATATATTAATGTATTTTAATCCCTATTGTTATGATAATTATATTGAAGATGGATTAAATGAATTATCAATTAGGAAGGGTATTTTATCGAATGAAGAAAAGTTCCAAGCAGAGAAGGAATTAATACAACGTTTTTTTGATAGTAAATGCAATTATAATAATTTCTTAGAATATTGCATTGACCAATATTATGTTTCCACAGAAAAAAATATTTGCGCAATCTCAGTAGAGTGTGCTAAATTAAATAAAATGAGTTTAGCAGAATTTTGGAACTTAACCGTATAATTTTAAAATTATTAGCAAAAAGGTATTGACAAAAACTCTTGCTTGTGGTATAGTAAAGCTACAAGCAAGAGTGTTTTTACATAAGGAGGAAATATGATTCCACTTAACAAAGATGAAATTCAATCTAGCAAATTTTATTTTTTGAGTGACAAAAGTAATTTAACTAGGATATATCCTAGAGTTCCTAAAAGGAGAATGAGATACGAAGATTCGAAAACGAAAAGAATTTGTTGCGTAAAAAGAATATATAGTGCGTTAAAAGCCATCCCAATTCATAATGGAATGGACTTATATATTTATGAAATTCAAAAGACTAATAGAACAAAGTTTGCTCAACCAGAGTTAACAGAAGTATTAGATAGTAGAATTACACATGAATTATGGTGTTTAACTAGAGTTAATTTAAAAAAAGTTGGAAAGATAAAAATTACAAGTAGTGAATTAGATTGGACGAAAGAAAAACTTCCTTGGGAAGAGAATAAAGTTTTACATTTTGAGTTAAATAAAAATGTTACATATCATTGGGTAGAAAAATATAAAGATGGAGTTCAATTAAAATGAGAGAATTAAGTTTAAAAGCCTTAATGAATATGGAAGGGTAGAAAGTATTAGTTAAGGATTTAGAATACGATGCATATGATTAGATATGTGAAGTAAAGGTTAATAAGAAGTTAATAGAAAATAAATTAAAAAAGAAGAATAGATTTCAATTAGTTATAACTGAATTATGGTTAGAAAACGAAGAATTTATTTTTACTTTTAATGGATTAAAATGTGGTAACGGAGAATTTAAAGTATATAGTATAGGAGATTAATATGAACGTTTGGAGAAATTCAGAAAATCAAGATATTTTTAAAGCAAAAGGAGAGTTGGATTTCTTTTTAGCTGACAATGGAGAATTAAAAAGCATTACGTTTGAAAGACCTTATTATTTATCTATTCACAACAAGGATGAAAATTTTGTAGATTGGCTTTATGAACGCTTTTTTGAGAAGAATATATATCACACTTTTACCGGGCAAGAATTTGGAGAAATGGTAGACACTGGTTACATTATTGATTATGATGGTACATTAGCAGATGTTTTTGTAGATGAATTTGTAAGTAATTTAGGTCTATTTCATAATGGTTTCAAGCAAGGAAAATTTTTAGTAACCTATGATGTTTGGAAGAAGATTTGTGACAAACATGATGTTATTGTAAATTGGGCTAATAAATAAACAGGAGTAAAGAAATGAAGACGTTTAATATTTATTTTAAGAATTCAAGAGGAAAGGAAACTTTAATTGATAGGGTACAAGATATTGGCGGTACTGATACTGGTGCTTTTAGTAATAGTTTTAAAGCAATAACAGGGTACATAAAGAAAATCAACCCAAATTATAAAATTTTTTATACAAGAATGTGGGAAGTAGGAGACCGCTATTGTGTAGATGTAGGGTCTCATACAGAATTTTTCTATATTGAGGAGGATATTCCAGAATGAAAAAGAAAACTAAATTCCGTTGTAGTCCTTATTTAAAGAGATATGTATTTAAGAATATCAAATGGTATTTATATGAGATTAAATATGCTTGGCAGAGAATGTTGTATGGTTATTCTTATTCAGATGTTATGGATGCTGATTATTGGTTTGTGAGTACCATGGCTAATGTACTAGAAGATTTAAAGAATACTACTAATGGCTATCCTGTAACCGAAGAAAGTTTCGAATCTTGGAAAAAAAAGTTAGGATATATCGTTTTTTGTTTAAGAGAAGCTAATAGTGATACTTGTTCTAAAAACCAGCCATATTTTGATTTTATTGATGATAAGGATTATGTAAAGCTATCGGAAGATGAAAAAAGCAAGTATGATATTGAAAAGAAAAAATGGTTTGATAGAGAAGGAGCAATAGATTCTTATAGAAATGATATGGCTATGATTGCTCTAGATTTAATCAAAGAGAATTTTGGAAAGTTGTGGGATTAATAGGTGATTAAAAAATTTTGAATGGAATTGGAGTGAATATGTATGATTTATTTAGATAATGCTTCAACTACATATATTTATCCAGAAGTAAAAGAAGCAATTATTTAGGAGTTAGATTATTTTGGAAATCCAAGTAATCTATATAATATTGGATATAAACAGTTTGAAAAAATAGAAATAGCAAGAAGAAAAATTGCTAATGTTATAAATTGTGACCCAGAAGAAATATTTTTTACTTCTGGTTCAAGCGAAGGAAATGCTTGGGCTTTATCTCAATCAGAAAAATGTCTGTGTTCCGCATATGAGCATCATAATATTTCTAATAACCCTAAGTCAATTAAGATTGATGAAGATTATTTAGATAGATGTATTCAATCTAATTGGAATATGAAAAGTTATTATGAAAATGTATATTCAAAATTTTGTTGTTCTCATATGCTTGTAAATAATGAAACGGGAGAAATTTTTAATGTAAACAAGTTTTTTGAGAAAGCAAAATATTTTAAAATGTTTACTCATTGTGATATGACGCAAGCACTAGGTAATTTAAAAATTGATATAAGCAAATATGAAAATATAGATATGGCTACTTTCTCTGGGCATAAAATTCATGGGCCAAAAGGAATAGGATTCTGTTATATAAATGGTAAATATTTACCCCGATTAAAACCTATGATTTATGGTGGCATTCAAGAATCTGGAAAACGAGCAGGGACAGAAAATGTCCCATATATTGTTGGACTTGGAATTGCTGTAGAAAAGGCTTGTAATGATGCAAAGCTAAAGTGGATTCATTGTCAAGATTTAAGAAATAGATGTTTAAATATACTTTTTGAAAGTGGATTAAAAGAGAAAGAAGATTATGTAATTAATGAGGGAGCAGAAAATATACCTTCTACTTTAAATATTGCTTTTAAGGGGATTGAAGGAGAAGTATTGATGCTTGCTATGCAAGATAGAAATATTATAGTTGGCACTGGTTCTGCTTGTAATTCAGGAGATATGGAACCTAGCGAAGTATTAAAAGAAATGCGAGTGCCAGAAGATTTTATTCATGGAGCAATTAGATTATCTTTTGATTTAAGTAATAAATTAGAAGATGTAGATTTTGCAATGAGAGAGCTAATTAAAATTTATAAATCTCTTACAGGAAAGTGTTGACAAAGCTGAAATTATGTTATATAATTAATAAAAAGAAAAAGGAGTAAAAATAAATTGACTTGTATTGTAGGTTTTGTAGATAAGAAGAATGATTGTGTTTATATTGGTGCTGACTCTCTAGGTAGCAATGGCTATACTAAATCAGTCCAATCTCAGCCAAAGGTTTTTAGAAACGATACTTTTAAGGATGTTGTAATGGGTAGTACCTCTACCTTTAGACATATTGATTTGTTAAAGTATAGTGAAACACTATTTCCTGAACTAGATTATTATAAGAAAACAGAAATTGACCATAAATATATGGTAAAGACTTTTATTCCAAATTTGATTACTTTGTTTTCAAATGGTATTAAACATGAATCAGAAAATGATAAAGGGGCTAACTTCTTAGTTGGAGTAAAGAATAAGTTGTTTGAAATTCAAAATGATTATTCTGTATTAGAGCCTCTAGATGGTTTTAGTGCTGTTGGATGTGGTGAAGATGTTGCTATTGGTAGTTTAATTACTACAACTACATATTATAAAGATACACACCCAATTGACCATGTTAAGTTTGCTCTTGAAGCCGCAGAAAAAGCTTGTTGTGGAGTACAACGACCATTCGTAATTATTAATACTAAGGACGAAGACGAAGTAATTAGAATTGATTAATTAATTTATTTATAATAATATGTAAATATTATTTTTAATATCAACAAGGGCGAAAGCCAAGGAGGAATTTTAAATGATTACAGCAAAAGAAGCGAAAGAAAAGACGTTAAGTAACGGTGTAGAATTTTTTATTAATTCTATCGAAGCAGAAATTTTAAAAGGAATTAGTGATAATAGGTTTCATTGTATTTGGTATACTCCTCCAATTTACAATTGCACCAAAGAAGACCTTGTAAAGATTGATATGATTAAAGAATATTTAATTAGCATTGGATATTCTTGTCATACAACTACTTTTATTCCAAACAAAAATTTTAATAATACGAGAGTTAAACTTTATATTAGTTGGGAGTAATAAAATGGAATTATCTAAGTACCAAAAAGAAATTATTGATTTTTTCAAAAATAATCCGCACGATAACATTATTGTTAAAGCATTAGCTGGTACTGGTAAGTCTACATTAATTTGTTTACTTACAGAAGAAACTAATACATCTGATATTTATGTGGCTTTTAACTCCTCTATCGCAGAAGAATTTTCAAGAAAGATTAATAATCCTAAAACAAAGGTAAAAACTTTACATTCTCTTGGGCTTGCGATTATGAATTCTAATTTAAGTGAAAGTACTTCTAAAGGTGGAATTGGAAGCAGAAATACTTCGAGTAGTGGAGCTACATTAGACAACTTTAAAATTCATAAGATTATTGATGAACTAATTTATGAAACCTTTGGAAAGTATGATAAATTTGAACATAAAATTTTTATTAAAGATAATTATGTTCAACTTTATAATCTGTGTAGGTTGACTTGTACAAATATGAGTAGCGATTCCGAAGTAGAAAAATTAGTGGAAGATTATAATTTGTTTGTAGATTATAGTGGCAATGATTTCTCTTCTCCTCTTGTAAGTACAATGGTTACTTGGCTAGAGCAAATTGATGAAAAAAGTATTGAAGAGTTTAAAACTAGTAGGGTTATTGATTTTACTGATATGCTTTATATTACTTATAAGAAATTAAGTAGTGGAGAGTGGAAAGTTCCTTACTATAATTATTATACGAATATTTACATTGACGAAGCTCAAGACCTTAGTACAATTCAACTTCTCATGCTAAAGTTTATTAAAAGAAAAGGTGGAAGATATATCTTTGTCCTTGATGAAAATCAGGCTATTTATAGCTTCGCAGGAGGAAATGCAAAGTCTTGTGCTTTGATTCCAAAGCTATATGCACCTATCAAGGAATTTGACCTTCCTATCAATTATCGTTGTCCTACTTCTCATTTAGCTAAGGTTAATAGAGACTTTGGTATTCCTATTCAGCCTAGACCAGATGCTCCTGTAGGCTCAATTAAAACGATTGACAAAGAAGAAATTAAGAAGTATGTTCATGCAGGAGACTTAGTTATTTCTCGTAAGAATAAATGGCTAAGTGATGTAATTCTTGATTTAGCAATCCATGGAATTCCTATTTATATGGAAGACAAGGAAATGGTTGAGCAGATTAAAAAGTTAGTTTCTAGTCAAAAGGCCGCAAGTCTATATGAACTAAAGAATAAATTAGAAAAAATCATCAAGAAGTATAATGTTCAGCTAGAAAAAATTGTTAAAAAAGAAACTGAAAAAGCAGAGGAAGATACAAAAAAAATGATTGATGTATCTGATACAAATAGTAGAATTGATAATATCAATTTTATTAAATCTATTCTTTCTTATTATTCATCTCAACCACAAAATAAATATGATAAGCCAGATGATTTCATTAGATACATTGATGTTTTACTAAACACAAAGATGCCGTCTAATTGTGTCAGAGTTTGTAGTGTACATAAGGCTAAGGGATTAGAAGCTCCTCAAACTTTTGTTCTAAATGAAGCGAAGGTATGTACTGATAGACGCAATAGTTGGGAACAAAATGAACAAGAAAAGAATCTAAGTTACATTTCTATTACAAGAGCAAAAGAAAATCTATTTTTGGTAAGGGAGACTGATGTATAATGTATAGATATAGTGGCGAAGAAAGAGACTACTTAGATAGTTTTGATAGAATCGCAAATGCTCGAAATATAGCATATAGTTTAGACAAGCTTGGTGAGATGGGACTGCTAAAAGGTCAATATGACGAACTAAATGGTGAATTTTGGGGTCCTGATTATGGTTATGACGATTACGATGATTACGATTATTAAGGGTGGTTAAATATGGCTAAAGTAAAAATGCAATGTAGTCCCTATTGTAGTTTTTTCCCTGATATGACATGCAATAATTGGGTATATGATGAAAATAACCCTAATATTAAAAGGCGAAAAGAAAAGAAAGAATATATTTGTGGTTATGATGGACATGTAATTACAAATTGGTATCTTCCTTGTCCAAAGAAAATTGATGAAATTGTAAATAATAGTAAAACAAAAGGAGAATAAAATAATGCTAGATGTTAATAAATTAGCTAAAGGTGATAGAATTATTTATACAGATGGTGAAGTAAAAAGAAAATATTTAGTTACAGATTTAAGTTATCTCCCTAAATGGGTTTATGTTAGAGGGATTTATGAAGATGGTTCACAAGACAATTTCCAATATGCGTGGTATGTAGATAGAATGGAAACCGATAAGATGGAAAAGGCTTATGACTGGTGCGATTGGAGAAAATATACCTGCCCTGATGGTGGAATTGCAAAGTATAAAACAAATCGTAGAGATATTATTTTTAAGAGAGACGGTATTGAAGTTTCTACATCTTGCCATGACGATGATATTTTTGATTTAACTTATGGTCTAGGTCTTTGTTGGGACAGATGGAATAATTCTCAGGATGCATCTGCTAGTTCAACTTCTAGTGCAAGAATTACTCCCAAAAAAATTAATGTAAATAAATTAGAGGGAGAAAAGTTCGGAGACTATGTAGCAATCGAAATTGCTGGAAAAGATAAATCAAGACATAATATTTGGAAATGTGTCTGTCCCATTTGTGGGGACACAATTTATGCTACTGCATATGATTTAATGCACAAGAGAAAGAATACAGTTTGTAATAAGTGCAAAGAGAAAAAGGAAAAGTTAGCAGAAGCCTCTCAAATTTCTTCAAATGATTATGTAACTAGTGGCTACCTTTATGTGGAAGACCCATACCCTTGTGATAGTTCTGATACATCGAATTCCAAAGCAATCGCCACAACCAGTACGACTTGGTACAATGATGGTTCTATTATTACTACTTGTAGTGATTATATTGATAATACTACCACAACAAAAGTATTAGATACATCTAGTGAAAATTCAGATTTTGAGAGTCTAGGAGACTATATTAATTATAGAGAAATAAAGAAGGATTTATTGGATTATCCTGTTTATTATAAGATTGCTCATTGTATTCCTGCTGATTTAACTTTCTATGGAGATACAGCGAAAAGAATTGATAAACTATTTAATCTATCTTATATTTTTAAAGCTAATGGCTATGAGGATATTTGCAAAGCAGGAGAAGTGATTTTTGAAGAAAATGTATTTACTTTACTTCCGAACAAAAAGAAATTCACTCCTGTTGAAGATAAAGATTTAGAATATTGCTTAAATGGTTTAGCATATTTATGTGCTAGAGAAAAGATTAAATATCTAGCTATGCCTAGAATTTGTTGTGGAGGAAATAAGAAAGACTGGAATACGGTTAAAACCATGATTCTTGATGCTTTTAACAACGCTTATACTAAAGTAAGTGAATCTGCAAATACCAATAATGAAGAGCCAGAAGAAATCTATATTGATTTTTGTTACCAATAATTTTTAAAAAAAGTGTTGACAAATTTACCCTCTTGTGATATTATAAAAATGTCCCAAGGGGGTAAATTAAAAAAGGAGAAAAAATATGGAAGTAAAGCCTGTATATTTGGTTCTTATTGATGAAGATAACAACGGTACAGATTCTAACAAATATTATACACTTGAACCCCGTGGCAATGATTTCGTAGCTAAGTGGGGTAGAATTGGAGGGCATGAGTCTTCTAAGACTTATCCTATGAGTAAATGGGATTCTACTATTGCTTCTAAGAAAAAGAAGGGATATGTAGAAAGAACCGACCTTATGACTGATGTTATCGAGGATTCTAAGGAAGAAGATAATAATACAGCAGATGAATTTAATGTAATTAAAAATATTTCTGTAAGAGAAATTATTAAGAGACTTTGGGATTATGCAAATAAAACAATTCAAGCTTCTTATCGTGTTTCTGCTTCTGTCGTAACTCAGGCTATGATTGATACTGCGCAGGATAAGATTGATTATCTTTCTGTTAATTATAATAATATGACAGTAGAAGAATTCAATGAAAAACTAAAGGAAATCTTTGTTACCATTCCTAGAAAAATGCGCACTGTAAAAGAGTATCTTGCTAAGGAAGATAGTGATTTTCAGGGAATTATTGCTAGAGAACAATCTTTACTGGATACCATGGCTGGTCAGGTTTATAAGAAGAAAGAAAAATCTGACGTATTGAAAACTGAAAATCAGACTGATTCTGTTAGCATTCTTGAAAAGATGGGAATCATTATGGAAGATGCTACTCAGGAAGATGTTGAGAAGATTAAGAAAGCCATGGGCGATGCAAGCAACAAGTTCTATAAAGCTTGGAGAGTTACTAATAAAGCCACTCAGGAAGCTTATGATAAGTATGTTTCTGAGAATAAAATTGGAAATGTAAAGCTAACTTGTCATGGCTCTAGAAATCAGAATTGGTTTAATATTTTGAGGACTGGTTTAAAGATTCGTCCTGCTGGCGTATTAACAAATGGCTCGATGTTTGGCCTAGGATGCTATTTCTCCAATCCCGATAAGTGGCACGGAGTAGCAAAATCTATTGGGTATACTTCTTTAGGTGGATATTGGACAAGAGAATATCAAAATTGTGGTTTTATTGCATTTTTTGAAACTGCTTTAGGCCCTAGTTATGATGTGTATTCTTTTGATAATAAATATTATAATTTTAATCTGCAAAAGTTAAAAGAAGCAAAAGCGGATGCTTGGAATCTTTTCGCTCATGGAGGTACTGGTATGCTTAAAAATGATGAAATTATCATTTATAACGAAAGTCAAACAACAATTAAATATTTAGTGGAGATTAGATAATGAAGATTTATCAAGTATTTGAAGCTCAAGAAGAATGGGTAGACCATTATTACGGAGATACAATAAACCATGAATGCAATCTTGAGGTTCATAATCATTTAATTAAAAGTTTTGTATCGAAAGAAAGAGCAGAAGAGCATAAAAATTTTCTTGAATTAAAATATAAAAAAGAATCAGATAAAAGTGACCATTGCTCATATTGTCCTGTTTGGTATATGACCAAAAGAAAATTATCTTATAAAAAGAATATGGAAGAGTTGGTATCTCATTGCGAATCTAAAATCGACTTTCATCCTGATTTAGAATACGTTGGCAATAGAGTGAATTGCAAAAATTATTGCGTGATGCCATATGACAGAAAATATTTTATTAAAGAAATTGAGGTAGAAGAATAATGAACACTAATATTAATCTAATTGAAGAAGAGCTAGAGGAAGACCTAGTACATACTGTAATTGATTCTCTACGCAATCATCATACTGATTATTGCTTTTCGAATAAGGATTTCAAATCTATTCTTTCTTTAGCTAAAGAAGCTGGAATTAGCCTTATTTATAAAGTTTTTTATGACAGGTATGACAAATTAGATTACGTTGAATTTATCCCTGCAAATTTTTATGTGAGCATTAATGGTGCAAAAACTTATATTGATAAGGCTTATCAATTTGAAGCCAGTGAAGTTCCTGAAAATTGGAAATACGATAAGGAAAGAAAGGAAAATGGCACTGGTAAGTCTTATAAAAAGAAACGTAAAACTATTGATTATCTGGCAATGGCACAAGGTAAAGAATATTTATTTTAACAAAAAGCTTGACAAACTTCCTTTTTTGTGTTACACTATGTAAAAAGTAACAAACCTGTAACAGAGATTACAAGCTGTTACTTTTTAAAAAGACCAAAGAAAAGGAAGTTAGAAAGATGAAAAGCAAAAATTTTAAGAAAAGGATAAATGGATGGTTCAAAAGACACGGATTACGGCAACCAGATAAAATCGACATTTTATTTGGTTTAGTGTCCACGATTTTCATGATTTTTTGTGTAGTAATGTCCACCATTCAAGGACTTCAAGAACAAAACACAGAACTTTTGTCTTTGAACAGTAAACTAATGAACAGCAATGATTTTTTAATTGCAACTGTTAGTGCATATGAAGACGAATATGGAAGTTTGTACATGAGTGATGTGGAATACGAAACTCCTACTTTTAGTCTTTTAAATAAAAATTATTATGAAATGACTAAAACGCAAATGGAAGAACATTTATCCGAACTTAACTCTTTTATTTCTCATTTTAAAACTTATGGTATAAATGAGACGGATGAAACTTATCAGCTTGTAGTTAATGAGTACAATAAATGCGCAGAAGCTTTAAAAAAAGGTCATTATAAAAATCCTTATTCTGATGAAGACCATATTCTTCTCGCTTATGCTATTATGAGGGAACAAGGAGACGATAGGAATTCTGATGAATGCCAACAGTTAGTCGGTTGTGTAATAATGAATAGAAAATCAATGGGTGGTATTAATGGTAATCTTCACTCTCCTAGTATTAAAGATATCATTAATGAAGAAGGTCAATACCATTTTGCTATTATGAAAAATCATAATGTTAATATTAATACAATTGATACATCTATTATTACCGAGCGTTGCTATGAGAATGCAAGAAAAGTATTAGAAGGAGAAGTAAGTTGCCCAAGCAATGTTGTATTTCAGGCAACATTTAAACAGGGAAGTGGAGTTTATAAGAGCTTTTATAATGAAGGTTATGGGACTACTACTTATTTCTGTTATTTATAAATAAAAAGGAAATAAAATTATGTTTGAAAAAATAAAAAAGAGGTTTAAAGATATGGCAATTTAGTTTAAAAACCCTATGTATAATGCAAATAATATTGATATTCTTGTTGATAATAAAGTATCTACCATAAATGATACTGTATCAGAACTAGAATCAAAATTAACAAAAGATATTTAGTTAATAAATGAAGATATTAAAAGCTTATCAATTTATGCAGAAAATTTTAAAGTTAAATTAAAAAATTTAAGCCAGAAAGAAGAAAATGATATTTCTGGATTAAATAAGAAAACAGAGTTACTTTTTAAGCAAATTGATAGTACTAATCGTTTAATTTATTCTTATGTTCAAGAGCAATTATTTAATATAGAGAAAGTTAGATTGGAAATGAAAAGAGAAAATCTAATGCACTATATTTATGAACAAATAATTGATAAACAAATTTATTATATTTTAAGTATTCCTTGGTATAAAAAAATTACAAAGAGACAGCGAGAAAAAATCAATAATAATATTAAGAAAATACATGACCATACATTTGAATTAAGTAAAGCTCAAATAGAAGATGTTGAGTTAGAAATTAAAAATCATACTAGAGAAAAATTTTTTGCAAAGCTAAATAATATAACAAAAGAAATTAAAAATAATCAAAAAGGAGAAAATTAAAAATGAATTCTATTAAAAGCAAGATGATTAAGAAGCTACGTGCCAATGGTATTTATTTTGGTGATAAGAATGGAGCAAAGGTTCGTTTAGGGCATATGAAAGAGCACCAGCTAGTAGCTCTTGTTTATAGCCTTGGTCTAAATGACTAATTTTAAAGGGGGAGATTTTTCTCCCCTTTTTTTATTAAAAAGTATTGACAAGTATGGAAAAGTATGATATACTTCTTGTATATTATAAAGGAGGTTTATAAAAATGAGCGATAGAATTTGGATTTCTGTAAAGGATAGGCTACCTACTGAGCAAGACATTAAAGAAAATAATAATGATGATTTGTTCTGGGTAACTGCGATTTATGGAGAGAATGGAATTGCGCAGAAAACTGTGTTCCCTTGTAATTATAATTGTTTTACAAAAACTTGGGAAAGCTGTGACACTGAGGTAGTTACTCATTGGATGCCAAAGAGTATTCCTGACCCTGCGGAGGATTGATATAAATGGATAATAAAGAAATGGAAATGAGTCTAGATGAAGCAATTGAGCATCTGAATGATACTCTTAATTCAACAGATAGAATGTGGTCATGCGATTCTTGCAAGCGTGAACATGAACAACTTAGAAATTGGCTAATTGAATTAAGAGAAATGAAAAATAAATATTATATTCCAGTTTATAAAAATGGAGAATTCGTTTCAAGAGAAGCAAAAGCTTTAGTAGAAGATAAAAATGAATATTACGCTTCCGCTAAAATTATTTTAAATCATCTTGAAGTACATAATAAAGCTGAATCTCCCCTTTCGATTGATGTTACTACAGCTTTAATGACCGCTGTAAATTGTCTACTTGAAAAGGGTGGAGCAGAATATAAAGAAAAGGAAGAGTCTCAATGAAACAAATTTTCCTAGTTGGTTTAAAAGTAGATATTAGTTATGATTTAGTTGAAAAGAAGCTATTTAAAGGATGGCAAGTATATAAAAGCTATGCCAATGAATATGCTATTTCCAAAGTGCGTCCTTATTATGCAGAAACTTTTGAAGAAGCTAGACAAAGATATATTAAACAGAAAATAGACGAAAAATCTTGGGGAGTTAGAGATATTTTAGAATCTTCTGAAAATTTCGATTGGAATATTTTTTGTAGTCATAAATTTTATGAAGATTGTGCTAAATCAATTTTTCCGCAATTAACAGCTATAAGAAATTATTCTGAAAAATATGAGATAGTAAATGTTAAAGAAGTAACTAAAATTAAAACTATTGCTTTAAATTATTTATTAGAATATTTATCGGCAGAAGATTTCAAAGAATGGTTTTGGGATACAGAAGTAATTAAGAAATTAGTAAATAAAGAAAACGAAGTAAAAACAGTTATTGAAACTATTGAAAGCAGTAACAATAAAGATTTTGAATTACCATTTTAATTAAGGGGAGATACATATGAAATACGAGACTTTAGGAGATAGAATGAAAGGAGCCTATGAAAATAAATATAGGCTTTATTTACCTGAGAGAATTCCTGTAATTATTAGACTAGATGGAAAGGCTTTCCATACCTTTTGTCGAGGTTTAAAGAAGCCCTTTGATGATTTATTTATTTCTGTAATGCAAGATACAATGCTTGACCTGTGTAAAAATATTTCAGGATGTAAGCTAGGATATGTTCAGTCTGATGAAATTTCTCTATTGTTAGTTCAGACTAGAGACGAATCTCAGCCTTGGTTTGATAATAATATCCAAAAGATTGTAAGCGTATCTGCTTCTATGGCTACTCTTTATTTTAATAAGAATTTTCAAGATAAGTGCTTTGAATTTATGAATAAGATTTTAGAAAAGGCAGGAGATTTTACAAAAGAAGAAAGCGATTATTTAGAAATTTTAGGTAAGAAAGAATTTCTAGCTATGTTTGATAGTAGAGTCTTTGTGCTTCCAAAGGAAGAAGTAAACAACTACTTCTATTGGCGACAATTAGATGCTACTCGCAATTCTATTCTTTCTTTAGCTCAGTCTTTATATTCAGATAGGGAAATGCATGGTATTAAATGTGATGATTTACAGGATAAAATGTTTACAGAAAGAAATGTAAATTGGAATGACCTTTCTACTGTAAAAAAGAGAGGAACTTGCGCTATCAGAAAAGAAGTAGAAGTAAATGGGGTAGTAAGAAACAAGTGGTTTATTGATGAAGATATTCCTATCTTTACTCAGGATAAGAATTATATCAACGGAATTATTTACAAAGGAGAAGAATAATGCCATATAATTTTATTCAACAGTTGGAAGAGTCTATTGTAGAATTAGAGACTATTGGTGGACATGATATATTAATTTCTTTTTTGTCTGCTTCTGCAATTTGTTATTATTTACTTCCGCTTACTATTACAATTTTTCTATTAGGGATTCTATTTTTTAAAAATTTTAAATAAGGAGAGTACATATGAAAAGTCTAGGTAGAATTTTTGAACTAGGTAATAATGGTAATAAGCCTTTTAAGAACAAGTATGTAATTGTATATGAAAACAAAACTTATTTTGTATGCAAGGAATTTGGAACAGATTATCCTAAAATTATTAGGAAAGAACGTTGTGTTGATTATTCTGTTTATATGAATCCTAATTTCAAATACAGTTATTGGAGTTGCTTTATTGTTGATAGGAAACATGAAGCAGATATTAAAGTTGATTTTAGTGACTACAACTTAAGAGATAAACTAACAGAAATTGAAAAAATTAGGAACAGAATCTATAATGAAAAGAATAGAATTAAAAGAGAAGAAGAGTACAAAAAGAGAATGGAAGAAGAGTATATTCCTAAGTGGGAAGAAGAACTTGAAACATTAACTAAATCTTATGAGAAAATGAAAGAAGAAGCAAAAGAAAGAACAGAAGAATGGGAAAATTTTGCTAATTAAAAGGAGTGAAAAGCATGAAAAATAAAGATATCCTCATGGATTAGGGATTTGAAAATTTTATAATTTTTGAAAATCCAGATTATGATTCGGCAATCATAGGTATTACAGAAAATAATTAGGTTGTTTATGATTACGAAAAGATGATTGAACATTTAATGCAAGAAGATGATATAGATTATGAAGAAGCTGTTGATTTTATAAGTTATAATACAATACGTTCTTTGCCCTATGCCGGGGAAGGTGCTCCAATTATTATGTATAATATAGGTGAATAAAATGAGGGAATGTGATAAAGAATATATTTCTCTTTTTATAAATAAAATCATTAGCAATTTAAGAGACATTTTTAATCCTAAACTTATAAAAATAAATCCACAATATTATTACACATTAACAGAAACAGGTTATAAAAAAGATGAAAATTATATAACTGGCATCAAAGTATATTTTCAATCTCCTGATGGTATTGTTTTTTATACTGGAATTATAGATACAGAACAGTTTTATAGGAATATCAATGACAGTTTTAATGGTTATTTTGTAGATAAGTACACAGCTAAATTTAAGCATGATATTTTAGATTTGTTAATTAAATATGCGGTGAATGAGGAATATGCATGACGAGATTTATTAAATGTCCAATATGTAATAATCAAGCTAAACGGGAATATTATACTGGTCCTTTCGGTATCGAAGAAGAATATATTGATTGTTCAACTTGTAATTATGAATTTGAATTTGCCTATGGTAATTATAAAGAAGTAGTTGGAAATAAATATTTCATTTGGAGTTATTCTACAAAATACAATAATCCAATTTTTAAGAGAATGTCTAGAACGGAGTTTATGGCAAAACGCCGTTGGAAGAAACATCATAAAGGGACAACCTGTAAAGATTGTCCTGTATAATTAAGAAGTTTTGGAGGTGTAAAACATGTTTACAATTGAACTGCCTTATGATATAGGGACATTTGTTAAAATTACTGAACCTTTATTTGAGCGCAAAAAACCATTATTGTGTGGAACAATTGTTGGTTATTCGGTTTTCGGGCAAACAGATATAACTATTTTTGTTTCTGGGTATAAAGAACCATGGTGTGGCGAGTATATGTTATCTGAAATTGAAATAATGGATGAATCAGAAATTAAAAAATTAAAAGAAAGATATGAGGAATGACTATGAATCTAGAATTACTACTTGCGAAAGACGCTATTTTCCGTTTAATTGGTCAATTTCATAGAGCTACAAAATTTGATGATGGTGAATTATATATTTATAATTATTGCGAATCTGCTTTAGAATCTGCCTTTAATGTCCTTGGCATTAAAGAAGATTACATTAAATTATATGACTTTTGTAAAATGTGGGAAGATAATAGCCGTGCTATTTGGGCAATAAATTTTCCTGATAGACCGTATGAGGGAATTCCAGCAGAAATTCATTATGATGTTTTCAAAGAAGATTATGATTGTTGGGAAAGAATGATTGACGAGACAGAAGAAGAGGAGGAAAATTAAATATGGACGCTGAATTTGGAGTTTATGCAGATGAAATTCTTTATCAACTAAGGTCAACTAATTTTTCAAACGAATATTGGGACATGAATAATACTGAAAGATTAAAGTTATTAAATGAAATTTTAAAAATACTTGGATATTATGCTGAATATGATATTAATAGAGAAGATTAAAATTTAAGGAGAATTAAAATGGCAAAAGGTTTTGGAGTTAGCCCTATTACAAATACAATATATTACGGTACACAAGACCCAGTAAAACACATGTGGACAGGTAAAAAAGAAGATGTAACAGATGGAGCTATTGGTGCTGTATATGAGTGGTTTATGGGTAATATGGAAGGAAATGAAGAATATTCCATTACATATCCAAGTACAGAATTTGAATTAGTAATGAGAAGAAAAGGAAACAAAAAGGAGAAATTAAAATGAGTCTAAAAGATATAATTAGACAGGATATGTATTCTGCTATGAAAGAGAAACGTCAAGCAGATAAGTCTTGCTATTCTATGATGCTTGACACTATTCTAAAGGTAGAGAAAGAGAAGAAGAAGGAATTAACTGATGATGAAGTAGTTGTCCTAATTCAAAAGCAAATTAAGCAATGTAATGAAACACTAGAGTATGCTAAGAAGAATAATTCTGAGGATATTATTAAGAGCACAGAAAATGAAATTGCTCTTCTAACTGTGTTTCTACCTAAGATGCTTACTGAGGAAGAGATTAATATGTTCCTAGATGGCGTATTTGAAGAGATTGAACCTATTAAAAATAATAAAGGACGCATTATGAAAGAGTGCTCTAAATTACGTGGTAAGGCTGATATGAAGCTAGTTGCTCAATTAGTAGATAAGGTTTTGGCATGAAAGACTATGACGAACTATTAGATTTTATAGAAAATGTGTTAGGGATTGAATTGTTGCTTTATCAAAAAATTATGTTAAAAATTATTTGTGAAAAAGATATAAATTATATTTTAATAAGGTGATAGCATGGAAGAAAAAATATATGATTTTAAGACTAGCAATGAATTAGGGAAAATTGGAGAGGCAATTGCAGAAAAATATTTTAATTAGAGTAATAAAATTAAGTCTTATCTTGATGTCACAAAAGATGATATATATCGTGAAAAAGATATAGATTTTATTACATATATGAAAAATGGAGATGTAATTACCGTAGAAGCAAAAGCTGATAAAGTTATATCTTCTAATATATTTTTTGAAACAATTAGTAATAAAGAAAAAAATACTTTGGGGTGTATGCTTAAAACAGAAGCGGATTATATATTTTATTATTTTATTGCTTTTAAAGAATTATATATACTTAAAAGAGAACAGTATGTGAATTGGGTTAAGAAAGAAAAATTATATTTGCCGGGATGTGATTATAAAGAATTTAACAATAGGGCAATTAATCGTGAAACTGGACTTACTTATCTTTATACAACTGGTGGCTATATAATTCCTAAAAAATATATAATTGAAAAAGATTTCTGTAAAATCATAAAAAATTTTGAATAAAGGTATTGACAAACCTCTTTTAGTGTGGTATCATTTGGTTACAACTAAAGGAGGTTTATTTTATGGAAGTACATAAGATTTATTGTGATAGACAGAGTTGCAAGAAAGAAATTACAAAAAATAACAGATGCAAGGCAGTTATCGGACTTAGAAAACCATCTAATTATTCTTGCGATTTAAGAGAAAATGAAATTACAATTAATGTTGACCTATGTCCAGAGTGTGCAGAAAAACTAAGAGGTATCTTATCTGAATTTTTTAATGAAGGATGCCTAGCATGGAATGAGATGGGGGAAGAAAAAATTTCTACTGAATGGAAACCTGTTCGTTCTAAGTTTTAATAGGAGGATAATATGATTTATTGTAATAAAATTCATTGCAAATATAATCGTGCCAATGATGTAAAAGGTGGAAAGCGTATTTGTGTTTATAGTGGAGATTTGGAACTTAATGACCAATGCCAGTGTGAAAAATTTGAACGTTCCATGACTTGGTATTTTAATAGGGTGTGGAATGAAGTAATTGATTCCAATATGATTCCTGCAATGGATATGGATGAAGATTTGAAAATTGGACTTTATTATGTTATGGAATGCTATGGTCTTTCTTTTGCGAATTTTAAAAGAGGAAGTTGGAGTTGGTTCTCTCTTGTTGACCCTAAAACTCAGGAAAGTTTGAAATATAAGCAAATTATTGAACGTCCTTTTAATGATGAAAAATTCAAGAAATTCCTAAATGATTTTAATAAAGGTATTCTTCCCGGAGACGGATATAGAGAGCTAAATAAGGATAAGAAATATAAATCTCAGCCTTATGGTATTCTAGCTCCTAACGGCAAGTTCTTTGAAGGTGAATTTGGAGAGCATGAGCAAACTGCCTTTAGTATTTGCGAAGATAGACAGTGGACTCAAGAGTTTTTTAATTCTAATTATAAAAGTAGCGCAGATTTCCTTGTTTTTGAAAAGAATTATGTGATTATTCATAATCCAACAGGCGATGGAGGATATATTGTAACTAATAATCTCCATAAGAGAATGACTAAAAAACAAAAAGAATTTTTGTATGATTATTTCTATAAAATGGGAGATACGTTGACAGCAAAAGAATATTTGAAAGAGGAATGAATATGAAGTTGAAGTAGGGGTTATGTAAAGAGATAATGGATATGGATTATAGAGATGTTATTCCACAGGAAATTGTAAATAGTTTATTTTCTGATATGAAGTTAAAATATGAAAAGGTTTCTTCTCATGAATATCTAGAATGGCTAAAAAATATTATTGAACGTCATGGGAAAGAAAAGGAAGAAGTATTTGCAATTACTGATGATAGTGATATTTGGTATGATGAATGGTATGAAGCATTAAGTATTGAAGATAAGCAGAATATTAATTGTCTTTCTTTATTCTTATCTGTAGTTGCAGACAAAGCAAATCAACAGGGAATTAAGAATCATGTTAATTTTAATATCCCTCTTGAGTCAGAAGAGTATAATGAATTTGAGGTCGAAAGATATTACTTTATGTATAATGATAATTTAGATAATTATACTTATTGTATTAGTTTTATGATTGGTCAAGGCTCTTGTACTGATGTATGGAAAGTTAATAAAAAAGATATTCCAGAAGGTGCAAAAATCGTAAGGTTGGGGTGTTAATATGGGAAAACCTAATATGATTATTTGCCCACAATGCAAAAAATATATAATTGGATATAATAGTTACTTTGGAAGTTATTTTTGTAATAAATGCGGATATTTGGGAGATGGTAATATAAAAAACGATAAGTGTGATATTCCATTTGAAAGAAGTACAAATGAAGTTCTATGGAATTATACAATGATTCTTAAATCAAAGTGGGAAGATACTTTAGGCATGAATGGAAACGATTATGAAAATGATACTTTTATGGTTCGTTCTTATGATTGGGGACTTGATGATGAAGCCGACAAGAGAAACGAATATCATTTCTGGCATAAGCCTAGCGGATTTAAGCTACAGTGGTATAAGTATCCTCTAAGAGACCCTTACGTTAATATGGATATTTCCCATGAGCAATTTTTAGACGTATTAAGAGATTGTATGAATTCAATCCATCCTAATTTTACTTATGCAATTAATGAATGGTGGAAGGATAATTAATTATGGATAACAATACTGAAATGACTACTTCTAAAAAGTATGAAATTATGCGTGGAGAAATTTTTGATTATATCAAAAAGATTGGCTTTACTCCTATTAACGCTCAGTATAATAATGGATATTTCATTTTTTATATGGGAGAAAACTCTGTTGTTAACTTTTGGATTAAGGAATTAAAGGGTTGGAAATTTGGTATTTGGTTTCAACCTGATGAAAACAGTAAAAAAGAGTTAGATAGCTGTCAATTTTTTGCTCAAAGAGAATTATTTATTGATAAATTTAAACCAGCCGATAGTAATTATTGTGAAGAAATTAAAGCGTATGGCAAGGATAATAAATTCTTTGATAACTTCGCTCTTATTGATATTAAGAGTATGCTATATGAAATGAAGTATCATCCTTTTATTTCTTTCTACAAAGCAGTAGCATATAGCAATTATATTGATAGGAAGAGTTTGATTTGTTTTTATATCAAGGAAAATTTGGATGCTAAATTTTATGATACTAAGAAAAAGGCTGTTAGATGGAAGGACTGCATTATTACTAGGGTTTATCTAACTCATGTAAAAAAAGTTCTTGAAAAGAAAACTAATGTTGAAACAGTAAAAGTAATTGATGGTGAAGATGAAAGTTGGTATTCTTATCCTAGATATAATATTAATGTATATTTTAATAAGGATTCTAATGAGCTTGAAGAAGCTGAGATTCAAGAGAAATATTTCAATAATAAATTTTTCAATAAGGTAGTATCTAAAGAATGTTATTTTAATTTCTTTAACCCTAATCATACAGATGAAAATGGACATATGCATAGATATGTTTACACCGAAGAAAAAATTCAAGAAATTTGAAAAAAGTACTTGACAAATAAATTAAGATGTGGTAATATAAAATTGTTCCAAGGGAGAGGAACAAAAGTAAAGTAAAAATAAAGTTCCTCTTCCTTTAGATAATGAGGAGTGGTGTAATGGTTAGCAAGGCGGTCTCCACTTAGGTTTTTTGAAACACATTAAATGTAAGAGGTCGTAACTCTTCTAAGTGACCATAAAACCGCTGGATTGGGTTCAAATCCCAACTCCTCTGCCAAGGCATTCATAAGTTAAGCCTTGGAATACTTATGCTGGATGCTTCTTTTAAAGGGAGTATCCACTCTCTCCAAAACGATTTCAGCCTTGACGGGGCGAGAGAGCTTTAAACTAATTGGGTCGTTATTATAAAGAAAGGAATTACATACCATGCTTACACATAAGGATTTTGATTTTAATTCTATGAAAAGCAAAACTCTTGGAGAACTAACCAAAGAAGAAAAGGAATATCTTTCTAAATATGTTTCAATGAAAATTCCAAATCAATTTTATCAATATGTGGTTTCATATTCAGAAGTTAATAAGAATAATAAATATAATAGGATTATAGATATTTATCCAACTTTTGGAGAAGCTTTTGATGATATGATTAGCTATTTTAATAAAGTTAATCCTCCGAGTTTACAAATGTATACTTTTGAAAATGAAGAAGACTCTGATGATAGAACATTTTATTACGATATAATTTTATTTTCTAAAAAATATTGCACTGTAATAAGTCATTATAAAGTAACTATTGAAAGAAGATTAGCCACTTTTTGGCCTGAAACAAAATTTGTAACTTATAAGACTATTGAAAAAATAAAAGGTGTTTTAAATGATTGACATTCGTATTTTAAATAGAAAAGAAGCAAAAAAATTTAGCTATGAGCCACATGATTTCAAGACTGCTATTATTTCTATTACTGATACTGATAAAGCAGATGTCGTTTTTGAGAAAAACGAAACTAATGGAATTAGAGCAGTACTTAAATTAAAATTTGATGATGTTGAAAGAGATTATAAAAATGAACATTGCATTACCAAAGAAGATGCAGAAAACATTGTTAAATTTGTGAATAAGAATAAAAACAAAGTTGATAAGTTTATTGTCCATTGTGAAGCTGGTGTCAGCAGAAGTGCTGGCGTTGGTGCCGCTATTATGAAAGCATTAAATGGTGACGATTGGGATGTGTTCAAAAATCCTTTAAAGTGTCCCAACATGAAGTGTTATAGAACAGTTTTAAATGCTTTTGTGGATGCTGGTTACTTTGATGAAGACCCCATGGAAGAAATTAAATTTAAAGAAGAAGCAAACATTGTTAAATGGAAAGAATTTAATGAGATTGAATAATGGGAAAGATTAAAAGAAAACAAAAGCCACAAGCACCTATTTGGCATTGGTTTAATGACGAATGTTTAATTTGTTCTAATAGAAAAAAGAATGACCGAAAAAATTGCAATTCTTGTAAGTCAGCAAAACAATATGTAAAAAAGCAAAAAGAAAAAGCTTTAAAGAAAGAAAATAAAAAATTAATTGAGGAGAGTAAAGATTTCAATGTCCAAGAATAAGAAGATGAAGTTTAATTACGATGATGATTTTTTTGATTATGACGAACTAAACTATGCTTCTAACAAAAAGCGTCAAGATAAGTCTAGACGGGAAAAGAGAAAGGAAAAGTATGCAGGATATGACAGCTACGAATCAGAAGATTAATAAGACATATTCGGTTCAACCTTACGTACATGAAAAATATGGTTTAGAAGATGTAGAACTAACCTTCAAAAAAGAATTGGAACTTCCTTTTTATAGTTCTTTGTTTGCTAGATATAAATATAAAAATGATGCTGACAATGGAACTTACGCAAGTTATTGGAAAGTTGACAAGGGCAAGGAATGGGAAGATACTCTAGCTTATAAGCTAATTGAAGATTCTAAAAATGGTCTAATTAAAGTTGGTAAGCAAGGCGTAATTATTTACGACTCTGATACCGATGAAGAGTATCATGCTACTGATTATTATCTAGTTTATTATGATAAGAACAGTTATTTTAATAAGCCTAGCGTTAATTCTGCAATTTCTAATGCTAGTAATGTAACCTCTTCTGTTACTGTTGAATTCTTGTTTAGCTTTGATGATGGATATATTTTACCCGTTTATAAAAATTTCAAAACTGGTGGGTGCTATGCATTAGCTTTTAGCGACATTGTAAAAGATTGTATAGATGAATTATATCATCATTTAGAATACTTTTTTGAAGACTGTCCTAATGTAACTTTTGATAAAGAGAATGAATCAATTAATATTTATGCTTGTTCGGAAGAAAGTTGCGATACTGAATTGACATTCTCATATGATAATATTGGAAGATACGAAATTAAGAGGAGTCTTTCTTCTGTCCGAATTGTAGATTTACAGGAAAAAATCGAATAAATTTTAAAAAACTACTTGACAACTCCTTTCTGATATGGTATATTAACATCATAAACAGAAAGGAGTTTTTCAAATGAGTTGTGAATTTTGCGAGAAGTTTGATTTTAGTTCTGTAACTACTAGAATTGATAAATACGGTGCTGGTATTCAAATGTCTGGAGGAAGCTATCGTTTTCCTGTGAAAGAGTGGTTTAATTATTGCCCTATCTGTGGAGAAAAGGTTAAGAAGAAGGATATTATTAATAGATTAAATGAATCTTGGGGATACGAAAAGTTTAAAATGGAGGAGTAATAAAATGGGACAATATAAATTAATTAAATTCTTTTGTGAAATTAGGACAGATGGAGATTTCTCTTTTAAATTAATTCCTCCTTGCATGAGAATGGACTTTGATAAAGAACATTACAAAATTGAGTTTTCAGAAAGCCCAGCATATAATGAAACAGATGAAGAGTTTCTAAATAGAATTATTAAGGAGCTTCTTTTTATTAGAGACACTTTAAATACTTATATTGTTGGCAAAGATTGGTTTGTAAAAGAATGCTGGCCTAAATTTAGCGAATATATTGATGGAGCAATTGAAAGAATCAAAGATGACGAAAAATATGATGTAACTCAAGATGATTATTCCGATTGCATTTTCAGTGGAAATCAAGAATGCACAGCAACTTTGAAAATTTTTAAATATACTAAAACTAACCAAAAAAAAGCGTATTCTGTTAAATTAAAAGAAAATAATTTTCTAAGAATTACAGATTCAATTAATCAACTTGGCTTAGAAGACTTCGATGGATATATTGAATATCTTTGGAGAACAGTTGAAAAACTTTATGAAGAAAATATAGAATTAAAATTATAAATGTGCATGAAGAAAATACAAAACTAGAATTAAAGGAGTAAAATATGAAACTTCCGATTTCTACGATTAATGATATAAATTGGTTTAGGAATTGCATTGGCTGTGTAGGATGGACTGATACGGATTATAAGTGTACAAACTGTTGCAGATGTCCTTATGCAATTTGTGGTTCTCATAATGACCTATATCAATTAAGTGAAGCTTTTAAGAAAGGGGAAGATTAATGATGAAGGATTATCCAAACAACTGAATAAAGCTAACCAGATAAAATGAGTATTTTATCTGGTTAAACGAGTGAGAAAACGAGAGAAAAAACGAGAAAAAACGAGAAAATGAAAGGTAGTATGTCTCATGGCGTTGTATGACGACTTAAAGAAGAAACAAGAAGAGCTTCAAAAGCAACAAATTGAAGTTGAAAAGCAACTTAAAGAAATTAAAGAAAAACGAAAAGAAGAAGCTATTAGACAAAACCTAGATTATATCATGTCTATTCCAGAGGAAGATAAAAAAGTTCTTCTGAAATATGTACATCATCCTTCTTGGTGTCATAAGAAAAACAAGAAATTTATTGGATATATTAGCCCTACTGATGAATGTCCCGCTTGCGTTCTAGCAGAGATTTTTAATATGGAGTGGGGAGGGCATTACGCTTTCTCAATTGACGTAAAAATTCATGAAGTAGACGAATATGATTATAAAGAAAATGAAAAAGGAGTAATTTAAAATGCTACTATTAATTCTATTACTAATTGGTGCCGTTGTTTTTACAGTAATTGCATTTAAGCTTGATGATAACAGTTTTGCTCAATTCCTTGGTCAAACTCTTAGCACAATTGCCGCTATTGGCTGTGTTATTGGCTTTATTATTGTCCTTGGTAATGCTTTTTATTCTGTTTCAACAGAAGTTTCTGGTTATACGGCTAAGATGGAAGAATACCGTTCTATTGAATACAAGCTGGATAACCTAGATTCTTATGTTGATGAATTCGATATTAACAAGGCAAATGTAATTGAGGAAATTCAAGAGTGGAATAAGACTGTAAAAGAAAAACAAATTCTAACTCATAATGTTTTTGTTGGAATTATGTGTCCTAATTATTGGGATAGAATTCCTACCTTTGACTACGATGAAGTTTATCAGAAAATTAACGAAGCGAATAAGAATTGGGGGATTTCTAATGTGGATTGGTAATCCTTTAGGTGTATTTTTAGTAATTGCTATTTATGCGTTAGTTATTTTTATTGGTATTTTTTCAGGAGGTAGACGATGAAATTTTACGTTAAATATGATGAAATTAAAATTAATCCAAATAAAGTAAAATATATAAAGTCTCATAAAAAGGAAGAAAAGAAAGTTGAGCAAGAAAAGCAAGGCATATGGTTCGCAAGAGACCCCAATTTGGATGGTAAAATTAAGATTATGTGCTCTGAATGTAAAAAGTATTTTCCTATTAATACGGTTGGCGACATTCCGAAGTATCTATATTGTCCTAACTGTCGTGCAAAAATGGATACAAGTTTTGCACAAAAAGTTGTAAATGCTCATAATGGAGATAATAAAATCGAACCGGGTCATACATCTGACTATTATAAAATTAAAGCGGCAACAGAAAATTGGCCTGATTGGAAGATAAAAGCAGCAGAAGCTTTAATGGCGAAAAGAAATGATTGCAAAAACAACGATTGTACTTGGTATTAATCAATTATAAAGATAATTATAAAGGAGTAAAAATAAAAATGAATTATTTTAAGAAGATTATCCTACTACTAATTACTGTTATTATGATTCTATCTCTAGCCGCTTGTGGTAACAAGACTCTACTTGATACTACATATACTTTTAATGAAGCCATTATTCGTCTACCTGATGGTTCTGTTATTTCTGGTGAGGTAACGACATGGACAGATTATGAAGACGGTGATAGTTTACAAATTACTTTAAAGGATGGTAATACCTATCTTGTCCATGCTTCTAATGCCGTCCTAATTTGTAAGTAATAGGGAAATAAAGAAAAATAGAAAAATTAGAAAAAACTATTGACAAAGCTCCTGTTTTATGATACCTTATAATTATAAAGCAGGAGCTTTTTAATAGGAGGGTTTACATATGATGGAAGGGATAACTGTTTTATATCAAGAACCTATTTATAAAATTATTTATGTGAATAAGGATATTTTAAATTTGTTAATGTATATTCTTATTGTAATGATTGTGGGAGTAATTATATCAGCTATATGCTTTGAATTAAAAGGATTTATTTATTGTGCTATTTTAAGTTTCGCAACCATTTTTGCAATGGGTATTTTAGATTCTTATTCCACTACTACAAAAGAAATAGAGTATTATGAATATAAAGTAACAATAAATGATTCTGTTCCTATGAAAGAGTTCTTATCTAAATATGAAATAATTAATCAAGAGGGCGAAATTTTTACTATAGTAGAAAGAGAGAATACAAATGAAGAAAGTAAATGATATTCTAAGTAAAATTAAAGTCGTATGGGGACAATTAAAATATAATCCTTGTTTTTACAAGTATACATATTATATTGCCACGGGTGCTTGGGTTGTGTTGCTGATTTATGTTTTAAAAAAATAAGATAAATTGACATACATATATTAAATTAAAGAAATTAATACAAGTAATATTTAGTACGATAGGGACTATCGGAATTTACGCTTGTGGAGTTAATGGGTTACAAGGACGTTGAAGCAAGAAACTAATTGATTCTATACAATTGGTAGTCCAATATATCATAATAACAATTAGGGAATATATTCAAAATAAAAAAGAAAGTGAGGTAAAAAGTAGTGGAAAAGGCTTATAAATATCGTATATACCCAAATAAGAGACAACAAGAAATCATTACTAAGACCTTTGGATGTTGTCGGTTTGTATATAATACATATCTCGCAAAGAAAATTAAAATGTATGAGCAGAATAAAGAAACATTTTCATATGTTCAATGTGCAAACGACATGAAAAAATTAAAATCAGAATTAGAATGGTTAAAAGAAGTTGATTCCACCGCTCTTCAATCTTCACTTAAAGATTTGGATGTGGCTTATCAAAGATTCTTTAAAGAACATTCTGGTTATCCTAAATTCAAATCAAAGAAAACACATAGATTTTCTTATAAAGCAAAGTGTGTAAATGGGAACATACAGTATTGTGACAAATACATTAAGTTACCTAAACTTGGAATGGTAAAAACGAAAAACAAGTTAATACCACAAGGAAGGATTCTTAATGCTACTGTATCACAAGAACCAAGTGGGAAATATTTTGTGTCACTATGTTGCACTGATGTTAATATTGAACCATTTGAGAAAACTAGTAATATGGTTGGTATTGATTTAGGTATCAAGGAATTTTGTATTACATCTGATGGAAAAATGATTACAAATCCAAAATATCTAAAGAAGTCATTGGATAAACTTGCAAAATTGCAAAAAGAATTATCTCGAAAATCAAAAGGTGGTTCTAATCGCAATAAAGCAAGAATAAAAGTTGCAAGACTTCAAGAGCATATAGCAAATCAGAGAAAAGACTTTTTGCAAAAATTATCTACTGAAATTATCAGAAACAATGATATTGTATGTTTAGAAGATTTGCAAGTTAAGAATATGATTAAGAATCATAAACTTGCTCAGTCTATTGCAGATGTATCATGGTCTGAATTTATAAGACAGCTTGAATATAAAGCTAATTGGTATAGAAAATAGGTTATCAAAGTAGATAAATTTTACGCAAGTTCTCAGACTTGTAATGTATGCGGTTATGTAAATAAGGATATAAAAAATCTCTCAATACGAGAATGGGATTGTCCTTATTGTCATGCACACCATGATAGAGATGTGAACGCCGCAATCAATATTCTTAATGAAGGATTGAGAATATTGAAAGTGGTATAATGGTTAAAAATAATAACGGTAAGGACTATCGGGTTAGCTTGGTAAATATCTTTTCAGTAGAAAGGAGTTCCCAAGAATCTCGTGACTTTAGCCATGAGAAGTTCAAATTTTAAAGACTAAGTGATTAAAAAATAAAAAAATTTTTACAGAAAAGTGTGTATATAAAATTTACCATCGGTTATAATAAAATCAAAGAGGTTCAATCCTCTAAAATTTAAAACAAAAGGAGAAGATTTTATTATGCCGAAGAAGTCTAAGAACGCAAAGATTAAGGAAAAGATTCTGGAAAACGAGATTGAGAACGAGGTCGAAGAGGAAATCGAAGATTCTGAAACCGATGAAGTTGAGGATGAAATCGAGAAAATTGAAATTGAGCAGGAAGAAGAATTCGAAGTTCCCAAGGTCACAAAGCCCTCTAAGAGACTTTCCAAGAAACTGAATACCAACAGACCCATTTATCTGTATGATTTTAATGGAACTCTTGTTGGTCGTTTCAGAGGGCCTACGGATGCCGCTAAGAGGTTGCTTGGATATGGCAGAAATAATTCTGATATCCATGATTCTCACAAGATTGCTTCTCTCCGTTCCGAACTCAGCACTTATGCAAGGAGCAACTGTAATAGTCGTTCTGGTGTGGTGTTCGTTCAGGGATACGTTCCTAGTTATGAGGAGCTTACTCCTGATGATATCGTAAACAATCGTAAGAGCCAGAACACAAGAGGTAACAAGGTATTGCAGTACGATTTTAACGGGAACCTTGTGAATATCTTTGAGAACGCTAACGATGCCGCTGAGAAGCTTGGCAAGAGTACGGCATGGATTAGTATTCTCTGCAATGCGAATTTTATCTTGAGATATGATAGATAAAGTGGCTCTATATGGGCCACTACATAAAAAATAAAATAAATAAAATAAAAAGGAGACATATATAAAATGATTAGTGCAAAAGAAGCAAGAGAGATTTCTAAGAAGAATAAGGAAATTTTAACTGAGGTTGCGATTGTAGAAGTCCTTCCTGAAATTGAAGAACTTATTAAAAAGAATATTGATTTAGGAAATGACGGGATGGATTGGAAAGCAAAAGAACATTCTAAGTATGTGTATGCTATTAAAGATACATTAAGAGAGTATGGATACACTGTAACGGCGAAGTATAACCAGACTAATGGACATTATCTAACTATTTACTGGTAAGGAGAAATAAAAAATATGAGCTATGATATTACTCTAAATGACCCTGTTACAAATGAGCCTATTCAAATTAAAGATGCTCATTTTATGCAAGGTGGAACATATCAAATTGGAGGCTGTACGGAACTATGGCTAAACGTTACATGGAATTATTCTAAATTCTATTATCGTGAAGATGTATTTGGAGAAAAGGGAATTAGGACTATCTATGGCATGACTGGTCTAGAGTCTATTCCTGTGCTTGAGAAAGCTATCAATGCTCTTGGAAATGATGTAAATGAAGATTACTGGGAAGCAACAGAGGGGAATGCTAAGAAGCCTCTTATTCAACTTTTGACGATGGCTAAAATGAGACCCGATGGAATTTGGGAGGGTGATTGAAATGAGTAAAATTTTACATAAAATTTCAACAACTATTCTAACGTTCTTTTTTGTCCTTGCTACTCAAAAAGCAATGATTACCTATTTCCCATCTGTAACACTTAATAATATTTGTATTATTATTCTTACTATTGCTTGGTTTATTTTTTGCGCAACTGATGATTAAAAAATAATAGAGGGATAATATGGGAAACAAAGAAGAGAAGAATAAAACCATTTTAAATTTTATTAATAGATTTACTTCTAATGGGACAAGAAAAGAAGTAATAGATTGTTTCCAAAATGGTTGCTGCTATTGGTTTGCGTATATTTTATTAAAAAGATTTGAAGATTTCTATCTTCCTCAAAGTAAAATCTATTACGATGAAATTGCTAATCATTTTGGGTACTATGACCAAGAAGCTAATTGTGTTTATGATATTACAGGCGATGTAACTAATAAATATAATTGGGAATTATCTTGGGAAGAAGTAATTAATAAAGATTTGCTTCATGCAAAAAGAATTGTTAGAGATTGTATTAATTTTTAAGGAGTAAATAAAATGATTCAGAAATATATTAAGCGTCCAGTAACTATTGAAGCAGTCCAGTATACTGGTGATAATGCAGAAGAAATTATGAGTTTTGTGGGAGAGCATTTATTTATCACAGAAGAAGGTCATATCATTATTCCTACTCTAGAAGGTAATATGGTAGCTATCCCCAGCGATTATATTATTAAGGGTGTGGCAGGAGAATTCTACCCATGTAAGGAAGATATTTTCCATAAGACATATGAATTAAGGGAATTAATCAGTCAACCGTAAAAGGGAGAGTATATGGTAAATTATAATATATTTAAATTGGATAATTTAAATGAAGAACAAAGTGTACAAACTATGGCTGTACAAATAAACAATAGCTTAAAAGCAGGATTTAATGGATGTGTTTTTAAGCTTTGTAATTACGATTATAAAATTGTATGTACACTTATTCAAATGCTAAAAGAAGCAGATTATTTCACTACTCTTATGCATGTTAAGGACAAAGGAAAAACTAATTATTATTTAAGAGTTGAATTAATTACAAGGGGAAAAAAGGAGTAAAATATGTTTATTTTGTATTGGTTATTGGCTTGTGTTCTCTCTGTATTGTTTTTTGTGTATTGTGCTAACATTGAGAGATTTAATTGGGCTACATTATTTATTATTATTTTAATAATAGCTAGTGTAATTTCTATGGTTAATGGAATTAAGCTATTTTGTAATAGAAGTGATGCAGAAAATAAGCAAGTTGAACTAGAAGAACTAAAAACACAAGTGGATTTTTTGCTTACAATAAAAGAAGATAATGAAACAGATATATCTTATCAAAATTTATTGATTGATACTTTAGATAAGTATAATAAAAAAGTAAATTATTGCAGGAAAGAACAAGAATCTAAAATGTATGGTGATTTTATGAATTGGGATTTTTGTTACAATTACGAGCCTATTGAATATAATGTATCTATTCAAAGTATAAATATTAAATAAATATAATAAATACATATTTTTAGAAAATTTTTCTTGAAAAACTATTGACAACCAGTAAATTACGTGATATACTCATACTATAAAAGAAAAGGAGATAAAACATATGGAGAACAATACTAATAAAAAGGAATATACATTAGATAATATCCATGAGTTTTTCGAGGGGCTTGATGCTAAATTAAATCCTAATATTTCTAAGATGATAGTATGGGCTGGCTATGAGAGAGACAAAGAAAGGCGACAGAAAGAAAATGAAATCTGGAAGAAGTATTATAATTCTAATTTCCCTTTATACCAGTATAATGTTACCATTTTAACGGATGATATTGCCATTGTAGAAAAAACTAAATGTGGCAGTAATCTGGGGTATACTCCTTATGTAAATGGTGAAGTATCTGATAATTATTATTTCAGTTTTTATCAGGCTATGCTTGCTGGGCTTGCTATTATGTTTACTGGTAGTGATAATGGAGTTGAAATGCTTATTAGAGCATTGGATATGGAGTAATTTATAATGGTTATTGTTTTTATATATTTCTTTTTAGGATTTATTTTTAGTAGCTTGTTTTATATATTTCAAGATAAAATTAAAGCATTTTTAAATGAAGATGAAGAATTAAATCCAGAAGAATGTTTATTTTTAATTGGCCTTGGCTGGGGTTGCGTAATTCCCGGACTTTTATTAGTTTTTGTTTTTAAAAAATGGATAAGTTTTTTAGAAAAAATTAAAAAAGTACTTGACAAATAAGAAAATATATGTTAAGCTAAATACATAAGGAGAGAAATGGCAAGCAAGTGCTATATACCTCTACTTGGAAAGTTCGATTCTTTCACTCTCCTTTATATGTGGATATAGTTTAATGGTAGAGCTTTATATCAATGTGTGTTTATCACCGATATAAAAATATGGGTTCGAATCCCATTATCCACAATTAATATGTCCTGAGCCATGGTTGGCTGAAAAGAGGTTCAAATCCTTGATGGACTGTGAATATGGTATTGCAATGAGGTTCGAATCCTCGCAGACCATAGGGACAGGTTAACTGCCTTGTGACTAAAAAAGTTAGTGGATAAAACTAGCCCTACTTTAATGGACTTAGTTGGTGCGTGTGGCTTACCTCAAGTTCCACAGTGCGGTCTTACTGTAAAAAAGGCTAGGGTGACAACCTTCAAGTCAAGTAAATCGTTTAGGGATGGATGCATACGTCCCTATATATTTGGGAGTAATGGCGAGTAAGACGTAGGTTCGAGTCCTACCACTCCCCCATAGGGGTGTATACAGCTCCGAAGCTTGTACAAGGGGGTTATACCCATATGATTAGCTACCATGTGGGTATAATCTGGGTATAACATTTAAGAAAGGAGTAAAATTATGGAATATCCATTAAATGTATTATGTCCTCGATTTAAGCTAAATATCCAGCCAAAAGAAGGAACAAGCTATAATCCTTTACATGATGAAGCTAACGGTTGTATTGCTTCTGTTCTTGATATCGAAGTAGGTAAGCGTGGTTGGATTAATTATAGGACTGACGATTATCTGTGGGAACATTCTTGGCATCGTATCCATACTTCTATGATTGAAAAAATTGATATTGGATATGATAATGATAATAACTGTATTAATAAGTTAACTATTACTACCCTGAATGCAGTTTATACCTTAACAAAAATCTAAAAATATTTTTAAAAAAGTACTTGACAAATATAAAATACTATGATATACTGCATAACAGTGAGGTGATTAAATGTTTTATATCAAGTCTGAAAAGGGTTATTACGATTCTAGTTTTAACTGCTGGGAATCTGATATCAGAAATGCTACTAAATATTATACGTATGAAATAGCACAGGTTATTGCAGAAACTATTCGGGTAGACAATAATATTCAGACAGAAGTAGTTGGCTAGATTGGTGAGGAATAAAATGATGGCAAGGTACTCAAGTGGTTAAGGGGCTGGCCCGCAAAGCTATGTTTTCGTGAGTTCGAATCTCACCCTTGCCTCCACCCTCCATTTTATAAAAAAGAAAAGTTATAGACGCATACAGCAACTTTATGCTTTAGACAAAAGGTTAAGTCATTAGATATTGAAAATCTGATAATGTGGGTTCGATTCCTACAAGCAAACAATGCGTCTAGTTAATAAATATGTCCCTATAGCTCAGTTGAATAGAGCAACGGCCTTCTAAGCCGTGTGTCGAAGGTTTGAGTCCTTCTAGGGATGCCATAAGGGTGAAATACCCCATCGGGTTGGTAAACCTCTTTATAAAGAAAGCTTCCATAAAAAATAAAAGGAGTAATTACACATGTCTAAAGGAAGAAAACGTGAAGACGAATATCGTAAAGAACATCCATTAATGCATTGTGCTGAGGGAAGATGTAATCATCCTCTTAGAAAAGGTTTTGAATGGGCACCTTGTAGAATCTTTATGAAAAATATTCGTGAGGGCAAAACTCCTTCTAATTGTTATTATTATAAACATTACTCTTAACTACATACTCTATATACAGGTTTAAAGCTAACTACTTTGAACTTGTTTAAATAAAAGGAAAATAAAAAAATTTTTAAAAATGAAAGGAATTATTAAACATGAACAAGACTGAATTTGTAGAATTTATTGCTGAGAAGCACGACACCTCCAAGGTAGAAGCTAAAAAGGCTCTAGATATGGTCCTAACTTCTATTACAGAGGCTCTAGAGAATGGTGACGAGGTTAACCTAACTGGTTTTGGTAAGTTCTCTGTCGTACATAAGGAAGCTGGCGAAGCTCGTAACCCCTCCACTGGTGGCACGATTACTGTTCCTGCTCACGATGTACCCAAGTTCTCTTTCAGCAAGGCTTTTAAGGATTCTATCCGCTAATTTAACTTAATTTAAGTTAATATATAGGGCTATTAATTTAGCCCTTTATATGGGAAAGTGATGTAATGGTTAGCATAACTACCTATGATAGTTTATGAAAGTTCAAATCTTTCCTTTCCCTTTTAAAATAACTCATAATATTTTAATTCAAAATTCTAAGAAAGAGGAGGTATGAAGATATGAATTACTGTGGTTACGCTAAGTGTGCTTATTGCAAGAATCATATGCCTATTGATTATTGCAGAGACAAGAAGAAAACGGGATTTTTTGATTCTTCTCCTGCTTGTGAGAATTTTGAATTAAATATTAAGAAGGTTAATTGGGAAGAAAATCATAAGAAAGTTAAGATGTAAAATACATAAGGATATAGGATGGTACATTAACTTACCCGGCGGTAAGCTCCGACTTGAAATCGGATGGTAGAGCTAGTAACTCTATGGGGGTCGGCACCTCAGTGTATCGCCATAGGTAATTAAATTACCTATAAGCTGTTTATTGCCAAGGCCCAAGAATTGTTTGAACTTAGCGACTGGAAAGGAGAATATAGAGATTTATGAATAATATCTGTATGGGTGGAGTCGGTAGAGTTTATGACGAATATGATATCCCGATTGGCAAATTTTTAGTAGATTCTACTTGTGGTATGTCTGCCGCACGATATTTCTTTCTATGTTCGCATGGCGATGATGATTGTTGGGCTTCTGCGAATACCATTGAAGAATGTAATCCAGTACCAAATATGATAGAATGTTTTACAAATCATATAAAGATAGTAATTGATATTATAAGGGGAATTGATGTTGATTGGGTGTTAGGAATCGGTTATTTGAACAAAGGAGTTAAAATTGGTGAGACTACATTTTGGTATTCTAAATGCCAGAAAGGAATTTATAGATTGGATGAGGCGGAGTTATGATGAGTGACACTACGAATGTCAAAAGTCCGAATTATCAGCGAAGAAATATTGAAATTGTATATTTGGTATATGCACATCATTCAAATTATATATTTTTCAAAAATGAATTAAATGAAGCAATGAATTTTGCTAAACAAGAAAATGGTACATTGGGAAGAATTATGCAAATCGAAAACGGTAAAAAATTTATTGATTGGTATGATTTTAAGTGCCTATGTTGGAGTGATGATGTATGAAAATTATTGTGGACAAAATGCCCGAATATCCTTAAATCCAACAGAGAGTACCGTCAATATCCTTGATTAGTTTAATTGGTAGAAAGCGGTGTAACCGTAGAGTATTGGTTCGAGTCCAATATCAAGGCTGGGTAGGCTTTCCCAGAAAGCACTTAGCAGTAAATGTAGGTGATATCTGCTAAGGATAATAACCTAACAAAGCAGAATTTGTCTAAGGTCTGCATAGAGCGGTGATAAGACTATTCCGCTTAAATAATTGGTGCCGAAGTCACTGAGTCCTGTCAGAGTACAGATGGGTGTTAAGAAACGGTTAAATGGAGTTTGAAGAACAGCCAGTTATAAGGAGTTTTGAAAAATTAAAGGTTCTTCTTTATCAAAAACCTATAATTCGTGTAGGAATGGCTGAAAATGGTAAGGCTTGAGGTTCGCTACCGAGATGTATTGGATTACTTGTAGGTTCAAATCCTACTTCCTGCAATTAAATTTAAAAACTTTCAAAAAACTACTTGACAAACTCTTCCTTATATGGTATACTTTAATCAACAAATCAAGATTAAAAGATTAAGTTAATATCAGTTTAAAAACTGTTATTATACAATGGCGAACGGTAGTAGCCAGTCATGTGAAGCGGGGTTCGAGTCCCTAAACCTAGCGTGTTCGACTCAGCGGGTGCAGGAGCAAAACATGACAAACGTGGATATGGACACATTAAACCCATAATGCTTGCTGATGAACTCAGCTAATAACTTCAAGCTACTCATGCAAGAAGCTCCTAACTCTTATGAGAAGGATGAACAACAAGAGCGGTGATTATCTCATTCCTAGTCCGTTAAGCTAGGCACTCCCCAACTCCCGTCCAAAGTCTTGGAGTAAACTGTAAGCGTTTGACAGTCGAAAGAGAAGAACTCTGTATAGGAAGGACAATGTATCAGGGTGCTAATGTGATACAAAACTCCAATTGTAGAGAAAGCAGAGCAAGTCTACGAGACTTGGGTAAGATGTAGCGAATCTTACTTAACATTAATTTAATGTACGACCTATCCAAACCAGTTACGACTAAAGCAGTCAGTCTAATGTCGCTTAATCCATTATTGGTTTAAGAAGTAAAGAGGGCCTTGTCTATAAAGTCAAGATAGGATAGGAAATAATCGTAGGACTGACATTAAAATAATGGTGAATAAGCCAAGACAAGCAAGGATATGTTCCTACTCAAATCTAGACATTATAAGTGAAAAGCTGGTAATGCGGTAGCCATTATTTTATTAAAAGACGAAACTGAATCGTCTATAAATAAACTGAAAGTTGGGACACCGGGCGGAAAAGTTACAGGTGTAAGAGGATAAAGAATAACTTGACCCTTGGCATCCTCTGGCTGGTTAAGTTTATATGAAGCATTGGGCAAGTGATTTAAGCCGACCTCTGCTATGGTAATTATACCTATAGAAAGTATGTAGTCATTGGTTCAAATCCAATATGCTTCACCAGTAGGGGCAGTAGCAAATACTTCCAGCCCCAGTGTTTAGCCGAAAGTAAGATAGAGTAATTGATAGTGTGTACAGCTTGATATGAAAATATGTTATGGAGTAAGCGTTAACAGGCCAAGAGAGGAAGGATATGCGGTTGGTGGACCTTAACACCACCAAAAAAATAATTATATTTTATATATGGAGAGTCAGACTGGACTGTCATGGGTCGCTCCCAAAGAGAGGTTCGATTCCTCTATGGCAAGATTGTGGTTCGAATCCACGGCTCTCCACTAACCGTTGTGGTTTGTTTGTAGTTCTTTGAAAGTCGGTAACACTCAAAGGCCATGAGGAAAGCAAATGAACTGCCGTTTTAATAGTAACGAAAACTATTTGACTTACAATGCATTCAAAAAGAAAGCATATAAATACTTGTCGAGGGTAATGGGTAAACTAATGGAGGTTATCCGAAGTACAAGGATAAGTGTAGACAAGTATTTTATCTAAATATGTTTTATAATTGGTTCATGTTCAATATAAAACACCACCTCCTAAAAGTTAGAAAAGTTCTAAATAGATGCTAACAGCAATTTTAAAATAAAATCCGTTTGTTATAAGTTCGAATCTTATCTTCCCTGCCAATAGGGAAGTAGCTCAATCGGTAGAGCAACAGACTATAAAAATGCATCTAGTTCTAAAATGTTTATTACTTAAAAGTTTAATATTAGTTTAAATATATAAGACACGTACAGCAATTTTACTGATTTGCAATGCAGATGCCGTAGACAGAAGTTCGAATCTTCTATCCTCCACCATATGGGGGATTAGTTCAGCGGATAGAACAACGCTATATCAAAAAACGTGTCTAGGAATTAATTAAATATTAAAAAGGTGATTAAATGGCTAAAATGCTTATGTCATGTAATTGTGGTACTCAGGAAGATTTTGATAGAACTGAGTATTTACATAAAGCACATAAAATTAATAACGCTCAAGTATATTGGAATAGTGAATGTAATAAATTAATCTTAGTTGCTCCTAGAGAATGGTGCGATTATTTAACTGATAAAAGACAGGATATACCTGAGTAATATGTGGAGTAGTACCCAATGTTGGCAAAGGGGTCAATTTGCTAAATTGATAGGTTGTAGAGATATGACGAGTGAGGTCGGCACTCACCTACTCCGCCAAAATTATATTTAATAATAGACACGCACAGCAAAGTTACTTGAAGATGTCTGGAAAAACATAGATTGCGGGTTCGAGTCCTGTCAACACAAGATTACTTGTGGTGTACTTTAATTGGTAAAATCTTTTCAAAACAACGTGTCTAGTAATTTATTATATAGGAGAATTAAAATGAGAGTAATAGCAGACGCAAAAAATAATCATAAAATTTGGAAAGCAGAACTTAGCTGTACTGGGAAAGGAATAAATAATCGTTCAAACCCTCGTTCTCCTTGTGGCTCTTTATTAGAAGTAAATGCATCTGATATTAAACATAGTACTTATTGTGACTGTGGAGTATATAAATCATTTTATTATTTTGTTTGTCCTGTGTGTTGTAATTCAACTGAATTAACAGGTAAAGATTTAAAAGATTATTTAAATAATACTTAAAGAGGTTATTATGAAAGTTATCGAAGAAGTAAAACCGAAGCAGATAAAATTTAAAGATAACATTAAAATAAGATGTTTTACCTGTGGTAGTCTTTTAGAAGTTGATTTTAATGATACATCTAAAACTCTATGGCTATCATATAGACAATTTAAATGTCCAGTATGCAAGCATATTAATGTTGTATCAAAATCTATTTTTGTAATTAAAGAGGATTAAATATGGAAGTTATTAAAAGAGGAGATTGGCAACCACCCACGTTTTCTGCTGAAATTGAATGCTATAATTGTCATAGTGTTTTAAAAATTAACGCTGATGATGTTCTTAGCGTTTATGATGATTGGGATGGCTCTCCCGCTAATTATCAAGTAACATGTCCTGTATGTGGACATCGTGTAGAAGTGACGGGTAAAGATAAAAAGAATTATCTTAATTATTTAAGAACAAGAAAGTTAAACTAAAAGCAAAAAATTCCATAAAAGCTATTGACAATTCAAGTCCTGTATGTTATACTTTAAATATAAATACAGGACTTTTAATTTTAAGGAGTTAATTAAGGAGAAAATTATAATATGAATGTTTATGTTCTGATTAAAACAGAAATGGATGAAGAATTTAACTTCCATACAACTGTATGCGGAGTTTATACAAAAGAAGGAAAAGAACAATTTGAAAAAGGTCTACCAGAAGAAGGTAGAAAGTTAAAGGAGCAACTTCACCAAAGATATATAGAAGATATTGATTCTTTTAGTAACTGTATGTTTAGTGATTCATCAAATGATAGATTTAATGCTTTCAACAATATCATGGATAGAAAAATCGAAGAAACTAAAAAGAATATTCTTTCCCTTGATGATTACAAAACAGATGAACAACTAAAAAATCTTTATATGTATCAAAATGGATATAGTTGGCAAGTAGAATGGCTAGTTGATGGTTAAATCTGGGAAAGTGGATGATACCCATTGAGTCACAAAGGGAAAAAGTGTTTGATACCCTTTAAAACACTACACCAAAGGCTTTGAACAAGTTAGGTTTTGGTTGAGAACGTCAACTGCTTGTGTGCATATCACATGATTATGTAGGTTGCCACCTAGCCGTTAATTAGGTGGATTATTTTAAATTGTATTAAATTATATGAAGGAGTTTTATTATGGTACGTTATATTTGTGCTATTTTTATTGCTTTACTTCCTATCGCATGTTTTTTATATTATTTATATATCACTTGTATCGCTTGTGATGATAATGGAGAAAAACTTGTTAAAGAAATTCAATCTCCTACTTATTTTATTTTCAGTATTTTTACTGTTGCAATTAGTTTAATGACTTGTTTTGCTATCGCTAGTGAAATGCTTGATGTACAAAAAAATATTAATATCCCTTATACTTATTATATTGAAGCAGAACTTGTTGCAAAAGACGCAACAACTGTTTTTAAGGTGACTGATAACGACAATAAAATTAATTATTATGAGACTGACATCTCCCTAAATATTGCCGATAATGGAAATTATAAAAATAATTATATGCTTCTTATGAGCGATAATATCACTAGAGAAGATAAATCAGATGATATTATTCTAGCTGTTTATAATACAGTTGGAGAAATAGAATTCTAAACGATGCTAAAATTGATAGTAGGTCTATTAATGTAAGATTTGTGGAGGAACATTAAAGGAGTGAGTTAATGTACTATCTATCTGGACAAAAGAATATAGATAAAGATTTAATTAATGCTGAACTTAACAGATGCAGAGAGGGACTAGAATGCACTCCTGTTAGAAAAGTAAAACTAAGTAATCGTTTTATTTCATGGCTTTTTAATAAATATGAATTAGTTGAGTTTACTATTCATTTTTATGATAGCGAACCTGAGTTTGATTATGATGAAGATTATGATGGGTGGGATTATAAACCGCCTAGTTATACAAATATGGAATGGTATAAGCTATGGAGAGACTATGAATATAAAAGAATTAGGTTTTGTAATTTTACTGATGTGTTTGGTCCCGGAATTTGGGGCCTTTCAGATAAGGATAATAAAGAACTTGTAATAAATAATCTAAAATTTTTCAGAAATCTACCTGATAGCAAAGCCGATAGAGTCTATGTTTATGATTCTTATAAAGATAATAATGAATTTATTAACATTTATTGTTATAGTAGAGACCTTGAGGGAGCAGACTATTGGCTCACTATGAAAAAGAAGCCAGTAAAGAAAACGAAGAAAAATCATAAAAAATCGAAAGAATCTTAAAGAAAACTATTGACAACAAAGCTATTATCTGGTATACTCTTATTAAAGAAAGAGGTACTGGATAGTAGCTTTTATTATTTGGGAGGTTTACTTATGAAGAATCTTAATGAGTACATTTATCTAAAGGACTTGGTTGCTGATTGCGGTGGTATCGAGAAGTTTAGATTCTTTGGACACCTTGATAAGTATGACTTTATTACCCCATTTGGCTTTGGCCTGTCTTCTTATTCTGATGATTGGGTTGAATGCAAGATTGAAGATGATACTTCTTGTGGAGACCTTTATACTCTTGATGGAGAATATAAAGTAAGTGTAGTTCCTGTAAATGATAATAGATATGCCAGAGAAAGATTCTATCAAGAAGACCTCCTTAGCTTTTTTAAACGTGGTCATTTTATCATTAAGACTAGCGAAAATGCTCACATTGAAGAAAAAGAAGGACTTGAACATCTGTGCGGAGACGCTTATCTTTATCATCAGTGGTCTGAGGTTGTGGATAATTAATAATAATGGAGGTTTTTACTAAGGAGATGAATAGTACTTATGGATGATACGACATTTCGCATCGAAATTGAGAAACTGCTTGTCGATAAAGAGTATTGGAGAAAGTATGATTGGATGAACAACGCTACGGCGAATGAAATCATCGTTACGGAATTTGACAGACGAATCAGAAAGCATCCGATGCTTTGGAAGTGATTTTTCAAGTTAGTTAGATAAAGGAGATTTATATTATGAAGCTTTGGATTGATGCTACTACTCCTGCTCCTGATGATTGTCTCTGGTGCAAAGGTTTAGATGATTCTATTGATATGATACAGTTTTGCGAAAGATTACAGAAATATACTTTCGATAAGAAAATGCTAGAGTTAATTGACATAATAGACATTAGTTATGATTCTAAAGTATATACAGAGATTACTAACTGGCTAAAAGAAACTGGTAGAGATTATGAGATTAAAACTCATGGGGGTAATTTAAATGGATAATATTAAAATTTATTGTCCTATGGATGGACACACTATTAATTTTAGCAATGCTTCTAATTTTTATAATGATTCTCATGCGATTTGTTTCCATACTGGTGATGAAGGTAAACCGGGTAAGAACTACGTATTCTATAAAGCTAATATTATGGGATACTGTATCGAGAGAATGGAGGATAAATAATGAGTAACCTAAAATTTATTACCGAACCTTGGAAGGATTTTGGTGGAGAAGATACCGAAGCTTTATATTTAGACGTAGATAGACAATATACTATTTCTGAATTTATCGCCTTGCTTGAAGAAGCAAAGAAAAAATGGGGAGACAAGGAAATTCTTATCCATGACTTTAATAATAATTGCCTTGGTGGTTTTAGTCATGTATATCTTCATCATGGATTTGACCTAAGAGAAGAATACGGTGAAGATTATTATCAAGACGACCAGATTTGTATTTTCGGATAATATGAGGTAAATTATATGTATAAGGTATATAAAGTTGAACCACAAATGCATTATCATGGCATGTCCCTTGTTGCCGCTGAGAGTGCAGTAGAAGCTAATTCAATTATTGCCGATTTTAAAAGAGATGATACTAATAATTGGAACGATTCTTGGGGTTATTGCGAAGTTGACGAAAGTGATGCAATTGAGAGTGTATTTTCAGAACGCAAGGGTATCGTTCTTTATGGAATTTATTATTATGGATAAGAGGTAAAACATGTACGATTGGAGAAAAGAACATTGCGAAAGATGTGTGGCAGATAAATCACTTTGTAATGATTGTAAGGATAATCCTATATATGCAGATTATCCTACACAATCTCATTTTACTGCTTACTTCCCTGTTTGTCCTTTAGGATATAAAGATTGTATTTACGACCCAGCTTATATTTTATTTCATCATCCTACATATTATAAAGAAGAATTTGGTGATGTAAATCCACATCAAGCTCTTTTAAATGAAGAATAT
>OBLI01000231.1_pt1 | contig 61000 bp, 49 predicted proteins | sample 1519701 | NCBI WGS metagenome assembly OBLI01 (sample SAMEA3663005, study PRJEB22513) | pig gut metagenome | biome: pig gut; feature: pig-associated habitat; material: faeces | place: France | collected 2012
GTTATTATACCATATCTGGAACCTCTATGGTAGTGCGGATTAAATCAGAGTTTCCCTAATCCTGTCGCAGTCGCGCTGGAAACCATTCGGGGACAGATTGCAGGACTGCAGCATCAGCAGGAGAGCATCTGCGAGTATTTGGAAAAGGGCGTGTACACCATTGATATGTTCACGAAGCGAAATACATCATTGTCCAAGGAAATTAAGCAGCTACAGCGTGCGGAAGCCGATCTAATGCGTCAGCAGAGTGAGCAAAGCCAAAAGGAGCAGCAGGTAGCGCAGATCATACCAACCACCCAGCATATCCTCGAAAGCTATCCCTTATTGGAGATAGAAGAAAAAAACCGCCTGTGGAAATTGGTTTTGAAAAGGGTTACTGTGTACCGTTCGCCGGATGATAAACTGGAAGTCAATATCTATCCGAACCTGCCTAAATAAGATGCCGTCAATGCGCAAGCAGTACCATACTTTTCGGAAAAATCAGCGTTAATCTATCGACTATCGCCCCCTGCCATGGTATAATACCTGTAATTATCCATGGAAGGGGGCGTTTTATATGCCTGACCAAGTAAATAAGACGCCATGTTGTACGGCTCTACTTGCCCATGTGGACGCGGGGAAGACCACGCTGAGTGAGGCTCTTCTATATACGGCGGGGGCACGGCGGGTGCTGGGACGGGTGGATCATCAGGACGCCTTTCTCGATACCAATGCGCTGGAGCGTGCCCGGGGCATCACCATTTTTTCCAAGCAGGCCCTGCTGGAAACGGCCCATCGGCGCGTTACGCTGGTGGACACCCCGGGCCACGTGGACTTTGCCCCGGAGGCGGAGCGCACTCTGCCGGTGCTGGACTGCGCGGTGCTGGTCGTCAGCGGCACCGACGGGGTGCAGGCTCACACCCTGACCTTGTGGCGGCTGCTGGAACGCTACAGCGTGCCTACTATCCTGTTTATCAACAAAATGGATTTGCCCACGGCGGGAAAAGAGAAACTTATGGAAGCCCTGCACCGGGAGCTTTCCTCCGGCTGCGTGGATTTTGGGGAGAATTTCGAGAAAATCGCGGAAAATGCCGCCCTGTGCGACGAGGCGCTGCTGGAAACCTATCTGGAAACCGGCACGGTGACGGCGGGGAATCTGCGGGGGCTGATCGAGAAACGGAAGCTGTTCCCCTGCTGCTTCGGCTCGGCGCTGAAGCTCACGGGTGTAGACAAGCTGCTGGAAATTCTGGATATCTACGCCCCGGAAAAGGCCTATCCGCCGGAATTCGGGGCAAAGGTCTGCAAAATTTCCCGGGACCCCCAGGGCAACCGGCTGACGTGGCTGCGCATCACCGGCGGCAGTCTGAAGGTTCGTTCCCCCCTGCCCTATCGAAACGCCAAGGGTGAACCGGTAGAGGAAAAGGTTTTGCAGCTGCGCTCCTATTCCGGCGACCGGTTCACCGCCCCGGAAATTGCGGAAGCCGGAGAGCTGATCGCGGTAACGGGCCTGACACAAACCTTCGCGGGCCAGTCCCTCGGCGCGGAGCCGGAGGGAAAGGCAAGCACGCTGGAGCCGGTAATGACCTACCGGGTAAAGCTCCCGACGGGGGCCGACCCGGCGGCGGTGCTGCCAAAGCTGCGGCTGCTGGAAGAGGAAGAACCCCAGCTGAAGCTTCTGTGGGAGAACGGGCAGATTCATGTGCAGATCATGGGCCGGGTGCAGCTGGAAATCTTTCAGGCGCTGGTGAAGCAGCGGTTTTCTCTGGACGTGGAGCTGGATGACCGGCGGATTTTTTATAAGGAAACCATTGAAAATACCGTGGAAGGTGTGGGTCATTTTGAGCCCCTGCGCCACTATGCCGAGGTGCACCTGCTGTTGGAGCCGCTGCCCCGGGGCAGCGGACTGGTATTCGGCACGGTGTGCCCCACGGACGTACTGGACGGCAATTACCAGAAGCTGATTCTCACGCATCTGGCGGAAAAGACCCACCGGGGCATCCTCGCCGGCGCGCCCATTACGGACATGAAAATCACCCTGCTGGTGGGCAAAGCCCACCTGAAACACACCGAGGGCGGCGACTTCCGGCAGGCCACCTACCGGGCGGTGCGGCAGGGGCTGATGCAGGCAAAATCCGTGCTGCTGGAACCGTGGTACGACTTTATTCTCACGGTGCCCACCGAGCAGATCGGCCGGGGCATCACCGACATCCGGGCCATGGGCGGGCAGTTCGAGGCCCCGGAGGCTTCCGGCGCCCTGTCCACCCTCCGGGGACTGGTGCCCGCCGCCGAGGTGAAGGACTACGCGGAAACCCTTGCCGCTTATACGCAGGGAATGGGTCGCTTACAGCTGAGTCTGCACGGCTACGCCCCCTGCCACAATGCCGAGACTGTCGTTGTGGAAAGTGGTTACGACCCGGAAAGCGATCTGGACAACACCCCGGATTCGGTCTTCTGCGCCCATGGAGCGGGATTTAACGTCCGGTGGGATCAGGTGAAGGACTATATGCATTTGGAAAGCGGCCTGAAGGAGGAAAAAGCCCCCCAGCTTCTGACCCGGAACCTGCACCTTGAGGACAAGGCGCTGGAAGCCATCATGGAGCGGGAATTCGGCGCCATCCGCCGCCCCCAGTACGGGGTCAGGGCGGAGAACCGCCCGGCAACCGAGGAGGTGACCATTGCCCCGCCGAAAAACAGGTACCTGATTGTTGACGGCTACAACATTATTTTCGCCTGGGAAGAGCTGGCAGAACTGGCCCGCTCTGATCTGGACGCCGCGAGACGGCGGCTGTGCGATTTGCTGAGCAGCTACGCCGGCTACACCAAATGCCGGACGGTGGTGGTATTCGACGGCTACAAGCAGAAGGGAAATCCCGGGCAAAAGCGTCAGTTTCACAACATTCAGGTGGTCTACACCAAGGAGGGCGAAACGGCGGACGCCTACATTCAGGCGCTGGCCTACGAAACCGGCGGCAGCTACGCGGTGCGGGTAGCAACCTCCGACGCGCTGGTGCAGCTGTCCAGCTTTCACAGCGGCGTACTGCGGATGTCCGCCCGGGAGCTGAAGCTGGAGGTGGAAGCGGCGAGGAAGGAAATGCAGAACCACTTTCAAAAATAATGCAAAATGCAGAATTGCGGTGTCGGTTTCGCGGACGATTGAAGTCCATTTCCTACAAAATATCCGTTGCTATTTTTGCTGTTTTTTGCTATAATGTACAGTGAAATCCCCCATTCAGGAGGCATACTTATGAGCGAAAAGATTCCCCATTCCGACAATCCGAAAATTCAGGCCAAGATTGACAAGGCCGTGCACCGGGACAGCGTAATCGACCACACCCTGCGCTGGGTGCTGCATTATATCGAGCGGTTCATCGCGGTAATGACCATCCTCGCCCTGCTGGGCTCGCTGGCGCTGGAGCTTTACCATATGGTCATGTCCGGGGCCGGATATTTCGGGGACGTGGAGACCATGCTGCATCACATTCTGACCATTGTGGTGGGTCTGGAGTTTGTGCGAATGCTCATCGACACCACCCCCGCCAACATTCTGGAGGTTCTCACCGTGGCAATCACCCGTCATGTGGTGCTGAGCCATGACGACCCCTGGAGCAATGTGGCCTGCATCGCCTGCATCGCCGGGCTGTTCGCCATCCGCCGCTACTTGGTCCGCCGCAGCGAACTGAGAGAGGAAATGGTGGAAGTTGAGGATTTATAGAAAGAAGATGGGTTTTATGTGGTTCGTTCTGGCGCTGGGTTCTGCCGTATTCGCGGCGCTGACCTCGATTCTTGCCAAGGTGGGCATTGACGGGGTGAACTCCAATCTCGCCACCGCCATCCGTACCGGAGTGGTGCTGGTGATGGCCTGGGGCATGGTGTTTCTGACCGACGCCCAGGGCGGCATCGGGAGCATCAGCCGGAAAAGCTGGCTGTTTCTGATTCTGTCGGGCCTTGCCACGGGCGCCAGCTGGCTGTGCTACTACCGGGCGCTGCAAATCGGCGACGCGTCCAAGGTGGTGCCTGTGGACAAGCTCAGCGTGGTGTTCACACTGGTGCTGGCCTTTGCGTTTCTCCACGAGAAGTTTACATGGAAATCCATCGCCGGGGCGGCCCTGATCACCGCAGGCACCCTGCTGATGGTGCTGTAGAACTTATGTTAACCTTCCCCTGCGGGGGAAGGTTTTTTTCAGCGGTGCTGCCTTAATCCATTCCGGCAGTGCCCTGATGCCGATGGCCCCGGGTGTGAGCGGAGAATTCCCGGAATTGTAAACTTTTTTTGCCCCTGTTGAAATACGGAAGCGTTATGCTATAATAAAACCATACATTTTGTGGTAGGAAAGAAAGAGGTGCCCCCTTCGATGAAAAGCTCCTTCAGCCGTAATTTCTCCATGGCTGCCACTATCCTGCTGCTGACGCTGACCATTCTCGGCGCGTCCTTCCAGATTCAGATCAACAGCTTTCTGGAGGACACCACCGTTTCCCGGCTGACCCAGGATTCTCAGGTGGTCGCCAATCTGGCGGGCGCCTACGGCATGGACGGAAATCTCGCCAGCCGGGATCTGATGCTGAATCTGGACGTAGTATCCCAGATCACCAACGCCGACCTTGTGATCTGCGACAACGACGGCTACATTACCCTCTGCTCCGGCTCCCTGAACGGCTGTGCCTACGACGGCTGGCAGCTCAATCAGGATTTTCTGGATAAAGTCTACGAAAACGGCGGCTACAGCGCCACCGGCACCATCCGCAACCTCTACGACGAGGAACGCTATGTGGTGTCCGCCCCCATCGTCAGCGGCGAGCAGCGGCTGGGCATCGTCATCGTGTCCACCCCCACCGCCGGCACGAAGCAGGTTCTGAATAAAATCTCCAATATTTTTCTCACCGTATCCGTATTCGTGGTGCTTATCGCCGTGCTGGGGGTCATGGCCTTCGCCCGGCGGGAGAGTAAGCCCCTCAAGGAGCTTGCCAAGGCGGCGACGGCCTTCGGTCACGGCGAGCTGGACGCCCGGGTGAAAATCGACGAGGATTCCAGCGAGGAAATGGAGGAACTGGCCCTGGCCTTCAACAATATGGCCTCCTCCCTGCAAAAGAGCGAATATCAGCGGCAGGAATTTGTGGCCAACGTGTCCCACGAGCTGAAAACCCCCATGACCACCATTTCCGGCTATGTGGACGGCATTCTGGACGGCACCATCCCCGCGGAAAAGCGGGACCACTATCTGCGCATCGTCTCCGACGAGACAAAACGCCTGAGCCGTCTGGTGCGCAGTATGCTGGACATCTCCCAGCTCCAAAAGGAGCAGGGCATTCCCGAGGAAAAGAAGATGCACTTCGATCTGGAGGAATGCGCCGGGCAGGTGCTCATCACCTTTGAAAAGAAAATCAACGACAAGAAGCTGAACGTGGACGTTAATTTCCCGGAGCACCCGGTGTACACCATGGCAAATCAGGACTACATCACCCAGGTGATCTACAATCTGCTGGACAACGCGGTGAAGTTCTGCCCTGAGGGCGGCACTTTGGGCCTGACCATCCGGGAGGGCGGCAGCAAGGCCTATGTGTCCGTCAGCAACGACGGCGAAACCATCCCGCCGGAGGAGCTGCCGCTGGTCTTCGACCGGTTCCACAAGCTGGACAAATCCCGCTCCCAGAACCGGGACGGCTGGGGCTTGGGCCTGTATATCGTCAAGACCATCGTCTGCTGCCACGGGGAGAACATCTCCGTAAGCTCCAAAGACGGCAAGACCGAGTTCACCTTCACCATGCCGCTAGTCAATTGAGTGTGAAGTGTGGAGTTAGGAGTGTGGAGTGAAACTTCAACTTCCTGACTCCTAACTCCTCACTCCTAACTCCTCACTCCTGACTCAAATTGAGGTTTTCCTATGAGCGAACGATATCATAACTATCCCGACTGGGACGACCGCGTATACGGAAACGGGCCTACGGAACCACCGAAAAACCGGGGCGCGCTGGTGGCGCTGATGCTGATTCTGATTATTTTTCTGTGCGGCATCGTCACCATGCTGAGCCTGATGAATATTCGCCTGTTTCGGGAACTGAATACCGACAAGCGGGAGGAGGAACTGGCTATCTCCTTCACCACTGAGCCTACCACGGAAGCGGTGGAGAAGACAGCGCCCACCCAGCCTGCCGCGCCTGCCGTCGTTTCCGCCCCCAACGCCACCATGAATTTGCAGGCGGCTCCCAAGGGCATCGACAATATTCCCGAGGGCGGCGGTATGTCTTTGCAGGATATCTACACCCTGAACATCCCCTCTGTGGTGTCCATCACCTGTCAGGGCAGCCGCAGTGCATCCTCCGGCACCGGGGTAGTGCTCTCCGTTGACGGATATATTGTGACAAACGCCCACGTGGTGGAGAATGCCCACACCTATACCGTCCAGCTCACCGACGACCGTACCTTCTCCGCAAGGCTGGTGGGCTGCGACGACATTTCCGATCTGGCGGTGCTGCGCATCGACTGCACCGACCTGACCCCCGCCCAGTTCGGCGATTCCTCTACCCTGCGGGTGGGCGACACGGTGGTAGCCATCGGCGATCCTTTGGGCGCCGCCTTCCGGGGCACCTACACCGACGGCATCGTCTCCGCCATCAACCGGGACGTGGATATGAACGGGCGCACCATGACCCTGATCCAGACCAACGCCGCCCTGAATTCTGGGAACTCCGGCGGGCCGCTCATCAACTGCTACGGGCAGGTCATCGGCATCAACACCATGAAAATCGGCGCTTTTACCGACACCGCCGGTGTGGAAGGGCTGGGCTTCGCCATTCCCAGCACTCAGGTCAAGGAAATTGTCGATCAGATCATCGCGCAGGGCTACGTCTCCGGGCGGCCCACGCTGGGCATCACCGGCGAAGCCCTGTCCACCTTCTACCAGCACTACTACCGGATGCCTGCGGGGCTGTATATCACCGAGGTGGACCCGGGCAGCGACGCGGCCTCCAAGGGCATTCAGGAGGGCGATATGCTGCTCTATCTGGACGACACCCGAATCGTCAGCGCGGACGACCTGAAAACGGCAATCTACGAATATGAAGTCGGCGAAGTGGTGGAGGTCATCATCTACAGCCGGGGCCAGCAGTACCGGATGGAGCTGACCCTCGGCGAGGACGTGCCGAATTATGGATGATAGTTTTTTTGTCATTGCGAACCAGTGACCGATGTCACTGGTGTGGCAATCCGCATCCCCATAAAATGTCAGATTACTGCTATCTTCAAAGAGAACGGATTGCCACGCCAGTGTGCGCACTGGCTCGCAATGACATAGCATAACAAAAAATCGAGGTAATATGAAATGGAACCTATTTATCAGGCAGATTTTGAAGTTTCCGAACGGGATGTGGACTGCTATGGGCGGCTTCGCCCTTCTATGATCCTGTTCTACGCCCAGCAGGTGGCAGGCATGCACAGTACGGAGCTGACCGTGGGCTATGACGTGCTTGCCCGGCAGCGGATGTTCTGGGCCGTCACCCGGCATAAGGTACAGGTTTCCCGGATTCCCCGGCTGGGAGAGACCATCCACATCGAAACCTGGCCCATGCCCACCACAAGAGTGGCCTACCCCCGGTCCATGGTGGCCTACGACAAGCAGGGCAATGAGCTTTTCCGCTCCATCAGCCTGTGGGTGCTGATGGATCTGGACACCCGGAACATGATTCTGCCGGGCAAGAGCGGCATTTCCGTGGTGGGCACCCTCCGGGGCAACGAGCTCACCGTCCCCACGGGCCTGCCCGCCAAGGCGCTGCGCAGCAGCCGGGAGCGCACCGTGTGCTTCACCGACCTTGACCGGAACGGGCACATGAACAACTGCCGGTATTTGGACTGGATTGCCGATCTGCTGCCCAGCGGCTACCACGCCGGGCATGAGCTTCGGGAATTCACCGTGTGCTACTTAAGCGAAGCCCGGGAGGGCCAGACCCTGGACCTGCGGTGGGATTTCCCCGAGGAAAACTGCCTGTACATGGACGCCCACCGCACCAAAGACGAGCAGGATACCCGGGTCTTCTCCGCCCGGCTGCTGTTCGGATAACATATTGTGCTTATCGGCTTTACTCAGCAGGCAGATCATGTGTAATTGTCAGAGTTGAGAGTTGAAAGTAGAAAGTTGAAAGTTAAGGAGTCCCTACGGGACAATTGAATCATTATGTCTCGTGGTCAAGATTTGAAGGGATATCACAACTTTCAACTGTCAACTTTCAATTTTCAACTCAGTTACAGTTTGTCGTTTTGCTGGCGAAAACCAATATGCACAATATGTTATGTCAACAAAGGAAACTCCACAGCTTTGTATAAAGCTGTGGAGTTTTTTCTGCACACTGCCCAATAGCCCTTTCAAATCCATAGGTTTTCCGGCAGTACCTGTGGAAAAAACTGTGGAAAATGTGGAAAACTGCTGTCGATAAAATATGTCGAAAATTATGGTATTATGTTATGTAAACTATTCAGACAGTCAAACGCCCCGGATTTCTCCGGGGCGCGGTGTTTTTACATCCGCAGCAGGTTTGTGATGGCGGAACCGTATACAGCTACCAACGCGATGGTCAGGACTAGGCAGATCAGCATGAGGATAAACTGGGCGATGGCCCAATTCTTCCGGGAGCGCTTCTCCGGGGAGCTGCTGACCGCCCAGACGATAAGGCAGATGAAGCCGACGATAGGAATCGCCGTGAGGATCAGGGTCCCAACCCAGGCGCCTACGGACATATCTGCGGTATTTTTGCTTCTGGCAGGAACGTATTCGGGATCCATGTTATAAGTATTTTCCATATTGCTTTCCCCTCTCATTCTTTTTAGGATAGCATCAGTTTAACAGGGGTAGAAGGACTTGTCAATATAAATATTAACAAAATATGAATTACTTCCCGCTCTATTCTTCTATTTCTTTCCATAGGATGATTATACAAAAGAATAATTGAAAAAGTCAACCTGTTCAAGAGCGCAAAAACAAGGCGGGTCGCGATGACCCGCCCTGTTGCTATTTGAATCCGTGTCGGCGGAGTCATGACTCCGCCCTACAAACTCAGGTAACGAATCGGGCAGTGCCCAATGGTGTTGGTCAACCACCCAGCCGAAGTCTCGCCATTGGCTGGCGGTCCTACCGCCTTACTTCACATTCGAAGTAGAACGCAGGGTGACGTCGTGGGCGCCGCCCTCGACGATGGACACGGAGGATACCAGCGTCAGCTTGGCGTCCCGCTGGAGGTCGGGGATGTTGGTCACGCCCACGTTGCACATGGTGGATTTCACCTTGTACAGGGAGGCCTCCACATTGTCATGCAGAGAACCGGCATAGGTGACGTAGGAGTCCACGCCTTCCTCAAAGCTCAGCTTGGCGGAGCCGCCCAGATCGTAGCGCTGCCAGTTCCGGGCACGGTTGGAGCCTTCGCCCCAGTACTCCTTCATATATGCGCCGTTCACCATGACCTTATTGGTGGGGGACTCGTCGAACCGGGCAAAGTACCGGCCCAGCATCAGGAAGTCCGCGCCCATGGCAAGAGCCAGGGTCATGTGGTAGTCGTGGACAATGCCGCCGTCGGAGCAGATGGGCACATAGATGCCGGTCTCCTTGAAGTATTCGTCCCGGGCCGCGGCAACCTCGATGAGAGCGGTAGCCTGACCTCTGCCAATGCCCTTGGTCTCCCGGGTGATGCAGATGGAGCCGCCGCCGATGCCCACCTTCACAAAGTCCGCGCCGGCCTTGGCAAGGAACAGGAAGCCGTCCCGGTCCACCACGTTGCCCGCGCCGATCTTCACGGTGTCGCCGTAGTTTTCCCGCACCCATTTGATGGTCTTTTCCTGCCAGCAGGTATAGCCCTCAGAGGAATCGATAACCAGCACGTCCGCGCCGGCGTTCAGCAGGGCGGGGATACGGGTGGCGTAGTCACGGGTGTTGATGCCCGCGCCCACGAGATACCGCTTCTTGTCGTCCAGCAGCTCCAAGGGATTTTCCTTGTGGGAGGAGTAGTCCTTGCGGAAGACGAAGTACATGAGGTGATCGTTCTCGTCCACGATGGGCAGGGAATTCAGCTTGTGGGCCCAGATGATGTCGTTGGCCTCCTTCAGGGTGGTCTCCTTGGGAGCGGTGACCAGCTTTTCCCGGGGAGTCATGAAGTCGCTGACCTTGTCGGAAGGCTCCATCCGGGAAACACGGTAGTCCCGGCTGGTGACGATGCCCAGCAGTTTTCCGTTGGCGGTGCCATCCTCGGTGATGGCAACGGTGGAGAAGCCGTTCTTGGCCTTCAGGGCCAGCACGTCCGCCAGCGTGGCGTCGGGGGTCAGGTTGGAGGCGGAGGTGACGAAGCCGGCCTTGTAGCCCTTGACCTTTGCCACCATGGCGGCCTGATTCTCAATGGACTGGGAACCGAAAATGAAGCTGATGCCGCCTTCCTTCGCCAGCGCGATTGCCAGGGTGTCGTTGGACACGGACTGCATGACGGCGGAGGTCAGGGGCACGTTCAGGCTGAGGGCGGGCTCTTCCACGCCCTTGCGGTACTTGACCAGAGGAGTCTTGAGGCTGACCCGGTCAGGGATACAGTCCTCGGAGGTATAGCCGGGGATGAGCAGGTACTCGCTGAAGGTGTGGCTGGGTTCCGGATAGTAGTAAGCCATGGGGGTTCCTCCTGTTTCTTTTGTAGTATTAAGAGTTAAGAGTTGAGAGTTAAGAGTGAAGTTGTGGTATCTGCTTCGCAGATTATTTGAATCATCGCCGAAGGCGATACCATAACTCCACTCTCAACTCTCCACACTGATTTATAAGGTCTTTCCGTCTCCCGCATCCAGCACCTCGGTGACTTCCTTGCCCTTGGAGCTGAGCTTACGGAAGTTGCCCAAGATTTCGCTGACCGGGTTCACAATGGCGAAGGTGTTTGGGTAGCGCCGGATAATCCGGTTCACCGCGGCAATCTGGGTCTTGTTCACCACGCACAGCAGCACGCTGGTTTCCCGCCCGGAGTACATGCCCTTGCCGGGAATCAAGGTGGTGGTGTGGTGGATGTCCCGGATGATGTCCCGAGAAATTTCGTCGGGATAATCGGTGATGATATCAAAGGCAATGGCGGACCGGCCGGACTTCATCAGCCGCTCCCCCACATTGGTTGACATAAAACTGTAGAGGATGCACAGGATTACCGGCTCCATCTGGTGCCCGTAGACGAAGTAGCTGGACACGGCTACCACCGCGTTCAGCACGAAGGAAATACCCAGCACACTTTTCTCCGGGGCGTACTTATGTACGATGGCGGAGACAAAATCCATGCCGCCGGTATAGGCGCTGGCCTTCACCAGAATGGAATAAACATACCCCTGAATGACGCCTGCCACCAACGGCCCCAGAATTTTGCTGGTGCCGTTTTCCGTCACATAGGCGTAGGGACTGAGGTCAACGTGATCCAGCAATAAAAGGCCCAGAGAAAAGGTCACCACATACACCATGCTCCGCAGGGCAATGGGCTTGCTGACCTTGATATAGCACAGCAGTGCCAGAGGCACATTCACAACCAGACTCAGGTAGCCCACGCTGATATGGGTCACATACTGGATCATGGTGCAGATGCCGTTGATGCCGGCGGGAGCAAACTGGTTGGGGAAGACAAACAATTCATAGTTCACGGAGGCAATCATTGCCACCGCGGCGATGACAAGATAGGTCCATGCTTTTTTCAATGTACGCATATGTAATAAGTGTGGAGTGTGGAGAGTGGGGAGTAGAGTTTATGATTTCGCAGGGTACTTGATACTAGATTTTAACATAGCTTATTTACCCGGTCAAGGCGCAAAGTGACGAAAAAAAAGACGACTTTTCCCGGCTTTGTGGGGGGTATGTCCACCCGTCCGTGAACGAAATACGTTTGTCCGCAGACAACTTACCCAAACCGACGGCAATCGTTCCGATCTTCCCTTAATTTTCCCTAAAAATCCCTTGTGTTTTCTGTTGAAATGTGATAAAATTTAGGGTGAAAGATTATGTCCGGAAAGGGCCCGCCGGCCCGCTTTCCGGGATTGACAAATGCACGGAAAGGAGCCGGATTATGTATTCATCCGCCTATGTCTGGGCGAAGGTCCTGAGCTACATTGAGGAGCGTCTGGGCGCCGTGACCATATCCGCCTGGTTTGACGACGCGGAGGTCGTGGAGCTGAACGAAACCAATCTGATTCTCTATTCTCCCTCGGATTTCCGCCGGGAGATCATCCGCCGCCGGTGCACCGACCTGATTCAGGACGCCCTGAAGGAGATTTTCAACTCCGACGCAAAGCTTCTGGTCTTCGGCGACGAGGAGCTGAACGCCCGGAAGGCCAAGGGCAAAAATCCCACCGCCATGGACTTTAATCCCCAATTCACCTTCGATAATTTCGTGGTTGGCCCTTCTAACCGCTTCGCCCACTCCGCCGCCATTGCCGTCACCAAAACCCCGGGGCAGGTATATAACCCCCTGTTCATCTACGGCCCTCCCGGCGTGGGCAAGACCCACCTGCTCTACGCCATCGCCAACGGCATCCGCAAGGAAAATCCCAACGCCAACATTGTCTACATCAAGGGCGACCAGTTCACCAACGAGCTGATCGACGCTATTAAAAACGGTAAAAATATCGAATTCCGAAGCAAATACCGGGAAGCAGACCTGTTTCTCGTGGATGATATTCAGTTCATCGCCGGCAAGGAATCCACCCAGGAGGAATTTTTCCATACCTTTAACAAGCTCTACGAGGAGCACAAGCAGATCGTCCTGACATCCGACCGGAAGCCCGACGATATGCTGACTCTGGAGGAGCGTCTGCGCAGCCGCTTCCTCTGGGGCCTCACCGCCGACATCAACCCCCCGGACTACGAGACCCGCATGGCAATTCTCAAAAACAAGGCGAAACAGCTGGGACTGGAGCTTCCCGACGACGTGTGCAACTACATCGCCGTGAACATCACCAGCAACGTCCGGCAGATTGAGGGCACCGTGAAGAAAATTCTGGCCTACCGGGATCTGAACAACATGCCCCTGGATCTGCCCAACATCTCCCGGGCCATTGACGACATGTTCAAGAGCGAGGGCAACGCCCTGCCCACCCCCAATCTGATTATCACCCAGGTGAGCAAATTCTACAACGTGGACGAATCCGTACTCCGGGGCACCCAGAAGAACAAGGGCACCGCCGAGGCCCGGCAGATGGCCATGTACCTGATCCGCAAGCTGACCAACCTGAGCCTGCCGGACATCGGCAAGGAATTTGGCAGGGACCACTCCACCGTATTGTACGCCATTCGCAAGGTCGAAGTCGCTCTGAAAAACGGCGACAGCACGGTACAGAATAACGTCCGGGACATTACGGCCAACATCAACTCCTGCCTGTAGCGGCGAGTCGCCGCTGACAATGCGTTACGAACTCGGGCAATTGTCGAACAACCTTTTGGCCCCTCGACAGGTTCTGCTCAGCTAAATTCCGATTTTCCACTTTACTGGGCGCTTCCGGTCGAGCATGCCCAATGGTGTAACGATTATCACCAGTGTCCATAACGCATTGGCCGGCCGCCCTGCGGTCTTTCCACAGCCCCTGTGGAATGTGGAATTTTTACCTGTGGAAAACTTGGCCGTGAAATTTCCTCCACAACTGGCTGTGGACGGCTGTGGAAAAATAAACATGGGGATGTGGAAAAAAAGTGGTTGCGGCTCTAGGGCAAATACCACTTTTCCACATAAGTTTCTACTAATACTGTTAATACTACCCAAACTTATAAAAGATAATATATCTTTATTATCTTTTCAAAGAAAGGATGAACGCTATGCGCTTTACCTGTGAAAAAAATATGCTGGTAACAGGCCTGAATATCGCGGGACGCACTGTGGCTCAGAAGAGCAGCCTATCTGTCATCGAGGGTATTCTGTGTAAGGCCGAGGTGGGCCTGAGCCTGACGGGCTATAACATGGAGACCGCCATTACCTATGATATTGAGGCCGAAGTGTCTGACCCCGGCGAGTGCATTCTGCCTGCCAGACTCTTTGGCGACATTATCCGCAGGCTGCCTGAGGGGCCTGTCACCGTGGTGGTGGGCGAGGATTACAAGGTTTCCATCCGGGCGGGCTATGCTTCCTTCACTATTTCTGCCGAGTCTGCCGAGGATTACCCGGAGCTGCCGGATGTGAACAGCGGACGGCCTGTGGCGATTCCTCAGTGCCAGCTGAAGGAGCTGATTTCCGGTACCATTTTTGCCGTGTCGGAAAATCAGGGCCGGCCCATCCACACCGGCGTCAAGTTTGAAGTGACCAACGATTCTATTACCACCATTGCCGTGGACGGCTTCCGGCTGGCCCGGCGCACCTACCATCCGGAAGAGGGCACCGGACGGGAGATGAATTTCGTGGTACCCTCGCCGGGACTGAAAGAAGTGGAGAAGATCGTCACGGACATCGAGGAAAACGCCCTGTTTACCCTGGGCCCCAAGCATATTCTGTTCCAGATCGGCAAGGCCACGCTGGTGTGCCGTCTGCTGGAAGGGGAATTTCTGGACTGGCGGCGGGTGGTGCCCACAAACTGCCCCATCAAGCTGATCGCCAGCGTCAGCGACCTGGCTTCTTCCGTGGAGCGGGTGGGCCTGATCGTGTCCGAAAAGTACAAAAGCCCCGTGCGCTGCGTGTTTGGCAACAATGAGCTTCTGATGCGCACCAACACCACCATCGGCGCGGCGGAGGACAAGTGCGCCTTTGCCGGCGACGGCAGGGAGCTGGAAATTGGCTTCAATGTGCGCTACCTTGCCGACGCACTGCGGGTGATTCCCAGCGAGGAAGTCACGCTGGAGCTGACCAACGGGTTAAGCCCCATCGTTCTGACCCCCGCCGATGACAAACACGATTTTGCCTACATGGTGCTGCCCGTCCGCATTAAGAACGGATAAGGCGGCAGTGCCGCCGGACAATACGTGCTCAGGCTCTGTGTATTTGTTACACCATTGGGCTTTGCTCGGTATCGTTGCCTTTTCAAATTAAGAGGTTTATTATGAAAGTAGTAGTCAAAAAGAAGGACAATTCCATTCCGCTGGAAATCACCACGGAATTTATCAAATTGCAGGACGCCATGAAGTATGCCAATGTGGTGTATTCCGGCGGCGAGGCCAAGGTGCTGATTCAGGAAGGGCAGGTGCAGGTGAACGGGGAAGCGTGCACCATGCGGGGCAGGAAGCTGCGCCCCGGCGACACCTTCACATTCGATGGCTCAGTCTACGCCATCACGGAAAAGCCATGAGGCTGAATTCCTTACAGCTGCGCTGCTTCCGCAATTATGAACAGGCGGAGTTGGAATTTGCCCCCGGGGTGAATCTCATCGTGGGCGACAACGCCCAGGGGAAAACCAATCTGCTGGAAGCCATCGCCTATCTGGGCGCGGGAAAGAGCTTCCGTGCCCAGAAAACCGCGGAGCTGATCCGCTTCGGCGCGGATTTTGGGGAAATTGCGGGGTCTGTTTTCTCTCAGGAACGGGAACAATCTCTTCGCTTCCTTCTCTTTCCCGGCAGTCGCCCCCGGCAGATTTTCCGCAATGGGGCGAAAAAGAAGGCGGTTTCCGACATCGCCGGGGTGCTGCCCACGGTGCTGTTCTGCCCCGAAGACCTGATGATCTTGAAAATGGGCGCGTCCCAGCGGCGAAGGTTCGGAGATTCCGGGTTATGTCAACTTCGCCCCAACTATGACGCGGCCCTGACGGAGTATCACCGCATCCTCGATCAGAAGAGCCGAATTCTCAAGGATCATTTTGAAAATCCGGCAATTTTAGAGATTCTGCCGGAATTCAATACCCGATTGTGTCAGGTGGGCGCATTGCTCATCTCCTATCGGGCGAGGTACTATGACGCTCTTGGCAAAGCGGCGGCGGTTTACCATAATCAGTTTTCCGGCGGCGCGGAAGAATTCAAATTGGAATACAAAACGGTATCCACGGTCACAGACCCATTTGCCCCGGTGTCCGTCCTCACGGACAACCTGCTGGAACACCAGCAGCGCCACCATCGGGCAGAGCTGGAAACCGGGCAATGTCTCACCGGCCCCCACAAGGACGACTTTAGCGTCACCCTGTCCGGCATTGACCTGAAAGCCTACGGCTCGCAGGGCCAGACCCGCACCGCCGCCATCAGCCTGAAGCTGGCCCAGCGGGAGCTGATGGGCCGGGAATGGGGCGAGGAACCGGTACTGCTTCTGGATGATGTTCTCTCGGAATTAGACCCGGGCCGGCAGGACTTTGTGCTCAACCAGATTTCCTCGGGACAGGTGTTTATCACCTGCTGCGAGGAAGGAAGGTTTACGAAATTAGGAAAAACTATTGAGATAAAAAACGGAAACGTTATTTAGTTAGGAGTGAGGAGTTAGGAGTGAGGAATTAAATGTGTGAAGTTATGGTATCTGCTTCGCGGATTTTCAATCATAGCCGAAGGCGATACCATAACTCCACACTCCAAACTCCACACTTCACACTCCATATTGGAGGATTTTATGTCTGACGAAACGAAAGTAACACAGGAATACGGCGGCTCTCAGATTCAGGTGCTGGAAGGGCTGGAAGCGGTGCGCAAGCGGCCCGGTATGTATATCGGCTCTACGTCCAGTTCGGGCCTTCACCATCTGGTCTATGAGATCGTGGACAACGCCATTGATGAAGCCCTGGCGGGCTACTGCAAGCACATTACCGTCACCATCAACCCCGGCAACTCCATCACCGTCACCGACGACGGCCGCGGCATCCCCGTGGACATCCAGCCCCAGACCGGGCGGCCCGCGCTGGAAGTGGTGTACACGGTGCTTCACGCCGGCGGCAAATTCGGCGGCGGCGGTTATAAGGTTTCCGGCGGCCTGCACGGCGTGGGCGCGTCGGTTGTCAACGCGCTCAGCGAGTGGCTGCGGGTACGGGTGCACAAAAACGGGGAAATTTACGAGATGAAGTTTGCCCGGGGCGCCATCACGCAGGAAATGAAGATTGTCGGAAAAACCGACAAGGTGGGCACCGAGGTCACCTTCCAGCCCGACCCGGAAATGTTCGACACCCTGGTCTATGACTACGAAATTCTCCACGAGCGCATGCGGGAGGAAGCCTTCCTGAACGCGGGCCTCACCATCACCATCACCGATGACCGGGACGAGGAAAAGCAGATTTCCGAAACCATGTGCTATGAGGGTGGTATCAAGGAATTTGCCGCCTGGTGCAACCGGAATAAGACCCCCCTCCATGAGGAAGTCATCTACATGAAGGGCAGCAAGGGCGATGCTTCCGCGGAAATCGCCGTGCAGTACAACGACGGCTACAACGAATTCATGCTGTCCTTTGCCAACGACGTGCGCACTCCCGAGGGCGGCATGCACGAAACCGGCTTCAAGACGGCTCTGACCCGGGTGCTCAACAACTACGGCCTGAAAAACGGCATCATCAAGGGTGACGACAAGGTCTCCGGCGACGACTGCCGGGAGGGTATCACCGCCATCATCTCCGTGAAGCTGACGGACGCCCAGTTTGAGGGCCAGACCAAGGCGAAATTGGGCAACGCCTATATCCGCACGCTGGTTGACCAGATCGTCAATGACCAGCTGACCACCTTCTTTGAGGAGCACCCCGCCATCGCCAAGGCGGTTCTCGATAAGGCCATGATGGCAAACCGTGCCAGAGAAGCCGCCCGGAAGGCAAGAGAATCCATCCGCCGGAAAACCGGACTGGAATCCGGTCAGATGCCGGATAAATTGCAGGACTGCAACGAGCGCAACCCCGAACTGTGCGAAATCTACATCGTCGAGGGTGACTCCGCTGCCGGTTCCGCCATTCAGGGCAGGGACTCCCGGTTCCAGGCCATCCTCGCCATGTGGGGTAAAATGCTCAACGTGGAAAAGGCCCGGGCCGACAAAATTTACGGCAACGACAAGCTGTATCCCCTGATTGTGGCGTTGGGCGCGGGCATCGGCGACGAATTTGACCTCGAAAAGCTGCGCTACCATAAAGTGGTCATCATGTCCGATGCGGACGTGGACGGCGCCCATATCCGGACGCTGCTTCTGACCTTCTTCTTCCGGTACATGCGGCCCCTGATTGAAAACGGCTACGTCTATTCCGCCGTGCCGCCGCTGTACAAGCTGACCCGGGGCAAAACCGTGAAGGTTGCCTACTCCGACGAGCAGCGCGACCAGATTTCTTCCCAGATGCGTGCCGACAACCCCAACGCCAAGGTGGATATCAGCCGGTTCAAGGGTCTGGGCGAAATGGATCCCCATGAGCTGTGGGAAACCACCATGGACCCGGAAAAGCGCACCCTGCGGCGGATTACGCTGGAGGATGCCCGCCGGGCGGACGAAATCTTCACCGTCCTCATGGGAGAGCAGGTGGAGCCGCGGAAAGAGTGGATCGAGCGGAACGCGAAGTACGCCGTGAATATTGATATTTAATCAATAGTGGACAGTTGAAAGTTGACAGTTGACAGTTGAGGTATCTCCTTCGGAGATGATTAAAATATGTCGCGCAGCGACTCCCTAACTGTCCACTGTCCACTGTTCACTGTCAACTCTCAAAATGGAGGTGTCTCATTTGGCACATAACCGCAGTTACAAACCCGAGGACATCCGTTTCCCGGATCAGGTGATCACCCAGAGCAATCTGGTGGACGAAATGGAGAAGTCCTATATTGAATACGCCATGTCCGTCATTGTGGGCCGGGCCCTACCGGATGTTCGGGACGGCCTGAAGCCCGTCCACCGCCGGATTCTGTACACCATGTACGAAAGCGGCCTGACCTCCGACAAGCCGTTCAAGAAATCCGCGACTTGTGTCGGTGACGTGCTGGGTAAATACCATCCCCACGGCGACGCGTCCGTGTACGATGCCATGGTTCGGCTGGCGCAGGATTTCTCCATGCGCTATATGCTGGTGGACGGCCACGGCAACTTTGGTTCCGTTGACGGCGATCCCCCGGCAGCTTACCGTTACACCGAGGCCCGCCTGAGCAAAATTTCCAACGAAATGCTCCGGGACATCGATAAGGAGACGGTGGACTGGGATCCCAACTTTGACGAGACGAGAAAAGAGCCGAGAGTGCTTCCCAGCCGGTTCCCCAACCTGCTGGTGAACGGCTCCAGCGGCATCGCCGTGGGCATGGCGACCAATATCCCGCCCCACAACCTCACTGAGGTCATTAATGCCTGCGTCTGCGTGCTGGACGACCCGGAAGCCACCATGTCCGACCTGATGGAGCACATTTCCGGCCCGGATTTTCCCACCGGCGGTATCATCATGGGACGCAGCGGCATCCGCGCCGCCTACGCCACGGGCCGGGGCAAGGTGGTGGTTCGCGCCCGGACGGAATTCGAGGAATTTGGCAAGGACCGGATGCGGATTATCGTCACCGAGCTTCCCTATCAGGTCAACAAGCGGCAGCTGATTAAGAATATTGCCGAGCAGGTGAAGGACAAGCGACTGGACGGCATTTCCGACCTCCGGGACGAAACCGACCGCAACGGTATGCGCATTGTCATCGAGCTGAAAAAGGACGCCAATCCCCAGGTGGTTCTCAACAACCTGTTCAAGCAGACGGCCTTGCAGTCTAGCTTTGGCATCATCATGCTGGCGCTGGTGGACAATCAGATGCAGCCCAAAATTCTGTCTCTGCGGCAGATCATTGACGAATATCTCAAGCATCAGGAGGAAGTGCTGACCCGGCGCACCCAGTACGATCTGCGCAAAGCCCGGGAGCGTGCCCACCTGTTGGAGGGTTTGCTGATTGCGCAGGATAATATTGACGAGGTCATTCATATCATCCGCTCTGCCTATGATGATGCCAAGCAGCGGTTGATGGATCGGTTCAGCCTTGATGACATTCAGGCTCAGGCAATCCTCGATATGCGGCTGAAAGCCTTGCAGGGTCTCGACCGGGAGAAATTGCAGGCCGAGTATGACGACCTCATGGAGAAGATCAAGTATTATCTGGAACTTTTGGCGGATGAAAACAAGCTGAAAGCCCTTCTCCGGCAGGAACTCATTGAGATTCGGGACAAGTTCGGCGACCAGCGGAAGACCGAGATTCAGGACATCGAGGACGAAATCGACATCGAAGACCTGATTGAGGAGGAGACCTGCGCCTTTACCCTGAGTAATCACGGCTATATCAAGCGGATGCCCGTGGACACCTACCGCACCCAGAGCCGGGGCGGCCGGGGCGTCAACGCCCAGAATCTCAAGGAGGAGGACTATGTCAAGTCCCTGACCATCGCCTCCACCCATGACTATATGCTGTTCTTCACCGATCTGGGCCGGGTGCATCTGCGCAAGGGCTACCAGATTCCCGAAGCGGGCCGCACCGCCCGGGGCACCGCCATTGTGAACGTGCTGCCGCTGGAACCCGGCGAGTCCGTCACCGCCGTGGTGGTCACCCGGGAGTTTGACGACAACGAGTTCCTGATGATGGTCACCCGAAAGGGCACCGTCAAGCGAATTCCCTTCATCGCCCTGAAAACCAACCGCAAGTCCGGCATCCGGGCCATCACCCTGGACGAGGACGACCACCTCATCAACGTGATTCGCACCAATGGCAACGACAATATCCTGCTGGCTACGGCACAGGGTATGGCGATTTGCTTTAACGAAAACGACGTGCGGCCCATGGGCCGTGACGCGGCAGGCGTTCGTGGAATTATGTTAACCGGAGACGACTATGTGGTAGGCGCGGAGAAGGCCGAGGAGGGGAAAACCCTGCTGACCGTCACCGTCAACGGCTACGGCAAGCGCACGGAGCTGAGCGAGTACCTGCGTACCGGGGCAAATGGCGAGAAGTGCGCCCAGAGCCGGGGCGGCAAGGGTCTCAAGAACTACAACATCACCCCCAAAACCGGCAACGTGGCTGGCTGCCGGATAGTGGCGGAAAATGACGACGTGATGCTGATTGAAAACGGCGGCGTTATCATCCGCATTCCCGCCTCCTCCATCAACGTCTACAAGCGGGATGTGCAGGGCGTCATTGTCATGCGCATTGAGGAGGGCAATCAGGTGGTATCTCTGGAGCGTGTGGAAAAGGTGGACGAGGAAGAGGTTACGGAATGAAAACCGTGACCCTCTACACCGACGGCGCCTGTTCCGGCAACCCCGGCCCCGGGGGCTGGGGAGCCATTCTGGAATTTAACGGGGTGGAAAAGGAGCTTTCCGGCGGGGAAAGCAATACCACCAACAACCGCATGGAGCTGACCGCCGTCATTCGGGGACTGGAAGCCCTGAAAGAACCCTGCATCGTAGAGTTGTATTCCGACAGCAAGTACGTCATTGACGCGCTGGAAAAGGGCTGGGCCTGGGGCTGGAAAAAGCGGGGCTGGGTAAAATCCGACAAAAAACCCGCTTTAAATCCCGATTTGTGGGAAACCCTTCTGACTCTGACCCAGAAGCACGAGTTGCACTACCACTGGGTCAAGGGCCACGCCGACAACCCGAAAAACAACCGCTGCGATGAAATGGCGGTCAGTGAGTGGAAAAGACTGAAATAAGAGTGAAGAGTGCAGAGTGGAGAGTGAAGATAACATAACTCCACTCTTCACTCTCCACACTGATAAAAACCGGAGGTTTTTATGTATCTGTCCATTGGCAATGACATGGCGGTGCGGGATAGGTCTATCGTCGGCATTTTTGACCTGGACAATACCTCCACCTCCAAGCGAACCCGGGAATTCTTAACGAAAAGTGAGGAAAATGGCGAGGTGGTGCCTTGTGACGAGCTGCCAAAGTCCTTTATTCTGACTTCCGAATACGGCTTCAACCGGGTGCGGCTCACCTCCCTGAATGCTGCTACACTGGAAAAACGGCTGAAATAAAAATGCCTTCCCCTTTGAGGAAGGTGCCCCCGCAGGGGGCGGAAGAGGGCGGAACCGCTTTGGACGTGCAGAAGTAGTTCGGCGAAATGATATTTGCCTCTTCCGACCTCGCTGGCACTCGGCCACCTTCCCCAAAGGGGAAGGCTTTTTTCACCGCAAATGTTAAAGAAATTTTTGCAGACAAAGGAAGCTTTTTGTGTTATACTATTAAAATCTATGGAAATGTAAAGGAGGGCTTCCTTTGAAATATTGGTTCGGCTACCTGACTGCCGGAATTTTCGCGGCCCTTACCTGGGTCCTGACCCAGTTCGGACAGCGCTATGCCACCCTTGTCGATATGATTTACCCCTATGTGGTGCGCACCCTGCAGGATATCCTCGCAAACTGGACCTCCCAGATCAGCTACCCTGTGTGGCAGCTGCTGGCGGTGGTGCTGGGGGTGCTGATCTTAGCCAGCATCGTGCTGATGATCGTGCTGAAATGGAACCCCATCCAGTGGTTTGGCTGGGTGCTGGCGGTGTTCTCCGGTATCTACCTGCTGCATATGGCCATGTGGGGCATGAATTACTACGCCGGTTCCCTGGCGGACGATATGCGTCTGGAGGTAAGCAGCTACAATCTGGAGGAGCTGACCGAGGCCACGGAATACTACCGGGACAAGGCCAACGCCCTTGCGGGGCAGGTCAACCGGGATTCCAGCGGAAACGTCCAGTTCGCGTCCTTTGAGGAACTGGCGGACAAAGCCGGAGAGGGCTTCCATACGCTGACTTATGTTAACCACTATCCCGTATTCGCCGGGTGTCAGCTTCCCGTCAAGAAGCTGGACTGGGCGGATATGTACACCTCCATGGGCATCACCGGCTACACCTTTGGCATCACCGGCGAGGCCTGCGTGAATCCCCAGATTCCGGACGTGCTGCTGCCCTTCACCATGGCCCACGAAATGGCCCACCGGATGTGCATTGCTTCGGAACGGGATGCAAATTTTGCCGGATTTCTGGCCTGTTCGGTCAATTCTGACCCGGAATTTCAATATTCCGCCTATTTTATGGCCTTCCGCTACTGTTATACGGCGCTGTGCGGCGTGAATACCCAGTCCGCCGTGGCGGCAGCTGCCCGGGTCCGGGAGGGCATCGGCGAGAAACTGCGCACAGACTGGGACGCTTACGACGCCTTCTTCCATCAGAAGCAGGACACCAAAGCCACCAAATTTGCCGATACGGTAAATGACACCTACCTCAAAACCAGCGGTGAGGAAAGCGGCATCGCTTCCTACGCGGAGGTCTGCGACCTGCTGGTAAACTGGCACATTCAGACCGTGGTGCTGCCCTCCATTACCGTGGAGAAGAGCGTGTTCGACCCCTATGACGAAACCATGGTGGATTTGTCGGGCATCGTCAACGCAAGGGAGAGTAACGGCTGATGGAGAAGACACTGAAAGAGGGCCTGACCGGGCTGGGCCTGTCCCTGTCTGAGGAGCGGCAGCAGAAGCTGTGCGCCTTCGCCCGGGCCATGGTCAGGAAGAACGAGGTCATGAACCTTACCGCCATCACCGAGGATACCCAGGTGGCAAAGCTCCACCTGCTGGACAGCCTGACGGTGCTGTGCTGCGCGGATTTGCGGGGAAAAACCCTCATTGACGTGGGCTGCGGCGCAGGCTTTCCCGGGGTGCCTCTGGCAATCGCCTGCCCGGAGGCGAAAATTACATTGCTTGACAGTCTGGGCAAGCGGGTAAAATGGCTGGAAGAAACCCTGCCCCAGCTGGACATTGAAGCGGAGTGCGTCACCGCCCGGGCGGAGGAAGCGGTGGCACAGCGCCGGGAAACCTACGATTTCGCAACCTCCCGGGCGGTGGCCCGGCTGAATATTCTGCTGGAGCTGACGGCCCCCTACGTCAAGGTAGGCGGCGCGGTGCTGGCCATGAAGGGCGCGGCGGCGAAGGAAGAGCTGAATGAGTGCGCCGGGGCCATCAAAAAGCTGGGGTTACAGCTGGAAGAGGTTCGGGAATTTCCCGTGGACGGCGCTTCCCACGCGGTGATTATTCTTCGGAAAATCGCACCAACTCCAAAGCAGTACCCCAGAAGGTACGCCAAAATCAAACAGTTGCCCCTGTAGGCATCGGGTTACGGAAAAGCAAAACTGTATGGGAGGGTAAATGACCCACTCCCACAAAGAATAGGAAACGATACCGAGCTGTGCCCTATGGTCTAACGAATACAGACCAGCCGTGCACGCATTGGCGGGCGGCACTGCCGCCACGAGGAATTTCTATGGAAGTTTTTTTAAGTCTCATCCTTGGCTACGCTATGGGCTGTCTGAACCCTGCGGCCTGGATTGGAAAAAAGAATCATATTGACCTGAAACAGGCGGGCACCGGAAATCTGGGGGCCACCAACACCACCATGGTGCTGGGCCGGAAAGCGGGGGCCTTCGTGCTGGTGTTCGATGTGGCGAAGTCCTTTCTAGCGGCGCGGCTGGCCCGATGGCTGCTTCCCCAGCTGGCGGTGTCGGGATTGCTGGCCAGCATCGGCGTGATTCTGGGCCACTGCTTCCCCATCACCATGCACTTTTCCGGCGGAAAGGGGCTGGCGGCCTTCGGCGGCATGATGTTGGCCTACAATCCGGTGGTATTCGTCATTGTGGTGCTGTCGGGCATCGGGATCATGGTGCTGCTGGATATCGGCGTTGCCGCGCCGCTGCTGGGCACGGTGATGTTCCCGGCGCTGACCTTCCTGTTCAGCCACGATGTTCCCTCCACGGTCTGCGCCGTAATTGCCAGCGTGATTATTCTGTACACCCATCTGGACAATGTGAACAAGACCCGGGCCCATTCCGATGTGAAGGTGAAAAACTACTTCCGGGATGTGCTGTTTAAGAAGAAAAAGGAAACATAATCGTCAATTCGGCGAAGCCGATCAGAAAAAAGCTGTCATTGCTTAGCACAATGACAGCTGCTTTATTTTACAATAATTTTCCGCTGGCAGGTACCCACGTTGCCGGAGCTGTCGGTGGCGGAGTAGGTGATGGTGTAGGTACCCTCCCTGCTCAGGTCAAGTCCGGAGGTATCCACCGTCACGTCACACTTCCCGTCGATATCGTCCACCGCGGTCACACCGCTTAAAAAGTCGGGATTGGCGTTCTTTTCCACGGTCAGTTCCCCGGAAGCACCCCGAATTTCCGGGGGATTCAGGTTGCTGGAAATCCAGAGCGCGGCTTCCTTCCGGGTCACATTGCCGCTGGAATCCTTTGCTTCCACACTGACGGTGTAGGTGCCCAGCTTGTTCACGTCGGGCAGATTGTCCACCAGATACACCTCCGGTTTGCCGGACAGGTCGGCTGCGGAAACGACAAAATCATTGACACCGGCCGATTGACCGGGCAGGCGGCGGACGGATTGGAGAGTCAGCGAGGGCGGCGTGGTATCCTGAACGGTTATGACGCACTGGGCGCTGGCGGCCCCTGTCTCCACGATGAGCGTATGCTCCCCCAGGGTTTTTCCAATTTCCTTTAGATCCTCACTGTTCAGCAGGCCGGAATCCCGCGCCGGGTTTACCAGCAGCATTTCCGGCGTCAGGGTCTGCCCCAGTTCCAACGTACAATCTTCCTTCAGCCAGCCGGTGAAGTGGAGCACGCACTGGCCCTCCACCCGGTTGCCGAAGATGTCCTCCACCACCACGGTGACGGTGGTATCGGAATAGTCCGTTGGGATAACCGGATCCTCCGCGTAATAGATCCGCACCTGAGAACAGTCCTCGGTTTTTGTCACCAGCGCCCCGGCCTGCGGCAGGCCATCGGCGAGGGAAACGGTGCATTCCGGAAGAAATTCCGCTTTCGGCGGGGTGGTGTCCTCCACAATCAGGTTGACCACATAGGTTTTCGTGCCGTGCCGCAGGGTCAGGGAGGTTCTTCCCACCCTGCTCAGGTCGATGGAGGACGGGTCGGTGACAAAGGAAGCACGCCCGGGGTTTCCCAGCGGGGTGAGAAAATCCTGAATACTCAGTGTTTCCTGACCCAGCTCAACGGTGACATCGTGGAACACCTGCTGGGAATCACACCATACGGTGTAGACCATAAAGCCCACCAGCGCACACAGCAGCGCCGTGACCAGAAGCAGAACAGGGATCAGGAGAGATCGTTTTCTGCGGGGATTTGCCATAATGGACTCTCTCTTTCCAAAAAAATGAGCAATCAAAGCGAAAAAGCAGTAAACGTGTGATTTTTATTATATGCCAGCAGGAAGAAAATGTCAAGGCGGCGCCGCCAACCAATGCGGCCCGCAAGGCGGGCGGCGAATGCGTTACGAACGCTGGCGTCATCCCACATCCTTTGGGTCCCTCGACCAGAAGTGATTAGGAAGATAAAGCAGAATTTAGCGAAATAGTATGTCATTGCGAGGAGGGCGAAGCCCGACGTGGCAATCCGTTCCCCTTCTCACGTTCCGAATACATACCTGCTACGAAAAGAAGTACGGATTGCCACGCCAGTGTGCACACTGGCTCGCAATGACATGTTTTCTTAGTCAGCTATAGGACAATATAGCCAAGTAAGACGGTCATTGGTATAACAAAGGTGCCCGACGCTTTCGCGGCAGGCACCTTCAGAACGATTTACTTTGCGGAAAGGAACTTATCAATGGCCTCGGCGCCCTTCTTGCCCGCGCCCATAGCGAGGATGACGGTAGCCGCGCCGGTGACCGCGTCGCCGCCGGCGAACACGCCGTCACGGGTGGTCATGGCGTCCTCGTTCACAATCAGGCAGCCCTTCCGGTTGGTTTCCAGACCGGGGGTGGTGGAACGGATCAGGGGGTTGGGGCTGGTGCCCAGAGACATGATGACGGTGTCCACGTCCAGCAGGAACTCGGAATCAGGCACGGCGATGGGACGGCGGCGGCCGGAAGCGTCAGGCTCGCCCAGCTCCATCTTCACGCACTTCATGCCGCAGACACGGCCGGTCTCATCGGCAACAATCTCCACGGGGTTGGTCAGAGTCTTGAACTCGATGCCCTCTTCCTTGGCGTGGTGCTGCTCCTCCAGACGGGCGGGCATTTCGGCTTCGCCCCGGCGGTAGACAACGTAAACGTGCTCCGCGCCCAGACGCATGGCGCAGCGGGCGGCGTCCATAGCCACGTTGCCGCCGCCGACAACGGCCACGGCCTTGGAGTGGATGACGGGGGTGTCGGAATCGGAATTATAGGCCTTCATCAGGTTGGTACGGGTCAGATATTCGTTGGCGGACAGCACGCCCTTCAGGCTCTCGCCGGGGATCCCCATGAACATGGGCAGGCCCGCGCCGGAACCGACGAACACCGCCTTGAAGCCCATCTCGAACAGCTCGTCGATGGTAAGTACCCGTCCGATGACCATGTTGGTCATGACCTCCACGCCCTGGGCCTGCAGCTTGGTGACCTCGTTGGCAACGATGGCCTTGGGCAGACGGAACTCGGGGATGCCGTAGACCAGCACGCCGCCGGCGGTGTGCAGAGCCTCAAATACGGACACCTGATAGCCCTTCTTGGCAAGATCGGAAGCGCAGGTCAGGCCGGCAGGGCCGGAACCGACCACGGCGACCTTGATGCCGTTGGAGGGAACCTTCTCGGGCATGGCGTTGACGTTTTCCCGATACCAGTCAGCCACGAACCGCTCCAGACGGCCGATAGCCACAGGCTCGCCCTTCACGCCGCGAACGCACTTGCTCTCACACTGGGTCTCCTGGGGGCAGACACGGCCGGAAAGGGCAGGCAGAGCGTTGGTGGAGGTGATGATCTCGTAAGCGGCCTTGAAGTCCCGCTCACGAACCTTGGCGATGAACTCGGGGATGCGCACGTTGACGGGGCAGCCCTCCACACACTTGGGATTCTTGCAGTTCAGGCAGCGGCCTGCTTCCTCAACTGCCATTTCCTCGGTGTAGCCCAGGGTGACCTCCTGGAAATTCCGGGCACGGACCTTGGGGTCCTGCTCGGGCATGGGAACCTTCTTCAAAGACATATTAGCCATTTCCCGTTACCTCCTTACTTGATCAGCGCCTTGCCCATGGATTCCATGCGGCAGGTGTGGGTGGAGGCAACCTCGGCCTCCCGGTCGCGGTAGATGCCGTTACGGCTCATCAGCTCGGCAAAGTCCACCTTGTGACCGTCGAACTCGGGGCCGTCCACGCAGGCAAACTTGGTCTCGCCGCCCACGGTGACACGGCAGCCGCCGCACATGCCGGTGCCGTCGATCATAATGGGGTTCAGGGACACGCTGGTGTGGACGCCGAAGGGCTCGGTGGTCTTGCACACGAACTTCATCATGGGCACGGGGCCGATGGCGAGGACCTCGTCAAACTGCTCACCCGCCTCCAGCAGCTCCTGCAGGGGCTGGGTGACCAGGCCGTGACGGCCGTAGGTGCCGTCGTCGGTCATGAGAATGAAGTGATCGGCGACCTCCTTGAACTCGTCCTCCAGAATGACGATATCCTTGCTGCGGAAACCGACAATGACGGTGACCTCCGCGCCGGCTTCCTTAAAGCCCCGGGCAGAGGGCAGGGCGATGGCGCAGCCCACGCCGCCGCCGACCACGCAAACCTTCTTCTTGCCTTCCACGGGAGTGGGCTTGCCCAGAGGGCCGACGAAGTCACGGATGTAGTCGCCCTCGTTCAGCTCACCCAGGGCCTTGGTGGTGAAGCCAACCTTCTGGAAGATGATGGTGACGGTGCCGGCTTCCTTGTCAGTGCCGGCAACGGTCAGGGGCACACGCTCGCCCATCTCGTCAATGCGGAAAATGATGAACTGGCCTGCCTTTGCCTTACGGGCAATGAAGGGGGCCTCAATGTCCATCAGGGTGACGGTGGGATTCAGCTCCTTCTTACGCACAATTTTATACATTTCTGATCCGTCCTTTTCCTTTTCAGAATGGTGTTGATACGCTCCTTTGGGTATTTCACCCAATCAGATATTATTATACTGTCTATCGACACATTTGTCAAACTATTATCAAATAAAAAGCCTTCCCCAGAGGGGAAGGCATAGTCTGCTTCGCAGAAGGGAGGGTCAATGACCCTCCCTTACAGTACAACGTGTGGATACCGATTGACACCCAACGGTATAACGGCTGCCGCCTTATTTCTTGTGGTCTTCCGTCACTGCGCCGGAGCGGTAGGCGTCCAGCAGCATCATCAGCATATCCACCCGATCCTGCAGCTCCGCGCCCTCATCGGTATCCCGAATGCGCATCCGGGTCTCCAGCTTTTCAAAGATCTCGGAGTCGTTGCGGATATCCTCGTTTTTGTGCACCGCGTTCCACTTGCTGGTGAAGGGCTGGTGGGACACGATCCGGTAATGCCGGGAGTTGTAGATCAGGGTATAGCCCGCGATGCCGGAGGTGGACTGGTAGGCACGGCTGAAGCCGCCGTCAATGACGATCAGCTTGCCGCCGCCCTTGATGGGACTTTCACCCTTGCGCACCTTCACCGGCACATGACCGTTGATGATGTGGCAGTGCTCTCCTTCAAGGCCGAATTCCTTCAATAGCCGGTCGCAGACCGCCGGGTCCTGATAGTAGGTGTAGTAAGCGTTTTTCGGCTCTACCCAGGTGCTCTCGTCTGCGATAAACCGCCGCTCGAAGGTGGTCATGCGATCCCGCCCGAAAATGGGGCTGTTCCGGCCTGCCCACAGCCACCACAAAAAGTCCATGCCGAACTGCCGCTCCTCGGAGCCCCGCTTGTCGTAGTAGGCCTTTCTGGCGGTCTTCTCGGCGTAGTCGAGAAAGCGCTTGCCGCTGCGCTCCTTGCCGCCGATGGTGAAGGTCATGAGGCTGCCGTCGTCGTTCATGGGGATGCAGCCGTGGAACAGGAGATTGCCGTTGCACACCTTGTACAGACCGCCCTTGGAGTAGAGGAAACGGATGTGCTTTTGCAGCTTTTCGGAGTTTTCAAAGGAATCCGTCAGCTGGTTGATGACGTGGTTCTCCTCGGCGGTCAGCTCGTAGGGGTTAGCGGGGTCAACGGTGGGGAAGTCGCAGTCCAGCATGGGGTAGACCTTGCCGTTCAGGGTGATGGTCTTATCCTCATAGTTGATCTTGTCCAGCAGCAGCCGGTCGGCCATGCCGAATTCCGGGCGGCGCAGCACCTTCTGAGCCTCCAATTTAAAGAGGATGATGGTGATGGCCTTGTACATCCGGGCGGAGAGCAGCTTGTCCTTTTCCGTGTACTGGTCGGCGTCGGTGCCGGTGAGCTTGACCTTGAACTGGTCGGTGTTGGTATCCTTATAGACCTCGTTGGCGAAGATGGACAGGGGCCGCAGGGAGATGCCGTAGCCGGTTTCAATCACGTCCAGATTGTTGTAGCGGATGGAGTTGCTCAAAACCGTGGCAACCAAAGTCCGGGAGCCGGAGGCCGCGCCCATCCACAGTACGTCGTGGTTGCCCCACTGGATATCCACGTTGTTGCAGCCCATCAGGCTGTCCATGACGATGTCCGCCCGGGGGCCGCGGTCGAAGATGTCGCCCACAATGTGCAGCTTGTCCACCACCAGAGATTTGATGACCTTGCAGATGGCCCGGATCACGTCGGCGGCCTGACCGATCTGGATGATGGTGTTGATGATGTTTTCGTACTGATCCCGGCGGGAGCCGCCCTCCTCGACGAGGTGAATCAGCTCGTCGAGAATCTGCTCGTAGTCCGGGTCCATGTAGGTGCGCACCTTGGCCCGGGTGTGCTTGGTGGAGACAAACCGGCACAGATCCACCAGCCGGTGGATGGTCAGCCGGTACCACTCGTCCAGGTCTTCCTCCTCATCGGCAACCAGCGCCAGCTTGGAGGAGGGGTAGTAGATGAGGGTCGCCAGGTCGTTGCGGTCCTTCTGGGTCATGGTATTTCCGAACAGTTCTTCCAATTTTTCCTTGACTTCCCCGGAGCCGGAGTTCAAAATGTGCAGAAACGCCTCATGCTCGCCGTGAATGTCGGACATGAAGTGCTCCGTGGGCTTGGGCAGATTCAGAATGGCCTGAAGCCGGATGATCTCGGTGCCGGCGGCTTCCACCGTGGGGTACTGCCGGGCCAGAAGCCGGAGGTAGTGCAGCTCTTCTTCCGTAAAAATACGCTTGTTATCCATTTCTCGTTCTCCTCCCAGAGGGAAAATATTATCATAATAATATATTGTACAACATTTACCTTATGGGTACAAGGGGAAGACGCAAAAATTTTTCGACGAATTGGTACAAAACTCCGCCCTACAAAAAAAGGAACGCCCTGAAGCGAAATTGCTTCAGGGCGTGATTCACTGAATGAATTAGTCAGCAACGTAGGGCAGCAGGGCGATCTGACGGGCGCGCTTGATAGCGGTGGTCAGGTCACGCTGGTGAGCGGCGCAGGTACCGGTGGTACGGCGGGGCAGAATCTTGCCGCGCTCGGACAGGTAACGGCGGAGCTTGGCGGTGTCCTTGTAATCGATGCTGGTCACCTTATCCACGCAGAACGCGCAAACCTTCTTGCGCTTGCGGGGACGCATACGCTGTTCGTTAGCCATGGAATTTCCCTCCTTGTAAGTCTAGTAGAAAAGTTCAGAAAAAATCAGAAGGGCAGCTGGGCGTCGTCGTCCTCCAGCATCGCAAAATCGGAAGCCGGAGCGCTTGCGGTGGCCGTGTAGCCGCCGTAGCTGGGAGCGGGGGCGGGTGCGCTGTAAGCGTTGCCGCCATAGCTGTTTCCGCCGTAAGCGTTGCCGCTGTAGGAGGAATTGCCGCCGTCGTTGTCGCGCTTGCTGTCGCCGAAGTAGACGTTGTCCGCTACGACCTCAGCGCTGCGACGCTTGTTGCCGTCCTTGTCGGTCCAGCTGCGGATCTGCAGCCGTCCGGACACCACCGCCATGCGGCCCTTGGTGAAGTACTTGGAGACGAATTCTCCAGTCTGCCGCCAGGCAACACAGTCGATGAAGTCAGTTTCCCGTTCGCCGCCATCCTTGGGCGCAAAGTCCCGGTCTACCGCCAGAGAGAAGCTGGCGACGGCGACACCGCTGCCGGTACGGCGCAGTTCGGGGTCACGGGTCAGCCGACCCATGATGACAATGTGGTTGAGCATGGATTTACGCCTCCACTGCGGTGGTCAGGCAGCGCATAACGCCTTCGGTGATCTTCATCACACGCTCCAGCTCCGCGGGGAACTCGGGCTTGGACTCAAAGCTCATCAGGACGTAGTAGCCCTCGTTCAGGTCGTTGATTTCGTAGGCCAGCCGACGCTTGCCCCACTCGTCAACGCTGAGCAGAGTACCCTCCGCCTCCACCATTGCCTTGAACTTTTCCACAAGTGCTGCGATGCTCTCCTCACCCAGAGTGGGGTTCACGATGTAGAGCACCTCATACTTACCGGTGATCTTAGCCATGTTGATTGCACCTCCTTTTGGACTTTTGGCCCCCGGTCGCGCCGGGAGCAAGGATTGTCCGCATTCGCAGACCGGACTATTTTAGTGTATTTTTTGGAAAAAGTCAAGCATTTTTTTAGTTTTCAGAGTGAAGAGTGGAGAGTGGAGATATATTATTATGGTATTGCACCGTGATTTCTCTGTCATTGCGAGGAGGGCAAAGCCCGACGTGGCAATCCGTCCTCCTTCGGTAACGTGAGGAATGTCATCGTCGGCAGGGGAAAACGGATTGCCACGGTCGCTGCGCTCCCTCGCAATGACATCTGGGCGACGATACCGAGCGGTACCCAATGGTCTTTCGATTATACAAGACTTGCGCACGCATTGTCAGCGGCGACTCGCCGCCAAATGTTAATGAATAATTCAAAATCAACCCATTGACTTTTTTGGCACTCTCTGGTATAGTGTGCTTAGCACTCAGGAAGAGTGAGTGCTAATGAGAGGAGGCGTAAATGTGGAACTGAGTGAACGGAAAAAGAAGGTCCTGCGCAGTGTGGTTGACCTTTATATCCGCACCGCCGAGCCGGTGGGCTCCAAGGCCGTCACCGAGCTTCCCGACATGAAGTACTCCTCCGCAACCATCCGCAACGAAATGGCGGAGCTGACCACCATGGGTTATCTGGAGCAGCCCCATACCAGCGCCGGACGGATTCCTTCCGCTGCGGGCTACCGGCTGTATGTGGATGAACTGATGATGGACTACCGCCTGAGTATCGATGAAACCAAATCCATCAACAACGCCATTGAAGAAAAAATGCAGCGTGTGGACAAAATGGTGGAGAAGGTGGCCCGGCTTGTGTCTCAGGCCACGGACCTTCCGGCAATCTCCGCTGCCTCCCGCTGCGGCAGCCTGACCGTCAAGCGGTATGACTTGATTCTGGCGGCCAAAAGCAGCGTCATTGCCGTGCTGATGCTCTCCAACGAGCAGGTGGTCAACAAGCTGATTAAGCTGCCGCTGGCAGCAAACGAAAGTGACCTGAAGCTGCTGAGCGCCGTGCTCAACGCTTCCATGACGGATATCCCGCCGGAGCACATCACGCCGGAGCAGATGGAGAGGGTCATGCGGTCGGCTGGAAACGCCGCGTCGCTGGTGCCGGTGATTCTGGACTTCGTTCAGGAAACCCTGCGGCAGAGCGAATCCACCAACGTGGCGGTGTTCGGACAGTCCCGGCTTCTGGGCCTTCCTGAGTACCGGGATGTGGACAAAGCCCAGCGGGTCATGGCTTCCATCGATGAGGAGGCGCTGAGCAACCTTCCCGCCGTCATGGAAAACACCAACGGCACCAAGGTTATCGTGGGGCCGGAGAATGTTTCCGAGGAACTGAAGGACACCTCCGTGGTCATGACGAAATTCGACATCGGCGACGGGATGCAGGGCATGATCGGCGTGGTCGGCCCCACAAGAATGGATTACGCGAAAGTAACCGCCCGCCTGAGCTACTTTGCCGAGAGCCTGTCGAAGCTGTTCGCCAAGCCCGAGCAGCCCCAGCTGCCGGAAAGCGCGGAGCCGGAGGAACATAAAGAGTAAAAATTTGAATGTCATCGCGAACCAGCGCGCACGCTGGTGTGGCGATCCGTCCCCCTTGTTAAAGAATACGGATTGCCACGTCGCTGCGCTCCTCGCAATGACAGGCTATATATGGAGGAATGAACGTGGCAGAAGAAACGAAGAAGGAAGACCCCGTTGAGGAAACCCCTGTAGAGGAAACCCCCGTTCCCGAAGAGGAAGAGTTGGTTCCGGAAGCCCCCGCTGAGGAAGCCAATCCTTGGGAGGAAAAATATAACGCAGAGCATGATGCCCGCCTGCGCATTGCCGCGGAGTACGACAACTTCCGCAAGCGCACCGTCAAGGAAAAGGACGCGGCCTACGGCAACGGCAAGGCCGACACCGTGGCAAAGTTCCTTCCCATTTACGACAATCTGGAGCGGGCGCTGAAGCAGGCATGCGAGGACGCCGCCTTCAAAAAAGGCGTGGAAATGACCATGACCGAGCTTGTAAAGATTCTGACCGGTCTGGGCGTGGAAATCTTTGGAGAGCCGGGGGACAGCTTTGACCCCAGCCTGCACAACGCCGTGATGCACACGGAGGATGAAAGCCTTGGCGAAAACGTCATTGCCCAAGTCTTCCAGAAGGGCTTCAAAATCGGCGAGAAGGTCGTGCGGTTCGCCATGGTGCAGGTCGCCAATTAAAACGCATGTCATTGCGAGGAGCGTAGCGACGTGGCAATCCCCATCGTATAACCGAACAGCCGGAAACCTTGGGGGATCGCCACACCAGCGTGCGCGCTGGTTCGCGATGACAGGAGTAAACTTGTAAAAACTTATCTTTCAATATATTAGGAGGAAATTATTATGTCTAAGATTATCGGTATTGATCTGGGTACTACCAATTCCTGTGTTGCTGTGCTGGAGGGCGGCGAGCCTGTTGTCATCGCCAATGCCGAAGGCACCCGTACCACCCCTTCCGTGGTGGCGTTCTCCAAGACCGGCGAGCGTATGGTCGGTCAGGTGGCAAAGCGTCAGGCCGTCACCAACGCTGACCGCACCGTGGCTTCCATCAAGCGCCACATGGGCGAGAATTACCACGTGACCATCGACGGCAAGGGCTACACCCCCCAGGAGATCAGCGCTATGATCCTGCAGAAGCTGAAGGCCGATGCCGAGAGCTATCTGGGTCAGCCTGTCACCGAGGCCGTCATCACTGTTCCCGCTTACTTCTCTGATGCCCAGCGTCAGGCCACCAAGGACGCCGGCAAGATCGCAGGTCTGGACGTGAAGCGTATCATCAACGAGCCTACCGCCGCGGCGCTGGCCTACGGCCTTGACAAGGAGTCCGAGCAGAAGATCATGGTTTACGATCTGGGCGGCGGCACCTTCGATGTGTCCATTCTGGACATCGGCGACGGCGTCATCGAGGTTCTGGCTACCGCCGGCGACACCCATCTGGGCGGCGACGACTTCGACCAGAGAATCATGGATTATCTGGTTGAGGAGTTCAAGAAGGCCGAGGGCATCAACCTGTCTTCCGACAAGGTCGCCATGCAGCGTCTGAAGGAGGCTGCCGAGAAGGCCAAGATCGAGCTGTCCGGCGTGACCTCCACCAACATCAACCTGCCCTATATCACCGCTGACGCCACCGGCCCCAAGCATCTGGACGTGACCCTGACCCGGGCCAAGTTCAATGAGCTGACCGCCGATCTGGTGGAGCGCACCATGAAGCCCGTCCGTCAGGCTATGTCTGATGCCGGCCTGTCCGCTTCCGATATCCACAAGGTGCTGCTGGTTGGCGGCTCCACCCGTATTCCCGCCGTTCAGGACGCCGTGAAGAAGATCACCGGCAAGGAAGGCTTCAAGGGCATCAACCCCGACGAGTGCGTGGCTGTGGGCGCTTCCATTCAGGGCGGCGTGCTCACCGGCGATGTGAATGATATCCTGCTGCTGGATGTCACTCCCCTGTCTCTGGGCATTGAGACCATGGGCGGCGTGTTCACCCGTCTGGTAGACCGGAACACCACCATCCCCGTGCAGAAGAAGCAGATTTTCTCCACCGCCGCTGACGGCCAGACCAGCGTTGAGGTTCACGTCCTGCAGGGCGAGCGCGAGATGGCTGCCTATAACAAGACTCTGGGCCGCTTCCAGCTGGGCGGCATCGCTCCCGCACCCCGGGGCGTGCCTCAGATTGAGGTCACCTTCGACATCGACGCCAACGGCATCGTGAAGGTTTCCGCCAAGGATCTGGGCACCGGCAAGGAGGCCAACATCTCCATCACCGCTTCCACCAACCTGAGCCAGGAGGACATCGACAAGGCCGTGAAGGAAGCCGAGCAGTACGCTGCCGAGGATAAGGCCCGGAAGGAAGAGGTGGACACCCACAACGCTGCCGACCAGACCGTCTACCAGACCGAGAAGACCCTGAACGAGCTGGGCGACAAGATCGATGCAAGTGAGAAGGCTTCCATCCAGTCCGCCATTGACCATCTGAAGGAAGTCAACAAGGGCAATGATGTAGCCGCCATCAAGGCCGCTACCGAGGAAGTCCAGAAGGCCTTCTACGCCGTGTCCGAGAAGCTGTACCAGCAGGCCGCGCCCCAGGACGGCGCCCAGGGCGGCGGACAGAAGCCCGGTGACGACGGAGTTGTGGACGCTGACTACGAAACCGTTGACTAACGTGTAAGCCCAAGGGGCGGCAAAACGCCGCCCCTTCTTGGCGTATAAATACCTTCCCCCCCGGGGAAAGGTATTTCTTGTGAGGTGAAATGTAAGTTATGGCAGAAAACAAACGCGACTACTACGAGGTGCTGGGGGTTCCCAAGGATGCCAGCGCCGATGATATAAAGAAAGCCTACCGCAAAAACGCCATGAAGTACCATCCCGACCGGAACCCCGGCGACAAGGAAGCCGAGGAGAAGTTCAAGGAAGTGGGCGAAGCCTACGAGGTGCTCTCCGACCCGGACAAGAAGGCCCGGTATGACCAGTATGGCTTTGCCGGTGTGGACCCCAATTTCGGCGCGGGTGGCGGCGGCTACGGCGGCGCGGGCTTTGGCGGCTTTGGGGATTTTTCTGATCTTGGCGACATTTTCGGCGACTTCTTCGGCGGCGGACGCAGCCGGGCAAGTGCCCAGAGTGCCCCTCGCCGGGGCGAGAACGTCATGACCCGGCTGGAGTTGACCTTCGAGGAAGCGGCCTTCGGCTGTGAGAAGGAGGTCGCCACCCCCAGAATCGAGAACTGTCCCAACTGTAAAGGCACCGGCTCTGCCGACGGCGTCATCGAGACCTGCCAGCAGTGCCACGGCACCGGTCAGGTGCGCTCGGTGCAGAACTTTATGGGGATGCAGATGCAGTCCACCACCACCTGCCCCAGCTGCAACGGCAAGGGCAAGACCATCAAGACCCCCTGCAATACCTGCAAGGGCAAGGGCAAGGTGCGCCGCACCAACCGGGTGAAGGTGAAGATTCCCGCCGGTGTGGACGCCGGGCAGAGCGTCCGGGTTCGGGGCGAAGGCGGCGTAGGCAGCAACGGCGGCCCCAACGGGGACCTGCTGGTGGAAATCTACATCAAGCGGCATCCGATTTTCACCCGTCAGGACACGGATGTGCTCTGCGAGGTGCCCATTTCCTTCACCCAGGCGGCGCTGGGCGCGACGATTCAGGTGCCCACGCTGGACGGCATGGTGGACTATGAGATTCCCGAGGGCACCCAGACCGGACGGGAGTTCATCCTCCGGGACAAGGGCATTCCCGAGGTGGGCAATTCCCGCCGCCGGGGCAACGAGCGCTTCACCGTGGTGGTGGAGACTCCCACCCATCTGACCCGGGAGCAGAAGGAGCTGCTGCGCCAGCTGGACGGCACCATCGAGGTATCCCCCAAGCGGAAGAAGTTCATTGATAATTTGAAGAATTTCTTTGAGTAAGCGGCGAGTCGCCGCGGACAATGCGGGCGGCAGGGCCGCCAGCCTATGCGTTACGAACCTTGGTATTTATCGTTACGCCATTGGGTGTGGCTCGGTATCGTTACAGGCTGCGTAGGGCGGGGTTATGACCCCGCCGACCCGGTCAGACATACATCCGGGTAATAAACGACGCATGGGCAGCACTTGTCTAAAGACAATACCGATATAAGAAAATTGGTGCGTCGGCGGAGTCATGACTCCGCCCTACGGGAAAAAACTCAATAAAATTAGCAGACCGGGACTTGTGACCGGCCTGCTTTTTTTGTATAATGAAGGAAAAAACAGGAGGAATGGCGTATGAAACGCTCAGATTACATCAGCTGGGACGAATACTTTATGGGCATCGCCATGCTGGCGGCGAAGCGCAGCAAGGACCCCAACACCCAGGTGGGGGCCTGCATCGTCTCCCCGGACAACATCATCATTTCCACGGGCTACAACGGCATGCCCAAGGGCTGCTCCGACGACGAATACCCCTGGGAGCGGGAGGGCGAAGCCACCAAGTACCCTTACGTTGTCCACGCGGAGCTGAACGCGGTGCTCAACGCCAACGGGCGGGACCTGCGGGGAAGCCGCCTGTATGTGGCCCTGTTCCCCTGCAACGAGTGCGCCAAGGCCATCATTCAGAGCGGCGTGAAGGAAGTGTACTATTTGTCCGATAAATACGCCGACTCCATGTCCACGCTGGCTTCCAAGCGGATGATGGATTCCGCCGGGGTGAAATACATCCAGCTGCGCACCAATCTCAAGGAAATCACGCTGGATTTTATTCCCGAGGAAGAAAAAACGAAATGAACCTTTGCGGGGCAGGGGCTTGACCCCTGCCCTACGCTTTTTTGAAGAACAATTTGATTTTCTCGTTCATATCCGCGTATTTGAGATACACCACGTTAAATTCCCGCACCACGGACTCTCCCCGGATGGAGAATTTCGCCAGTTCCGGGTCGGAGTCGGCAAGGATGTTGTATACGAAGGACACGCCGAAGCCCTGCTTCACCAAATCCAGAATGATATTGAAGCTGGAAATGCAGATACGGCGCTGAAACCGCTGCAGGGATTCGTTGTAGCCCCGCAGCTCCTGCTCCAGAATCGCCCGGGTGCCGGAACCGTCCTCCCGGTGGATGATGGTTTCCTGAAGCAGTTCCTCCATGGTGACCTCCCGCCCGGCGAAGGGGTGGTCCCTGCGGCAGATGCCCACAAAGGGTTCCCGGCGGAGGAGAATATTGTCAAAGCGGGTCTTGTCGAAAAAGCCCTCCACTACGGCAAAATCCAGCGCGTTTTCTTCCAATAGCCGCAGAAGCCGCTCGGTGTTGTCTACCAGCAGGGTCAGGGCGTTGTCGGGGCTTGTCAGATACCGGCGGATGTGGCCTTTCAGGTAGTAGTCGCCGATGGTTTTTGTGGCGCCGATGCGCAGGCTGTGGATGGGTTTGTTTTCCAGCTTTTCCCGCAAATCCCTCTCCTGTAATTTTGCCGCCCGGGCATATTTTTCCAGCACCGCCGCCGCCTCGGTTTTCACCAGACGGCGGTTTTCGTATTCAAACAGCTTCTGCCCGTACTGATTTTCCAGATAGTGGATCTGCTGGGTCACGGCGGGCTGGGAAATATGGAGAATTTCGGCGGTTTTCCGGTAATTCATACACTCACAAAGGGTTAAAAAGGTGTCGATTCGATAATCAAGCATGGAATCACCTTGATAAGAAATAATAATCAAATAATAAGGATTGACAAGTTGATTTTATCATATTCCCATGGTACAATCAAGCTGTAAATAAAAGGAAACCCAGAATGGAAAAGATAAAAAGGAGCGATGGACATGAACATTGTTGTCATCGGCGGCGTTGCCGCCGGCACCAAGACCGCCGCGAAGCTGATGCGTCAGGACCGCAGCGCCAAAGTCACCGTCTACACCAAGGGCAAGGATATTTCCTATGCCGGCTGCGGCCTGCCCTACTACGTGGGCGGCAGCATTGAGACCCGGGACGAGCTGATCGTCAACACCCCCGCAAAGTACACCGGGCTTACCGGCGTGGAAGTGAAAACCGAGATGGAAGCGGTTTGCGTGGACGCTGCCGCCAAGACTGTGACCTTTGCAAACGGCGAGGTTGTGGGCTACGACAAGCTGGTCATCGCCACCGGCGCTGTCCCCTTCGTTCCCAACGTGGCAGGCACTTCCCTTCCCGGCGTGTTCACCATGCGCACCCCCGACGATGCCATCGGCCTGCGTGCCTATGTGGACGAGAAGGGCTGCCGCAGCGCTGTGGTGGTGGGCGCGGGCTTCATCGGTCTGGAAATCGCGGAAAACCTGCTGGCTAAGGGCCTGAAGGTCACCGTGGTGGATATGGCTTCTCAGGTCATGCCCAACCTGTTCGATGCCGAGGTTGCCGATTACATTCGCCGTCAGCTCCAGAAAAAGGGCATCCGCATCGTCACCGGCGCTGGGCTGGAGGAGGTGCTGGGCACCGAGAAGGCCGTCGGCATCCGTACCGGCGTGGGCAGCTTTGAGGGCGACGTGGTGGTCATGGCCATCGGCGTCCGTCCCGCTACGGCTTTCCTGAATGACTCCGGCATTGAAATGTTCAAGGGCACCATCGTGGTGGACAAGTACCAGAGAACCAATCTGAATGACATCTACGCCGTGGGTGACTGCGCCATGGTCCACAACCGCCTGACCGGCAAGGGTCAGTGGTCCGCCATGGGCTCCACCGCTAACATCACCGGACGGCTGCTGGCAAAGAACCTGACCGGCGTGGACGCCCCCTACGGCGGCTGCCTGGGCACCGGTGTGGTGAAGCTGGCGGAAGGCCTGAACGCGGGCCGTACGGGCCTCACCGAGGAGCAGGCCAAGGCCGCTGGCTTCGACGCCATCACCGTGACCTGCGTCACCGACGACAAGGCGCACTACTATCCCGATGCCTCCACCTTCGTCACCAAGCTGATTGCCGACAAGGCATCCCACGCTCTTCTGGGCATTCAGGTGCTGGGCGGCGGCAGCGTGGACAAGATGGTGGACATTGCCGTTACCGGCATCGCCATGGGCGCAAAGGTGGAGGATTTTGACACTTTGGATTACGCTTACGCTCCCCCCTTCTCCACTGCCATCCATCCCTTCGTCCAGGCCTGCTACATTCTGGAAAACAAAATGTCCGGGGCATATGAGTCCATGACCCCCGCCGAGTACCTTGCGGGCAAGGCCCGGGGCTACAAGGTTATCGACGTCAGCCCCGCCCCCGCCATCCCCGGGGCCAAGTGGGTGGACCTCGCCAAGGTCACCGGCCCCATCGAGGGCCTTGACAAGGACGAAAAGCTGCTGCTGGTCTGCGCCAAGGGCAAGCGGGGCTACTTCCTGCAGAACCGGCTGAAGGCCTACGGCTACACCAACACCCGGGCGCTGGAAGGCGGCATGTTCGTGAACAACGTGAAGGTCACCTTTGAGGGCAAGCTGCCCCCTGAGGAAATCAAGCGGGTCAAGGCGCTGGGCTGCCTGCAGGATAAGCGCTATCCCGATGTGTTCAATGTCCGCATCATCACCCGCAACGGTAAGATTACCTCTGAGGAGCACCGGATCATTGCGGAAGCCGCCGAGAAGTTCGGCTCCGGCGAGGTGACCATGACCACCCGCCTGACGCTGGAAATTCAGGGCGTCAAGCATGAGAACATCCAGCCCCTCATTGACTTCGTGGGCGAGCACGGCCTGATGACCGGCGGCACCGGCAGCCTGGTGCGTCCCGTGGTCTCCTGCAAGGGCACCACCTGCCAGTACGGCCTCATCGACACCTACGGCCTGAGCGAGAAGATTCACGAGAAGTTCTACATTGGCTACCACGGCGTGACCCTGCCCCACAAGTTCAAGATTGCCGTGGGCGGCTGCCCCAACAACTGCGTCAAGCCGGACCTGAACGATCTGGGCATCGTGGGCCAGCGGGTGCCCATGGTGAACTACGCCAAGTGCCGGGGCTGCAAGGTCTGTCAGGTGGAGAAGAACTGCCCCATCAAGACCGCGAAAATGGTGGACGGCAAGATTCACATCGACCCCAACGCCTGCAACAACTGCGGCCGCTGCAAGGGCAGATGCCCCTTCGGCGCGCTGGAGGAGTATCAGGAGGGCTACAAGATTCTCATCGGCGGCCGCTGGGGCAAGAAGGTTGCCCACGGCAAGGCGCTGACCAAGCTGTTTACCTCTGAGGAAGAAGTCATGGACGTGATTGAGAAGGCCATCCTCCTGTTCCGGGACGAGGGCATCTCCGGCGAGCGGTTCGCCGACACCGTGACCCGGCTGGGCTTTGACTACGTCAACGAGAAGCTGCTGAGCAGCACCATCGACAAGGAAGCGGTGCTCAAGAAGACCGTCAAGGGCGGCGCGACCTGCTGAATTCCATACCATTGCCCCCTCGGGATTTGTTCCCGAGGGGGTGTTTTCATATGTCATTCTTAACCAGTGCACACTATTTCGTGGGAGTCCCCCTCGCCAAAGGAGATTGCGAACCAGTGACATCGGTCACTGGTTCGCAATGACATGGTTAATGACACGGTTTTCTTAATCAGCTAAAGAACAATATAGTGAATTAACAGCACCAAGAAAACGATACCGAGCAAAACCCTATGGCGTAACGATACGCGCCAATCTGCGCACGCAGCAGCCGCCCGCCTTGCGGGCCACGCATTGTCCGCGGCGACTGCCGCAATTGTTTACAAATATTTCCCAAAATCCGCTGCGGACTTCTGTAAAATAGGAACGACACTGAAACTAAGGAGTAATTCCCATGGATGAACAGCAGCGCTCCGGTGAGGAGCTATTCGAAAGACTCAATTGGGAAAAGAAACAGCGCCGCCGGAAGGTGGTGCGCACCATCATTATCGTCATCGCGGTCATCGCGGTGGCGCTGGTGCTGCTGGTGCTTTCTCTGCGGCGCAGCGTGGAAAAGAAATTCGCCGCCGCGGAAAAAGAGGTGCTGACCTATGAGGTGAAGCCCGGCACCATTCACACCCTTGTCACCGGCAGCGGTGTGCTGGCCCAGGTGGACGAGGAGGAAATCAAAGTCCCCGCTGGGGTGGAGATCGACGAGGTGTTCCCGGAGGCGGGAGACCTGCTGACAGAGGGCGAGCTTCTGGCGAAGGTGGATATGGCCTCCGTCATGAACACCCTGTCCGACACCCAGAGCCAGCTGAAAACGCTGGATAAAAGCATCAACAGCGCCAAGGACGACACCGCCTCCACCAGTCTGACCGCCGGTGTGTCCGGTCGGGTCAAGACAATCTACGCGGAAATCGGCGACGACGTGGCCTCCTGCATGGCGGAGCACGGCGCGCTGGCTCTCCTGAGCCTTGACGGCTACCTTGCCGTGGACATTGAGGCCGAGGGCCCCAGCCGGGGCGACAGCGTCACCGTTACCCGTGCCGACGGCACGATTGTTTCCGGCGTGGTGGAGGAAGCCCGCAAGGGTCAGCTGACCGTGCTGGTGTCTGACGACGGCCCGCTGGTTGACGAGGAAGTCCTCGTTTCCGACAATGGCGGCAAGGCGCTGGGTAAGGGGAAGCTGTACATCCACTCCCCTCTCGCCGTCACCGGCTACGCCGGTATCGTCAGCGGCATTCCCACCCGGGAAAATGCCAAGGTCAGCAGCGGCAGCGCCATCGTCACCCTGACGGGCACCAAAACCAGCGCCAACTATGACGCCCTGCTTCGCCAGCGGGAGGATCTGGAAGAAACCCTCATGGATCTTCTGACCATCTACCGGGACGGCGCGGTGCTTTCCAAAATGGACGGTCTGGTCAGCAGCGTTGAATATGACGAGGATACCTTCAATTCTGCCGTGGAAAACCAGATTCTGACCCTGTATCCCCAGAAGCAGATGTCCGTCACTATCAGCGTGGACGAAACCGACATTCTGTCCCTGAAAGAAGGACAGGAAGCGGAAATCGAGGTCAGCTCCGTCAGCGAGGACGCCTTCACCGGCACCGTCACGGAGATCAGCAAGGTTGCCGACACCTCCACCGGCGTGACCCAGTATTCCGCCGAAGTGACTCTCCAGCGGGAGGAGGGAATGCTGGCGGGCATGACGGCTTCCGTCAACGTGCGGATTCAGGGCACGGAGAACGCCCTGATTATCCCCGTGGACGCCCTGCACCAGAACAGCGCGTCCTACTATGTCTACACCGCCTATGATTCCGAAGCCCACCGCTATGACGGACGGGTGGAGGTGACCATCGGGATGCAGAACGACGACTATGTGGAAATCACCTCGGGCCTGAAGGAAGGCGACACCGTCTACTACACCGAGTCCCAGAACCTGACCATCATGGATATGTTCGCCATGGCGCAGGGTATGGGCGGCGGAATGTCCTCCGGCGGAAACCGGGGCGGCAGTCAGATGCCCGGCGGTATGCCCGGCGGCGGAAAGCCCAGCGGTATGCCCGGCATGGGAGGCTAAGGCATGATCCAGCTGAAAAATATCTGCAAATACTATCAGGTGGGCGACGACCGGGTGCGGGCGTTGGATCACGCCAACCTGCACATCTACCCGCAGGAATTCGTCAGCATCATCGGCCCCTCCGGCTCGGGAAAATCCACCATGATGAACATTATCGGCTGTCTTGACATCGCCGATGCCGGGGAGTACCTACTGGACGGCCTGCCCATCGAGAGCTACTCGGAAAATCAGCTTGCCAAAATTCGCAATGAGAAAATTGGCTTCGTGTTCCAGCAGTACAACCTGATCCCCAAATTGACGGCGGAGGAAAACGTGGAGCTGCCCCTCATCTACCAGAAGGTTCCCAAAAAGGAGCGGATGGAGCGGGTGAAGGAAGCCCTTAACAAGGTGAACATGTACCCCCGGGCCAAGCACCTGCCTACGGAGCTGTCCGGCGGACAGCAGCAAAGAGTCTCCATCGCCCGGGCCATTGTCAACCGGCCCAAGCTGATTCTCGCCGACGAGCCTACCGGCGCGCTGGATTCCAAAACCAGCAAGGAGATCATCGACATTTTCCACGACCTCCACGCCCAGGGCAACACCATCGTTCTCATTACCCACGACGGGGGCATCGCCAAACAGGCCCAGCGCTCCATCCACATTCTGGACGGGCAGATTTCGGAGGTGACCCTGTAATGCAGTCATTTGTCATGGCGCTGCGTTCCATCGGCGCCAATAAAATGCGGGCGGCGCTGACCATGCTGGGCATCATCATCGGCGTTATGGCTCTGGTGGTGCTGGTGAGTCTGGTCAGCGGCACCACGGATTCCGTCACCGGGGCGGTGTCGGATTTGGGCACCAGTCTGGTTACGGTCACCGTCTCCGACGACAAGGGCAAGCCCATTCACCTTTCCGATTTGGACGATTGGACGAAAGAGCCGGACATCGGCCTGATCTCCGCCCGCACCAGCTCCACCGTGGTGGGCAAGCACGGCGCGGATTATGACAGCGTCACCGTCTACGGCACCACCCCTTCCTACTATGATATTCAGGGCCTTCAGCTGTCCATGGGCCGGTGGCTCAAGTCCTCCGACCAGAAAAACGCCGCCTATGTGTGCGTCCTCAACGACGCCGCTGCCACCGAACTGGTGGGCTACACCGACTGCGTTGGTGAGAAAATCACCCTGAATGGGGTGCAGTTCACCGTGGTGGGGGTGCTGGAGGAAAACGAGGACTCCCTGACCTCCATGCTGACCTCGGGAATGCTCATGGCCTACATCCCCTATTCCTCCCTGATTCGCCTGACGGACAGTGTGAGCAGCGATGTAACCACCTTCTACATCTCCGCGGCGGAGGGGTCCACCGTGGACGCGGCGGCGGATGCCATGGAGAAAATTCTCATGGAGCGCTTCGACGAGGACGAGGATGCCTTTGACGTGGACGCTTCCAATATGCTGGAGGAAGCTATGAACAGCGTCACCTCCGCCCTGTCCATATTGCTCGGCGGCATTGCGGGTATCTCGCTGGTGGTGGGCGGCATCGGCATCATGAATATCATGATGGTCACCGTCACCGAGCGTACACGGGAAATCGGTATCCGCAAGGCCATCGGCGCCAGCCGTGGCAACATCCTGACCCAGTTTCTCATGGAAGCCGTGGTGCTGTGCATGATGGGCTGCGGCTTAGGGATTTTCCTGAGCTGGGCTATTTTGCAGGTGGTGTCCACCGTCACCGTCAGCGCCGGACTGACCTTCTCCCTGAATATGGGGGTGGTAGGGCTGGCAGTGGCCTTCTGCTTCCTGATCGGCGTGGTGTTCGGGCTGTATCCTGCCAATAAGGCGGCAAAAATGAAGCCCATCGACGCCCTGCACTACGGAGGATAAGCAAATGGACAAGACGAAGAAGAAATCGGTAAAGCGGTACATCCTCTGGGGTGTGCTGGCGCTTGCTGTGCTGTGGCTGGCGCTCATGCCTCTGATGGCCCGGCAGCAGCAGACCGAGGACGGCCCTCAGGCCAGTATCCTCAGCGCCAACGCCACCGTCAGCTCCATCCAGAGCGCCATCCACGGCGGAGGCACACTGGAAGCCGGAGAGCCGGAGGATATTACGATTCCTAAAGATGTGAAAATTACCGAATTTCTGGTGAAAAACGGGGATATGGTCAGTGAGGGCGACGCCCTTGCCGCTGTGGACAAGATCAGTGTCATGACTGCCATCACCAAAATTCGGGACTCCATGTCCACTGTGGAAAAACAGATGGAATCCTATTCCAACGAAAAAGCCGCCACGGAGGTTTCCGCAGCCGCCGGCGGACGGGTGAAACTGGTCTACGCCAGGGAAGGCGACCGGGTGGAGAGCGTCATGCTGGAGCATGGGGCTTTGGCGGTGCTGAGTCTGGACAGCAAGCTGTGCGTCAGGCTCACCGCAGGCTCTGACCTTGCTACCGGAGAAACTGTGACCGTCACTCTGGCGGACGGAAAAGAAGTTACCGGACGGGTGGAATCGAACCTCAGCGGCGAGCTGGTGGTGACGATTGCGGACAAGGGCTATGCGGTAGGCCAGACCGTTTCTGTTGCCGGTGTTGGCACAGGAGAGCTGGAAATCCACAGCCCCTGGAACGCCACGGCTTTTGCGGGCACGGTGTCCACCGTCTATGCCCAGCCGGAGCAGACCCTGAATTCCGGGGCGGCGCTGTTCACCCTCAAGGACACGGATTATACCGCCCAGCGGGAAATTCTTGCCAAAACCCACCGGGAATACGAGGAACTCCTGCAAAAGCTGTTCAAAATGTACGAAACCGGCGTGATTTCCGCCCCCTGTGACGGAATGGTTTCCGGTATTGATAAAGACAGCACCCACCTGCTGGCGGCACAGGCGGAAGAGATTGCTGCTCAGCCCCTGACCGCCGGGGAAGGTGAATTCAGGCTGGTGCTGCTGAGCGGGGATGTAATATGCACAGTCAATGATGACTGCCCGCTGGAGAATGGTGATCCGAACCATAATCCGGCTTGCCCCCATGCGTGTAATAAGAGCGATAACTGTCCTGCAACGACCGCGCATTTTGACGGATGCCCTCACAAGTGCACCATGCAGGTGGGCTGTGAGGCAAAGTACCATCAGGAAGGCTGCCCGGAACAGTGTACCGGCAATAACAGCTGTCAAGTGACAGAACCGTCGAAGCATTTGGATTACTGCCCCCGCCGGTGTACCAACGCAAAAGGCTGTCAGGCGATTCATCACAAGGATGGCTGCCCGGAAAAGTGCACGAAAAACGAAAACTGTCAGGCAAGCATTGACAATCATCTTCCGTCTTGCCCCAAGTATTGTTCCTGCTCTGAAACCTGTACAGCGATTGAACACAGAGACGGGTGTCCCAAAATAGTTGTTAAGGAATACAGGGGTGTCGTTGGTATTGTTACGAGGGTGGAACCCACTGGAAATGTGATTTATCTCGCAGTAAATTCCGCTGATTTTGGTACGGTTACATATACGAACAAGTGGGATTTTGGTACTTTGAATGTGCACAATCCTTCCGGTGCGGTTCCTTCGGACACGCCGTATACTGTGGGCGATGCCAGCGCATATACACAGGGCGATGTCGTGGTGATAGCTTATGCAGATGACGGAACATACCAGATTGTCAAAACCGGCAATAAAGCGGCTGTTTCCGGTGGAGGAATGGGCAACCTTGACTTAAGCGGACTGATGGGCGGGATGCCCTCCTTCAGCTTCAATTTCTCCATGCCCTCCATGGGCGGCGGCACATCCTCTCAGACCCAGCTGTATGACCTGAACGGGGATACCCTCATGACCGTCACCCCCCAGGACACCATGACCTTGACGGTTTCCGTGGATGAATCCGACATTTCCAGCGTGAAAACGGGCATGACCGCTGAAATTACCGTGAACGCCCTGCCGGATGAGGTGTTCGAGGGCGAGATCACCAAGGTCGCCATGAGCGGCAGCGGCAACGGCGGCAGCAGCAAATTCGCCGTGGAAATCACCCTGCCCCGGCAGAGCGATATGCTTTCCGGTATGAGCGCCTCCGCCGTGATTTCCCTGTATGAGAAAATGGACGTACTCACCCTTCCCGCCGCCGCGTTGTCGGAGGACGGGGCGAAGACCATCGTCTATACCGCGCTGGATCAGAAAACCGGCGAGCCTGCCAATCCTGTGGAGGTAACCACCGGCCTTTCCGACGGGGAAACGGTGGAAATCCTGTCGGGTCTCCAAAGCGGCGACAGTGTGTACTACTACTATTATGACACGCTGGAGGAATCCGACGCCGTGGAAACCGACCGGCTGCAAATGCGCTGATTCCTTTCAACGCAGCGGCACATCCCGAAAAAAGCAATTTGCCGCCCTCTGCGGGCGGCAAAAACATGAAAAAGCAGTCCAACCCTCCGGCTGGACTGCTTTTTCTGTTTACTTCCCGGTTTCCTCCGGGAAGGCGTACTGGGCCTTGTACCGGGCGAACCGTTCGGCGAAGGCGGCGCTTTCCTGAAGCTCGCCGGATTTGAGGGAGTTTAAGTATTCGTGGGCCTCCAGCTTCCCCTCGGAAACCTGCAAAATTTCCACAGCCACGTTGGAGCAGTGGTCCGCGGAACGCTCAAAGGCGGTGAGCAGATCCTCCAGCACGAAGCCGTATTCCACGCTGCACAGCCCGTCCCGCAGACGGCGGATGTGCCGGGATTTGACCTCCCGCACCAGCGCGTCCACCACCTGCTCCTGAGGCTCCACCTTCATGGCAAGGTTCCGGTCGAAGCCCCGGTAGGCGTCCACGGTGCGGCTGAGAATGTCGGAAACCGCCCGCTCCAGCACCGCCAGCTCCGACTGGGCCTGCTGGGAGAAGTGGATTTTCTTCTCCTCCATTTCCAGAGCCGCCCGGCCCACGGATACCGCGTGGTCGGCGATGCGCTCAATGTCGGAGATGGTGTAGAGCAGGGTGTTGAGAATCCGGTTGTCGGCTACGGTCAGATTGATGCCGGACAGCTTCACAAGGTAGGTGCCCAGCGCGTCCTCGTAGCGGTCGGTGCTGTCCTCCAGCGCCAGCACCTGCTCCATAGTTTTGCTGTCAAAGTCCCGGGTCAGCCCCATGGCGAGGGTCATGGCCTCGGCGGAGTCCTCCGCCATGCGCACGGCGATCTCATGGGCCCGCTGGATGGCTACGGCGGGGGTGCCCAGCAGCCGCTCGTCCAGCAGCTCCGTCTTTTCCTCCTGCCTGTCGTCCGGCACAGACAGGGTGGCCAGCTTTACCAGCACCCCGTTCAGCGGCAGCAGAATGGCGGTGGCGGCGACGTTGAAGGCGGTGTGAATGACGGCGATGTTCATTTCGTTGCAGGGACTGCTCAGGAATTTCCAGGGGAAGAACAGGCCGATGCCGTAGAACAGCACCACGAAAATCAGAGTGCCCATAATGTTAAAGTACAGGTGCACCATGGCGGTGCGGCGGGCGTTCTTGTTGGCGCCGATGGCTCCCATCATGGCGGTGACGCAGGTGCCGATGTTCTGGCCCAGAATCACGGGGATGGCGCAGCCGAAGCTCACCACGCCGGTGGAGCACATACTCTGCAGAATGCCCACGGAGGCCGAGGAGGACTGAATGATGGCGGTCAGCGCCGCGCCCACCAGAATGCCGATGAGGGGATTGGAGAAGGACACCATGAGCCGGGCAAACCATGCTTCGTCCCGGAGGAATTTCATGGAGCCGCTCATCAGCTCCATGCCGGTCATGAGCGCCATAAAGCCCAGAAAAATGGTGCCGATATTCCTGCTTTTCTCGGATTTTGTGAACATAAAGAGGATAATGCCGATGGTACCGAGCAGAGGCGCCAATGTGGAGGGCTTCAGCACCTGCACAAGAAAGCTGTCGCCCTCCAGACCGCTTAAGGAGAGAATCCAGGCGGTGACGGTGGTGCCCACGTTGCTGCCCATGATGACGCCCACGGCCTGCTTTAAGGTCATGATGCCGGAGTTGACGAAGCCCACCACCATGACGGTGGTTGCCGACGAGGACTGAATCACGGCGGTGACAGCCAGACCCAGCAGGAAGCCCCGGGGCACGCTGGAGCTCATTTTCGCGAGAATTGTCTGCAATTTACCGCCGGCGGTGCGTTCCAGGGCTTTCCCCATGGTGTCCATGCCGAACAGGAACAGGGCCAGCCCGCCCAGCAGGGAAACCAGCTTCAATAGATAGAATGTCATAGTTTTTTCTCCTTAGACAGATGGCAATTTCGGATTCTATGACAATCATAATCCCGCCGCTTTGTAAAATCCATGGAATCTATGCAAAACCTGTGTAAAATCTATGTAAAATCAAGGTAACCCCGCCGGAGGAAAGGCGGGTGTAGCCACAGTATACACTGCTGTGGCTGTTCTTGTATTCTGTCCCGTTATGTAATATGGAATCGAACAGACTGAAAAATCGGAGTTTGGGGTGATGAGCTTGGAATGTTTATTTGTCTAACAGATACTAAGGGTGCACTTCTATTATACACCGTTCGGTGCTGTGCGTTACGCGCGGAACTTGGCTCTCCCTTTGGGAGAGCTGTCGGCGCAGCCGACTGAGAGGGGAAAACATGACCATACCAAAGGACAACAGCCAACTGGAAAACGCCCGGCGGCTTCGCAGGGAAATGACTCCCCATGAGCGCAAACTCTGGCATCTTTTTCTGCGTAAATATCCGGTAAAGATTTACAAACAGCGAATCATCGGCAAATTCATTGTGGACTTTTACTGTGCTTCTGCAAAGCTGGTTATTGAAGTAGATGGCTCCCAGCATTATGAGCCTCAGGGGATGGCGTATGATGTAGAACGCTCCGCATTTTTATCCGCTCTGGGCTTGAATGTTTTGCGATTTTCCAACCGTGATATTGACAGAGATTTTCGTGGTGTGTGCGAACAAATTGATCTTACCATTCGAAATAGGCAGGAAAGCCCTCTCAGTCACCTTCGGTGACAGCTCTCCCAGAGGGAGAGCCAAGAAGGCTGCCTGCAACTGCGCCATAGGTCATAATTGCATAAGAAACGGAGCGTATCTGTACCGATACGCTCCGTTAACTGTCTTACGAACATCCCGCGAATCCGACGGGGCTTTCTTATGCTTCGTTGTTCAGATAGCGCCACAGGGTCGTGCGCCCGATGTCCAGCTGACGGGCGGCGGCTGTCTGATTCCCGCCGTTGTCCTGAAGCGCCTGCTCCACTGCCTGACGAATGATCTGCTTCAGGGTCAGCGACGGCTGCTTACTGTCCTCCTGACGGGCAGGCGCTGCCAGCCGCCGCTCCCGGCTGAGAATCTCCGCTACGTCCGTGTTGCGGATGTAGTAAGAATCCGTCACGGTTGCCAGCTCCTGAATCACCCGCTTGAACTGGGTGTAGTTGCCGGGCCAGGGAAAGCGGCGGAGCTGCTCGATGGCGTGGGCGTCAAAGCCGGAAATCTGTTTGCCCAGCTCCAGATTCAGGTTCCCCAGATACAGGCTTGCCAGCGACGGAATCTCATCCTGACGGCTGCGGAGCGTGGGCAGCGTCAGAATCAGGCAGGCCAGCTGCTGAACCAGCTTCTCCGCGGAATCCGGCAGCCTGTCTCCCTCCGGGCAGGTGCAGGAGAAAAGAAGCCGGTTTCTTCCCGCCAGATCGCTGGCCTGAATCGACGCCAGCAGATCCCACGCCTGGACTTCCGACGCGGATTCAAAATTCTGGAAGAAAATGGTGTTGCCGTTGTCGTTCAGGGGAGAATTGTAGTGGTTCAGCAGGAAATCCCACACCTTATCGGTGGCCTGGGCGCAGTCTACCACGATATAGGGCCTGTTGCTCAGCGTACTGCGCAGGTAAAGCAGCAGCGCGATCTGCTCCTTGCCGGTGCCGGTTTCTCCGATAATCATGACCGGCTTGCGGGTGGCGGCAATGGACAGAATTTTCGGCTCCAGCTCCCCCAGCGCGCCGCTGAGGAAGTAAAAGCTGTTGGTAAACAGGTGCTCGCATTCATTTTTATTCAGGGAGCGCAGTCCGCTTTTGCCGGAGCGCAGGGGAATCTGGGCAGCGCTGTAGTGGAACAGGTAGTTGACGCCGGAGCCGGTTTTCAGCAGCTGGGCCACGACCCGGTACAGGGTGCCGGAACGGTTGTGGTAAAACTGGAGGGTGCCGTGGGGCGGGATCTCCGGAATTTTCCCCCGCAGCAGCATCAGAAGCTCCGGCGCCGGGTCCGCGCCCTGGGGGAAATACACCTGCCCGTTTTCATCGAGCACCAGCATACTCCCTGATTCCTCGCCGAGGACCTTCGTCAGGATCAGGTTTTCCTGACGCAGGCGCTGGAAGCTCCTGCCCACGGAGGTTGCCTGCTCCAGAGCGGTGTGCAGGCTCTCCACGCCGGAGGTAATCAGGAAGGCGTTCATGCCCAGCTCCCGGGCCATGGTATTGGTAACCATATCGCCGATGACCATTCGGTATCCGGCGGTTTGCAGCCGCGACAGCACCGGCCCGATTTCCTGAGCGTTGTGGATGGTCACAATATTCACGGGATTTTTCAGCAGATCGCAGAGGGTATGCGCCGTCTCTGTGATGTTTGGGAAGCCCACGATGGCGTACCGCTCCACATAGTTTTCCGCCAGGCGCATGGTTCGCAGCACGTCATACACGGACACCGGGATTTCTACCACCGGGATGTCCGTGACCTGCTGGATCAGCCGCGCCGTGCCGCCCCGGGAGAGAATGCAGTCGTAATCCTCCCCCTGATGCTCCCGGACAATGGCGACGCCTTCCTCCAGGTCGCCGGTATACACGTCCAGATGAAGCGCGGCGCTGTTTTCCGCCGCCCGCTCCATGGCTGCCTGCATCCCCTCATAGGGGGCAATCCCCAAAATCCGCACCTGTGTCTGCTCCTGTTTCATTTTCGTCACCTCTACCAAAAATGTGCTTCTGTTTTTTACAATCGTACCATAATGAAACTGTTTTGTCCAGAGCACAAGAAAAATAAGTTCCAAAATGAAACCTAATATCGACATAATCTTTTTCTTATTCTTATAATGTTTCAAATTGATGCACAATTTCGTGATGTTGACTGGTAAAAAATAGGGTTTCCAATATAATGAAGGTAACGTAAGACCCATAACGCAGAAAGACAGGTGACAACCATGACGCAGCTGCTGATCCTTGCGGACGACTTCACCGGCGCGCTGGACACCGGCGTTCAGTTCGCCTCCACCGGCGCGGTGACCAGAGTGATTACCGGCCAGAGCGTTTCTCTGGAAGCCTACGCCGGAACCTGTGAGGTGTTGGTGGTGGATGCCGAGACCCGGCACCTGACCGCCGGGGAGGCTTCCGGCATTGTAGGAGGCTACACAACACAGGCAGTCGAATTGGGTATCCCCTTCCTCTATAAAAAAACGGACTCCGCACTCCGGGGCAATGTCGGCGCGGAACTGGCAGCGATGCTGAAAGCATCCGGCGAAAGCCAGCTGCCGTTCCTGCCGGCCTTCCCCCAGATGGCGCGAAATACAGTAAACGGCATTCACTATATTCAGGGCGTACCGGTGGCCGACAGCGTGTTTGGCCGGGACCCCTTTGAGCCGGTGACCCGCTCCGATGTCTGCGCCCTCATCGGGCAGCAGACCGGGCTGCCTGCGGTCAGCTGCCCTCCGCTGACCGCAGGCACGCCCCTGCCGGAAGCGGACGGCATCTGGGTGTTCGATGCCTCCAGCGTGGAGGACCTTCGGGAAACCGGTAAGCGGCTGAAGCAGGAGGGAAAGCTGCATATTCTGGCGGGCTGCGCCGGCTTCGCCGCCGTGCTGCCTGAACTGTTGAATCTGGGCACCGGAAAGCCCCGGGCCATCCCGGCGCTGGGGGAAAACTTCACCGTGATCTGCGGCAGCGTCAACCCCATCACCGTAGCGCAGGTGGCCTATGCCGAGCAGAGGGGCTTTCTTCACCAGCAGCTGGAACCGGAGCAGAAGCTGAGCAGCGGCTACTGGCAGACCCCGGCGGGCGAGGAAACGCTGGGTAAGCTCTACCGGATGCTGGAGGAAAACCCACACCGGATTCTCGACACCAACGACCCCGGCTCCAACCGGAAAACCGCCGATTACGCCGCAAAATTGGGCATGGACATTCAGGACATCCGCCGGGCCGTTTCCGGCACCATCGGGTATCTGGTCAGCCGGCTCTTCTCCCACGAGGCAGTGGGCACCCTGCTGATTACCGGCGGCGATACGCTCCTGCAATGTATGGACTATATGGGGGTTCACGAAATTGAGCCGCTGGGGGAAATGGACGCAGGCGTGGTGCTGTCCCGGTTCACCTACCACGGCATTACCCGCTACGTCATCTCCAAATCCGGCGGCTTCGGCGCGGAAAACCTGCTGACCGAGCTGGCTGCCGCCCTGAACAGAGCATAACCTTCGGGTTCCAATACAGATGAAATATGGAGGAGAAAACTATGAACTATCCTGCACTGCCCGGGCTGACCATGGATGGTCAGGTCTACTACAACACGGAGATGGGCACCGTGGAAGCCATCATCCCCCCCGGCCCCTGGCGCACCTGCCATGGCCCCGGAATGGTGGAGCTGCCGAACGGCGACCTGCTGTGCTGCTGGTTTGCCGGCACCTTTGAGGGCGACGCCGATATCCACATCGTCTGCGCCCGCCTGCCCAAGGGGGCGGACAAGTGGGAGGAGCCTGTGAATGTCTCCGGCGACCCCACCCGTTCTGAGCAGAACCCTTCCCTGTTCCTTGGCCCCGACGGCGCCGTCTGGTGTATGTACACCGCCCAGCTGGGCCGCATTCCCGGCAAGGACAATATGCAGTACACCGCTCAGGTGCGCTGCCAGAAGTCCTTCGACGGCGGCAAGACCTGGGGCAACTACGAGACCATCTTCCCCGAGGAGGGCACCTTCTCCCGGCAGCCCATTCAGGTGCTGAAAAACGGACGCTGGATCTACGGCAACTGGATTTGCACCGACGCGGTGGATGGCCTTGCCGGCGACCCCTCCGCCTTCCGCATCTCCGACGATCAGGGCAAAACTTGGCGGATGGTCATGATGCCCAAGTCCAATGGCAGAGTTCATCCCACCGTGGTGGAGCTGGACGATGGACACCTGGTTGCCTTCATGCGCAGCCGGGAGGCGGACTTCATCTATCGCAGCGAGTCCTTTGACTGGGGCGACAGCTGGTCCGAGCCCAAGCCCACGGTGCTGCCCAACAACAATTCTTCCATCAGCGCCATCCGCACCCAGTCCGGCCGCATTGCCATCGCCTACAACCCCACCTGCGTCTCCGAGGATATGCGCAGCAAGTGCGCATGGCCCGGCCTGCGGTGCCCCGTAGCCGTGGCCCTGTCCGAGGACGGCGGCCTGACCTTCCCCATGATCCGCTGGATGGAGCGGGGCGAAGGCTACATCGGCGACGAGAACAAGACCAACAACAAGCAGTACGAGTATCCTTACCTGATGCAGAGCGCCGACGGACGGCTGCACCTGACCTACGCCGCCTTCACCCGGAAGGCCGTGAAATACGTCAGCTTCACCGAGGAGGATGTGATGGGCGCGAAGCGGGAACGCTATGGTGTCTACAACCCCACCTCCGGCGAGGGTGCCAGAGACGCAAAATAAAAACCGAGACTGTCATTGCGAGCCAGTGCGCACACTGGCGTGGCAATCCGTTCTCCATTTTAGATAAGCAGAGCTAATAAAAGAACGGATTCCCACAGTCGCTTCGCTCCTTCGGAATGACATACTTTTTTTGACACGCTGAAAAACTATTAGGAGTGATTTACTATGCTGACAACCTACAATCTGAAAATGCCCCATGCCGTTTACGGCGGCGAGAACGCAATGGAGAGCATTGCCACCATCATCAAGACCCTGAACGCCCAAAAGGTGGCCATGTTCACCGACAAGGGTCTGCGCAAGCTGGGCCTGTTCACTCTGGCGGAGGACGTGGTCAAGGCCACCGGTGTGGACTACTACGTGCTGGACGAGCTGCCCCCCGAGCCTTCCTATATGGCGGTGCAGGCCATCGTGGATCAGTTCAAGTGCAGCGGCGCTGACCTGATTGTGGCCTGCGGCGGCGGCAGCGTCATGGACGCCGCCAAGCTGGCCAGCGTGCTGGTCACCGACGAGTACGGCGTCAAGGAGCTGCTGGACAACCCCGGCATGGCAAAAAAATGTGTGCCCATCGTGCTGATTCCCACCACTGCCGGCACCGGCGCGGAGGTCACTCCCAACGCCATCGTGGGTGTGCCCGAGAAGGAGCTGAAAATCGGCATCGTCAACGAGAACATGATCGCTGACTACGTGATTCTGGATGCCCGGCTGATTAAGAACCTGCCCCGGAAGATCGCCGCCGCTACCGGTGTCGACGCTCTGGCCCACTGCATCGAGTGCTTCACCTCCAACAAGGCCAACCCCTTCAGCGATATGTACGCGCTGGAAGGCTGTGACCTGATTCTCAACAACATTGAGAAGGCCTGCGACGACCCCGAGGCCATGGCGGAAAAGAACCGGATGCAGATGGCTGCCTACTACGGCGGTCTGGCAATTACCGCCTCCGGTACCACCGCTGTCCACGCCCTGAGCTATCCTCTGGGTGGCAAGTACCACATCGCTCACGGCGTTTCCAACGCCATCCTGCTGACCCCCGTCATGCGCTTCAACGCCCAGGACCCCGCCTTCCGGGCGCGTCTGGCTCTGGCCTATGACCGCTGCTGCCACGAGGAAGTGAAGTGCACCACCGTGGATGAGAAGAGCGCCTGGATGATTGCGAAGATGGAGTCCATTGTGAAGCATCTGGACATCCCCACCAGCCTGAAGGAATTTAACGTTCCCGCCGAGGATCTGGAGGGCCTGGTAGAGGCCGGTATGTCCGTGCAGCGTCTGCTGGTGAACAACATGGTGAAGCTCACCCCCGACGACGCAAGAAAGCTGTACCTCGAGATCCTCTAAGCGGCGATCAGGGAGGGTTACCGACCCTCCCACCGAATAAAAAAAGAAAAATAAGGAGCGTCATGATATGAAAAACTGCGAAATCAAAGGCATCATTCCTCCCATTCTGACCCCCATGAACAACGATGACAGCCAGACCGTCAATCACGCGGAGCTGCGCAATCAGGTGGAGCGGCTGCTGGCAGGCGGCGTCCACGGCCTGTTCCCCTTCGGCACCAACGGCGAAGGCTACATCCTGAGCCTGAAGGAGAAGGAAGAGGTTCTGGAAACCGTTATCGATCAGGTGAAGGGCCGTGTCCCCGTGTATGCCGGCACCGGCTGTATCTCCACCGCCGACACCATCTACATGAGCAAGCGGGCCGAGGAGATGGGCGCGGACGTGCTGAGCATAATCACCCCCAGCTTCGCTCTGGCCAGCCAGAAGGAACTGTACGACCACTACGTTGCGGTGGCCAAGCATGTGAACATCCCCATCGTGCTGTACAACATCCCCATGCGTACCGGCAACAAGCTGCTGCCCGAGACTGTGGCGAAGCTGGCAAAGGACGTGGATGTCATCATGGGCGCCAAGGATTCCAGCGGCGACCGGGACAACCTGAAGGCCTATATCGAGCTGACTCAGGACCTCGACAAGGACTTCTCCGTGCTGGCAGGCAACGACGGCAACATCCTGTTCTGTCTCCAGAACGGCGGCAAGGGCGGCATCGCCGGACGTGCCAATATCTGGCCCGGCACCGTGGCTTCCATCTACGATTCCTTCGTAGCCGGTGACGTGGAGAAGGCCGAGAAAGCGCAGGCGGAAATCGCCAAGATTCAGCCCGTCTTCAAGTTCGGCAATCCCAACACCATCATCAAGAAGGCCGTTGCCCTGATGGGCTACCCCGTAGGCGACTGCCGCCGTCCCTTCAACTACCTGTGCGACGAGGGCGTGGAGGCTCTGAAGGCGGTCCTGAAGGACACCGAGAACCTGCACTGATCAGAATCAATATTAAAGGAGACAACAATTATGTTCAAACCCATTCTGGGCATTTCCATGGGCGACCCCTTCGGCAACGGCCCCGAGATCACCGTCCGCGCGCTGGCTGACGAGGCCGTGTACGACCGCTGCAAGCCGCTGGTCGTGGGCGACGAGACCTCCATGCGCTACGCGCTGAAGGTTGCCGAAAAAGTGAGCGGCATCCATCTGAACCTGAACGTGGTCAAGACCCCCGCCGAGGGCAAGTACACCTACGGCACCATCGATCTGCTGGATCTGGGTCTGGTGCCCGCCGAGAGCATTCCCGACACCTCCGACTTAGACGAACCCAAGCCCTTCAAGGTGGGCGCCTGCGCCATCGGCGGCGAGGCCTCCTTCCAGTACGTCAAGAAGGTCATCGAGCTGGCTATGGCCGGTGACATCGACGCCACCGTTACCAACGCCCTGTCCAAGGAAGCCATCAACATGGCAGGCCACCACTACTCCGGTCACACCGAAATCTATGCCCACTACACGGGCACCGACAAGTACACCATGATGCTGGCTCACGAGGAGCTGCGGGTCGTCCATGTCTCTACCCACGTCTCCCTGCGGGAGGCCTGCGACCGGGTGAAGAAGGATCGGGTGCTGGACTGCATCCGCATCGCCAACGCCGGCTGCAAGGCGCTGGGCATCAAGGAGCCCAAGATTGGCGTTGCCGGTCTGAACCCCCACTGCGGCGAGAACGGTATGTTCGGCCGGGAGGAGATTGAGGAGATTCAGCCCGCCATCGACGCCGCCTTGGCGGAAGGCATCAACGTGCCTGAGCGCAAGCCCACGCCCCCCGACACCGTGTTCTCCAAGGCCCTGGGCGGCTGGTACGATATCGTGGTGGTCATGTACCACGATCAGGGCCACATCCCCCTGAAGGTCAAGGGCTTCGTCTACAACAAGGCTGAGGGCCACTGGGATGCTGTCGCCGGCGTCAACGTCACGCTGGGCCTGCCCATCATCCGCGCTTCTGTTGACCACGGCACCGGCTTCGGCCACGCCGGCTCCGGCCACGCCAACGAGCTGAGCCTGGTCAACGCCATGGACTACGCCATCCGCATGGCCATCGCCAAGAAGGAAGGTTAAGCACCCGTAATATCCCGGGCTCCGGCAAGGGGCCCGGACAATACAGGAGGAATTACCATGAATCACAAGTTCGCACTGGAGCATGTGGGCATCAACTGCGCCAATCCCGAGGAAGCCGCGGAGCTGGCCCAGCTGCTGAGCACCCTGTTCAATCTGAATCCCCGTCACGGCAACAAGTCCGAGTTTGGCGGCGACTACTTTGAGTGCATGAAGACCCCCTTCCTCGGCACCAATGGTCACATCGCCATGCGCACCGACGATCTGGACGGCGCGGTGGAGGAGCTGAAGCAGAAGGGATATTCCTTCCGCATGGAAACCGCCGCCTACACCGAAGACGGCAAGCTGAAGAACATCTACTTAGACGGCGAGTTCGGCGGCTTCGCCATCCACATTCTGAATAAGCCTGTGTAAATCGTATTCCGGCAGGTGATGGTCTGACGCCTGCTGTAATAAAAACGAAAAAACCCAAAAAACAGAGAGGAGAACACCCAAATGACAATGCCTATGATAATCGCGCTGGCGGTTACCGCCTTCATGATCTACCTGATCATGACGGATAAGGTACCCTTCGGCGCAGCCCCCCTGATCGCCTGTGCCCTGATGGTTCTGTTCGGTGTTACCGACATCGCCACCGCCTTCCGCGGCTTCTCCAACTCCAGCATCATCATGCTGGCCTCTTTCATGGTCATCATTGCGGCTCTGCAAAAGACCAGCTTCATCCAGGCTTTCAAACACACCATGGTCAAAATGGCTGCCAAAGGCGGCTATAAGGCCTACGTCCTGATCATCCTGGTAGCCATGCTGGGCACCAGCCTGTTCGGCACCGGTTCCACCGCTTACTATGTCATGACCCTGGGCCTGCTGTCCACCATCCCGTCTACCAAGGAACTGCCCCGGTCCAAGTTCCTGATGCCTGCCGGCTTCGCCTGCAACCATCCTCTGATCCCCATCAACACCGCTCTGCAGTACGGCTACGTTCTGGCTGTTCTGGAAGCCGGCGGCGCTGCCATGGGCGTGTCCCTGCCCCGATTCGCCATTGCCAACCTGGTTCTGTCCCTGGCCTTCCTGGCCTGGTGCCTGATCGCCTACAAGTTCATGCCTGCCAAGGACATTCCCGAGACTACCGAAGAAGTTAAGCAGGAAGAAGAGTTTGTGAAGCTGCCCAAGTGGCAGGAGTATACCATCTACGGTCTCTTCGTTGCCTCCATCATCGGCATGATTCTCCAGAGCAAGATCGGTGATCAGGGCTATGCCGTGGTGGCGGTTGCCGTGTGCGTGCTGCTGCTGACCAAGATCATGACCTTCAAGGAAATCTGCAGCGGCCTGGGCGCTCCTATCATTCTGATGTCCGCCGGTGTCATCGGCGTTGCCGAGGCCCTGGGCGTTACCGGCCTGACCGCTCTGGTAGGCAACACCGTTGCCGGTATGCTGGGCAGCAGCATCAGCCCCTTCATCCTGATTTTCGTGTTCTGCGTTCTCACCTCCGTGCTGGCCACCATGACCGGCTCCACCATCGGCACTGTGCTGGTGTTCGCTCCCATGGCCGTGGCTACCTGTGTCAGCCTGGGCTGGAACCCCACTGCCGCTGCCGCTGCCATCGTGGTCTCCGGCTGGAACGGCCACTTCCTGCCCATTGACGGCCTGCCCGCCATGTGCATGGGCCTGGGCAACTACACCATGAAGGAATTCTGGAAGTTCACCGTGCCCCAGTACTTCATCCGCCTGCTGGCCCTGACTGCCGGCTGCCTGCTGATGTTCCCTGTGTAATCCGACTCCCGGCTGAAGCGCTTCCACTTCGGAAGCGCTTCAGTATATCTTAACGAAGGAGAATTCTCAAATGATCGTATCTGTCCTGCTGTTCGCGGTGGGTTTCCTGCTGCTCATCAAGGGCGGCGACTGGTTTGTTGACGGCGCCACCGGCCTCGCCC
>OBLI01000232.1_pt1 | contig 60999 bp, 63 predicted proteins | sample 1519701 | NCBI WGS metagenome assembly OBLI01 (sample SAMEA3663005, study PRJEB22513) | pig gut metagenome | biome: pig gut; feature: pig-associated habitat; material: faeces | place: France | collected 2012
TCTACCGTCTCTCGTAACAACTTTACGATTCGGGTTTTCCAGATACTTCTCTAAACTAAACTGTTCCATATTATTCCTCCTTATATTCGTCCGTCGTACCTAACAACTGCCACGTTTTCTCGTTATAAGGGATGCACTGGTGATAGCATTCAAACTCACAACAATACGGAAATTCGTTGCCGCCTTCGTAGCTGTCGAAGGTCTCGAAGCGCCAGGTCTCATCATTATCGTCCCTCACCAGAACTCTATCTCCCTTCTTGAATGGACACTCCGTCTTATTCTCTCCCTGTGCTTTCAGAATCTCGTTTTCGTAATCTGTCAAAACAAGCTTGTAGCATTCTTTCATCCCGCGACTAGTATAGGAATAAGGCGTTATACTACCTCTAAGCGGTTCAAGAAAAGTTATTTCGCCTAACTGAGCTACGACAGTGCACACTAACAGACTTTTTAGGCCACAGACTATATCACCCACTTTCCAGTCCACATACGTTTCAGAATCGCGAGGAATGATTTCCAGCTCGTGTCGCTCTGCCCAGCGGCTGAAGCTCTCTATGTTTAGGAAGTGTATACACCCCACAGGGACGTCAATTTGAACCGCCGGGTCTAAAATCTTCTCTCCATCGGAATAAAAAATATCTACTTTTCCTTCGCTGGAAATCTTGAGATAACCCGTCTTTTCAACTCCTTCTTCTTTAACCTTGAAATTCAAGTTATTGCATCTTGTAAAATCGTATTTCATAATTTTCTAATCTTTTTCGTTGATTTCCTTAATTGTAAACCAGTCAATGTCGTGTTCACGCAACCCGAACCACTCTATCACGTCCTCTTTTGTTGCGTCCGGCTTGTCGTAGGTCCTGGTCATAACCTTGCCGCGCTCTGAAAATGTCGCTTCAAACTTCATTACTCGTTAAAATCAAATTTCGCTATATCTTCCTCGCTGAACCGCGTGCCTTTCTTAAGCCTGCGCAGCGCCCTGTAAATCTTTTCCATGCCGCAATCGCGCTCGCCCCTGTCGACAATCAGCATGAGCAGCTGAATGACCTCCGCGGAGCTGTGGTTGAACTTGTCGAAAGCGTCCGCCCCGTAGGACCCGAACGTGCTGTCGTCGATGAAGTGCTGCAGGTCGCGGCCGAACCAGTACATCGCCGCGTTGGCTTTCTCGGAGTAATTCTTCAGCCCCTTGATGATGTCCCCGTCCGCGTTTGAGGACTTGCAACTGAGTCCCATTGCCCTCATCTCCGCTCTGATCATCACGTCTATCCGCTCGGTCAGCATTGACAGCGAATTCGCCATCAGCATCGCCAACTTCACAAGGTCCGGAATTGTCGAGCTGCGAATCCTGCTCCAGGCGATGTCATACAGCTTCTTTTCATATTCCTTCCTCGCTTCCAGAGCCTTGTCCTTTGTCTTTTTAATTTTCTTCTGTATCATTTTTTTAGTTTATAACTCAATTAATTCTTCTTCTCTGAAGAGAGTTGCTTCAGCCGCCTTTTTGCGTCCGGCGTTCTTGTCTGCCCGCCTCGCGCCCTTCTTCAGCGTCATCGACATCCGGTTGATAAGGTTCACGGCCTTGTTGTCCCTGAGTCCGAGCCTCTGCAGACGCGTGATGCAGTTGCGCATCTCCTGATGTTCCCTCGCAGTCAGCGTGATGCTAGAAAGGGATGTCGTCGGTCGGCTGTTCATAGCTTATTTCCTGCGCTGGCGGCACAAACTGAGTCCGCTGCTGTTGCTGAGGGTAGTTCCACATGCCGGGCGCTTGTTGCAGCGGCTGCTGCCCGTTGTCTTCAGGCTTTCTTCCTACGAACTGCAGGTTCTCCGCGATGATCTCCGTCCTGTAGACCTTCTGCCCCTTTGATTCCCAGCTCCTTGTCCTCAGACTGCCCTCGATGAATACCTGCGAGCCTTTCTGGATGTACTTCTCGACGAAGTCTGCCACGCCTCTCCATGCCACGATGTTGTGCCACTCCGTGAGCTTTGTCACCGTGCCGTCCTTTGCTTTGCGTGCCTCCGTCGTCGCCAGCGTGAACTGCGCCACTTTCGGATGATCCGGAGTCTCCAGGTATCTGATTTCGGGTGTCTTGCCGACATGCCCGATTAATAGAACCTTGTTCATAATTCATTAATTTTAAATGTTTTGTGTCAAATTTTGTAAGTCATAATCCGTAAATTCCTGCCCTCGTAGCCGCCGAGCCACGTGTCTATGAGCAGCCGCTTTGCCTCTCTGCCACCTTCTCCCGTCATCCACCGCTTCACCTCGTCAGGCGTGACCAGAGCCGTGATCCTCTTCCCGTCCGTCTTTACGGCCACCCCGTCATCGTACATCGCAGCCCTGACATCCTCCGGAGCCTTAGCGGCGAGCTCCTCCCATGCCGGCATGAACCCCGCAGGGAACCGCTCTCCGTCCGTCTCGGTCTTCCAGTTGCGAGCTTTTGCCAGTCTGGCCGCATCCGTCGCAAGGTAGTCTCCGCCTTCCAGCTTCCACCCTGCAGGCTCGTAGTGATCCACGAACCTCCTCGCCTCGTGCGCCGGGCGGAACACGTTCCGCCTCCAGAAGGTCATGAAATAGAAATCAGCATCTGTGTGTGGTGTGGTGATGCCGGCGCACTCCCGTGCGCTATCATCACACACATTGTGTGATACATCATCATCTACATCATCATCACCATCATCAAAAGAGCGATTTTCGTTGTGTTCAACAAAATGAACACTTGTTCGTTTTCCTCGCCTCGACTCTCCAGAACGCCTACCGGCTTCGCTACGTTTGGCAGCTGTCTCTTCATATTTTCTCGCATCGTTGTCGATGTCCTCCTTGATGAAGTTGAAAGCGACTTTTGCAAGAGGTTTCATATCCGAAACTTTCCCCGTACGCGCATACCCAATTATCGCGTCGTAAAGCTCATATCTGACCTCCTCCGGCAAATCCCCGAGTGCTTCAACCCACGAGAAATAGAAGACGAATGATTTTCTTCCTGCCATACTCCGTCTCTCCGTTACGGCTTGTAGAATGCCTGGAATCTCACAAGCTTGCCCTGATATTCCGGTGACTTGATAAGGCCGTCACCCTTTCCGACCAGTGTCTGAGCGCCGTCCTCGTCGAGGACTACCTTGCTGTCCACCGATTTCGGGACGTTGAAACAAACCTGTACAGGTATGTTCACCTTGATGTCCCCGGTGATCACCTTCGTGCTCGCACGTTGCGTCGCGACGCAGAAGCGCATTCCGCATGAACGGCCCTTCTGTAGAAGCATCTTCAGGTTCTCCATCAGCGTCTTCTTGCCTTCCAGCTCCCTCGATGAGTGCGACTGGTCCATTGCGTCCGCGAACTCGTCGAATATCACGAGCGTCAGCTTCTTCGACTTCGATTTAATTCGTGCGTTCATCTCCGCGACCAGCTCTGCCATCACGCGCTCCAGGTCCTCTATCTCGCTGTATACGCTCGCGTTTCCGCAATCGAGAGCGGCGAACTCATATTTAGGGTCGAAGATTATGATGTCGTCGATGCCGGCCTTCTGGGCGTAAGCGAGGACGCTTATAAGCTCCACTGACTTTCCGCTTCCGGTCGAGCCGCACACGAGCATGTGAGGTGTCGAGTGGTTGTCCAAGTCCCAGACAATCGTGTTGCCGAAGTTGTCAACTCCTAGCGGGATTCTTCGACCTTCGAGGAACTTCTCGTCCCAGAATAGTGTCTTGTCCCTCTTCTTGTTGACCTCGATGGCGACATAGGACTTGTTGTTGTACATCATCAGGTATCCTGGAATTCGCACTTCCGGCACGTCGAGTGCATAGGCGATGTCCAGTCTGTGCGAGAATATGCTGACGATTGTCACTCCCTGCGCAACATCCAGAAGGTACGTGTCGCAGCTGAAGCCGTCTATCGTGTGTGCTACCTGGACGCTGATGTTGTGCGTCTTGAGCACGTGTTCTATTTTTTCATTTTTAGTCATATCACTGTTGCTGTAATCTATCCGTATGAAGGACGCTGCCTCCGTCCGGAACCTGGTTATAATCTTGGGGTTAATGTTGAGTCTTGAGGAATCCTTGATTTTGCGTGTCCGCTTCCGGATGAGTTCCTTCTTGTCGTCCGGAACTGAAGGGAAGTCGTCGACCTCCGCAATCATCGTCCTCGCCCAGAAGTCGTAGAGGACCGCCTTGTCGACGAAGTTGTCGGCGGTGTTGATGGTGTAGACGTAGTCAGGATTGCTGACCGCCTCGCACATCCTCTTGAGCGGCTCGTAAAGCAGAGCTTCGTAAAGTAGCCTGCAGTTCTTATCCATCTTGATGATGTGCTTCTTGAGCTGCGCCGAACCGTCCTTGTTCTTCGACTCCTTGTTCTCGATGAACCAGACCTCGTCGACGTCGATTGTCGGGTCTGCCGTCTCGACCGCCTTCACGTATGTGATTGCCTGCTGGCCGTGAACCAGCGCGACCTCGTCCGTGTCCGTAAACTTTGACTTGCTTTTATGATCGATTATTACGATCCTTCCGTCCTTAAGCCTGACCACCAGGTCGACGACTGCATGAAGGGGGAGAGGTATGTCCACTCCGTTGACCGTCACCCATTCCTCGAACCTTGTCTCCACGAAGATGACCTTCTCCATGTCCTCGACGTATGTATTCACTTCTGCACAGAAGGACGCCAGCAGGCTGTTGACCTTCGAGATCGCCTCGTTCTTCGCGAGCTCCGCCGTCGAGAACTTGTCGGTCGTCTTCCAGTCGTTCGCTGGCACCCCGTCCAGGTATTCGTAGGCCGTTGTTGTCAATGCCACATAGTCAGGGCTGGTTCCCGGCTTCCAGATGCTGAAGAACTCCTTCAGGGCCTCGTGGTAAGCGCTCCCCGCTATCGAAGAGATAGACTTCTTTTCCGTCTCCCTGTAGATGTACTGCATTTCGAAGGCCTTTTCATTCCTCGCAAAACACTGCACGCCGCTGTAGCTCCAGCTGTCTATCAGGTATCCGGAGAGGTGCTCCTCCATCTGCTCCGGCGTATATTTGAGAAATCTGTTCATACGCTACGGCATTTCTGGAGCATGAACTCCGTTCATCTTCATTTCTTCCTTCTTCGCCTCGATGGCCGACATCCTCTGGTCCTGTTCGTCCGGAGCATCCGAATACTCCTGCCTGCCGCTTTCGTCGAATACCGCTTGGTCTGTCTTCACCGCGTCCTGCATCTGAACTGAAAGCGGAGCGAACTTGCTGAGAAGCAGCTTCAGCACTGTCTTCCTCGCCATCGCATCGAAGTCCGTGCTCCACTTTGACGAAGCCCTGGTATTCTCATACTTGCTTCCGTACGTCTTTGAGTAGGTGGTTGCATGTCTCTGCAGCTCCTCAGTCGTCATGTAGAGCGTCTTTGAAAATCCGTTCGTAAGCTCGAAGTAGGCCGCATAGCCGATGATCGGCAGCTCCAGCCTGTTCGGAGCCTCGTCGAACGTCATCTCGCCCGTCAGCAGGCTCCTAGATTTTATCTCTCCGTCGCGGACGTCCGTCACGTTGATGCGTCTGAATTGTCCGCTCCTGATTGCGAGCTGGATGAATGCCCTGTAGCCCCACTGGAGCTGCGCCTCTTTCACGACCATCTCCCTGGTCACTCCGTTCTCGTCCGTAATCTTCTTCTTGTTGTTGTAAGGGATGACATACGCGAATCCGAGATTGTTATCCAGAGGGAAATCAAGCGCAGTCGCTTTGATTCCTGCGTAGATGAGCGACATCGGAGCGCAACCCTGCAGGTTGACGTCATTCGCCACCAGCGCCGTAATGTTGTTCACGAACTGGTCTTTCTTCCGTCCGAGGACCTGGAGCAGGTACTGCTGTGTCTCCACGGCCGTGATGCTCCGGTTGAATCGCGCCAGCGGCGTCTCCGCCTTTCGTTGTGCTGGAGGCGCGACTTGTGTCTGTTGTTGTTTCTGAATTTCTTCCATAACCATAATAATTTATGTTGTTGTTCTGGCGACCCTGAAGGGTTTCACCCCCGCAGGGCCATACATGGAGCTGTTGTGTGAAAATTACCACATGATCAATGATTTACCCTGTAAATATGCCCCATGCGACATCCTCGCGACGTCATTTTTTTTATATCTATTATGCAACAATGGTTTCGCATTTTTTTGCGCTGGTCTCGTGCACTATCATCCGCCGCCCGTTGTCCAGCCTTGCCACCATATAGCCGAGGTTGTAGTCGTCGTGTACCATCACCACTCCCGAGCACTCGCTGTTGGCCGCCATCCAGCTGATCCTTTCTCCGATTTCGAACTTTGCCATAACTGCCTCCCTTTAATCGTATTCGCGGCAATGCTCTTTCATGTAATCCTTGTACGCGATTGCCTCCGCTTTCATCCTTGCCTCTTCCGTGTCGAATCGAGGCATGAGAGCGTCTATCCTCGAATAACCGCCCGCTCTCGCTTCCTTCAGCAGCGCGATGTCATTAGCCGTCATCATCATATAACCTCCTTTCCGACCTTTTTGAACACCAGCCGCGCCTGCTCCCTCTCTGCCGCTCTCAGGCAGTCGAGCTGGTGCCTGCTGTATATCTTCTTGTTCCCGATTCTGGAGAATGTCGCGAGACCCTTGTCGCGCATGGCGTTCAGCCAGCGGGTGCCGTACGCCTCCTGAGCCTCGTTCTCCGACATGTCGTCCTTCACCGGATTCGTCCGCGCGATGATCGCGTCCGCGATGAGGATGCTCACCTGCTCGAAGTTTGCCGCTATGTGCTCTATGCTGTTCATGTCAATGCTCTTTTACAATGTTCTTGTTACTTTGTAGATTCCGCCTTCTTTGTTCACCGCGAATATGTAACCTGAATCCTTCAGGTCGCACGCCACGTTACGGAGGTAACGGAGCGACGCTATCTCGGGCGTGAATACCATCTGCGTTCCCGGCTCCATCTTTCTCAATGTGCCTCTGATGTTTATCTTTGTGTTTGTCATATCTCCTTCTCCTTTAATTGTTCATGAAGTCGCCGACCGCTTCGGCTATCTTCTCCTTGAATGCCTGCATCTTCTTCCTGGAGATGTGCAGACCTTCATAATCAAGTTCCAGTCCGTCATAAGAAATCCGGATGACGTCCGCCGCCCTTATCGAGCGCATAACAATCTCGCGATTAAGTCTGTCGTTCATGTCCTTGTCGTTTTTAATTAGCGGAGAGGAAGGGAGTTCAACCCTCTGGCGGTCATGAGCTGTGTTCGATTTCAGTCAGTGTTCCGTCCGCGCAAATCCGCGACCTCTCCTGTTTGCTGTGTGTTGAGAAATTTTTTTGCATCGCGCATCACTGCGCTTTGTCGGAGGGCGGGGAATCGAACCCCGCTGTGGCCTATGGGAGAAAAAAATTAAGCTAACCACGCGCGGCACACCATATCCGCGCCTTCCTCCTACCGTCGCCTTTCTGCCCTGCAGACCCTTGGCGACTGCTTCATAAACTTAAACTATTAATGGCTACTATTCCGGCTCTCCTTCACAGGGTTGCCTTCTATGTGAGTATCTTCTGTTTTGCCATTGTCCATCGCCGTCAAGCCTCCAGCTATCGCGATGCAGCTCGCCAGGAACCTGGCAGCGTCGCTGTGCACGCTTCCGAAAAGTGCGTACAGAACGCCGCACGCTATTAATGTCCAACCGATTGTGTTGCTTATAATTCTGTCCATCGCCTTTGTTTTTTAAGTGGTTTTTTGCTAAGTTTGTATCGTTGTATGTACTAACTGAATGCAAAGGTATATAAAGTTTAGTAAACTTCCAACAAATTTTTGGAAAAACTTTGATAAATAAGTAAGATATTATATATTAGCAGAATAGATGATATGCCCAATTGTAAATGTACGAGATGACAAACTTTCGCGTGGGTTTTTGTCTGCTGTTGAGTTTTGTCATGAGTTGTTAGATGTTGATAGCCGAGAGGTGGATTTGTCGAGGGTTGGTTTTGTCACTCCAGCATTTCTTCTTCCGACTCTCATCTTTATTGAGACTATGGGGGCTCAGCTGAAACTGATAGGTGCCAGGTCATACTTGAATACGGTTCATTTTGTCGACGGTGGAATAGATTCTTCGGTGATGAGAGATTCTGAATTCAAGGCATTGATGATGTCATTAGCCGCTAATACATATATACCTGTAATAAAGTTTCCGACTGACGATACAGGAACTGATAAGAGAGAAGCTATTCTTGCCTCTGTTCTGGCTATATTGAAGAATCAAGGCGGGTTTGGTGATAATGTCGAAATAGGGTTAAGAAACCATCGATAATATTGTTGAGCATGCTCATTCGCCTTTTGGCTATTTTGCAGCACAAAGTTATCCGTCTAAAGGTTTTACGGATGTATGTATTGCGGATACAGGAGGTACGATACTTGGAAGTTATAAGGAGAATTTACGAACCTCTGACATAGGTTCGGATATAGAGGCCCTCCAGTCCGCAGTGTCTGGAATTTCGGCCAAGAATCTTCCTGAAGCGGAGAATCGCGGATTCGGTTTACGAACGTCGATTAAGATGTTGTCTGAAGGTTTGGCGGGAGAATTTCTTATATCTTCGGGTGATGCCGCTTTTGCAGCGAACTGCAATGCGAAGCAGTTTATAGAGCTCCCGATGGGAGTTAAATTTAAAGGGACGATCATTTCTTTTCGAATACCGAAGAGAATGCCCAACTTTAGTTATTTACGATATGTTTTATAATTAATAAGGATATGAAAGCGATACAATTACAGACCTTTATAGGTCGAGATTTATTGGGCAGGGTGTCGGCTCGCGACATATCCACGGCGATAAGGAATCTCAACGAGAAGGATATCGCTCTGGATTTCTCAGGAGTCGAGTTTGCCACGAGAAGTTTCATGGACGAACTCTACAATGAAATTCAGAAGTCCAAGACAGACGGCTTTAATGTCACGATGGAAAACATGTCCGACGACTTGAAGATCATGTACAGCGCGGTATCGAAGACTCAGAAGAGCGGTGTAAAGAAGGTGACCATGAAACCATATTCACGCCCCAGCTCTATTGCCGAACTGGAGCAGATATTTGCATCCATGTCGATATGATTATTTGCATCGTAATCTTGATTGTGTTCTGGGGAATTGCGGTCGTGACACGAAAAGTCACTCGCCGCAGATTCAATAATGAGTATGCTGACAGGATGGCCTCCTTAGAAGCAGACATCAGTCAGGTGCAAAGAGACGTGGCTTATATAAAGGATGCGCTTCAAGAGATTATGATGCGCTCTACTTACAGAACGCCCAAGCGTGAGCTCGAAGCCTACAAGAACCGGCAGGATGCGGATGGCCGCCAGGAATTGACGAAGTAAGATTGCCGGATTTCCCATGCGGAAGTCCGGCAGTATTCGTTTATTGGCATTTCGTCCAGTCGAAAAGGTCTAGCACGGCCTCGTTTGCTTTCCATAGCCGTTCCCAGTCTTTGGATATGTAGATATCCGTCACTTTCATTGACTCGTCCACGTGGCAGAGGCAGTCGTTTATGATGGATTTGTCGACCCCGGCAGAATATGCGAGCGTCGCCCAGGTGTGTCTTGCACTGTAGAATGTCAGGCGTTCCTCTATACCCATAAGCTTGCACGCCCTGCGCAGTCCAATTGACAGCTCCAGATTCAAGACATTAGGGCGAATCTTCTTGTACAGGCGAAGCGCATGTCTCTTCTCCGGATCAGCCCATTTCTCGAAGAGCTTCTGAATCCTAGGATCTATCATCACGTGCATCTCCGCATTGTCGTCACGCCTGCTGGCAGTCTTCGCCCTGTTGTAGATGAGAATGCCGTCCAGCGGAGCAGGGCAGGCGTACAAATCCGCGGCATTCATTCCCATGAGGGCGAACGACAGAAGGAAGAGGTCCGCCGACATGATGTCCGTCTTCAACGTCAGCTTGTCGCGTCTGTCGATGAATGCCTGAATGGTCTCGCGGCTCACGTTCCTGTGCGCCGGCTGGCGTGTCCTGGTGGCATGGAAATAGGCGAACGGATTCCTGATCTTGATTTCACCTGTCTCTTCGTTGTTGTACAAGAGCCTGGCCTGGCCGTGGATATGTCCGATACTTTCCGGATATGCTCCTGTCGCCCTTGCACCTTTGCCATATTTCGCTACCAGCCACGCCTCGAAGTTGCGCATGAGAGAGGAAGTGATCTCCGAGATGTCCATCGACTTTCGCCCTGTGAACTCGGCGAATGCGACGACGGCATTCCTGTAATAGTTCCGGGTATTCTTCGTCGCCTTGCTTTCGATGACCTTTTGTGCGAATCCGAAGAACTCCAGCCTGAAAGTGCCTTCCTGGTTGTTCTCTATATATCTGGCAATTTCGTCTACCGTCATCCTGGAGACCACGAAAGGGTCGATGTCGGCGGAAGCCGCCCTCATCCTTGCCACCAGTGCGTCGAGGTTGTCGAGCACTGCCCTATCCTTGATATTCCCGGTTCTAGTCAGCTGGATGTCGGACACCGAGATGTTCGTGGAGATGTATTTGCTCTTTCGGTTTGCGGTGACGCGAATCCTGATGGTGTATGTTCCGTCCGCCTTCTTATGGTCGGCCACCACCGGCTTGAATGATATAGTACCCATGACGAAGAATGTTTTGCGTGTCAGCGTTTACATTTTTAAACTATTTGTAAACATTTGCACTACAAATGTAGCCGTTTTTCGGAAACAAACAAAACAACAAGCCCCAACGCAATTGCGTCAGGGCTTATCCTAGGGTTATTTTGTATTAGATGGCTTTAACATGAACGGTGCTCATAATTTATTATGTATCGTAAAATCTTATTAATCAGTTATTTATAAACTTGTGCATTCCCCGCATTTTTAAACAATTTTGCAACTTCTGTAAAATTTAGGAGAAAATGGTCGTTCCCCCACCCCGCTTTTTCTCTCGGATTCACAAATGCGTCTCCTCTCATATTCGGGCTTGCGAGGGCAAATATACATCATTCTTCGCATAATTCATAACAGTTTTTCTACAGTAGACCTAAGTAGATAAAATATAATTCTATGCGTCGTTAGGGTCTTGAGATAGTTCTATCAGACGTTCCTCTATGGTGAGTTGTTTGTCAGCGTCTGTGCTCAAAGCCACAGCCTGAAGTTTAGGTACGGTGTACTGCATGAGTTTTTCAGCGATGAGTAGCCTGTCTTTTGGCTCAATCGCTTTGAAATCCTCGAACATAAGTCCGCTGCTCTGGTAATTTTCCAGCAGATCAGCGGCTGCCTCTCTCATTGTCTTGGTCGATTTGTTAGGTGTGCCTTTTACTCGGCCGCCTGTTTTCTTTCCTTTTGCCATATGTTTGTCGTTCTCGTAAATACATAAAATGATGATACAATTATAGATGTTTATTTTTGTCCTGTAGTTATAAGTATTTACCGTTAACAATTAAAATACAATTATGGGACTTATAGGTAGTGCTGTAGGTAGTGGGATGAAATTGGCAACAACCATCTACGGCGGAATCAAAAACGCAAAAGCTTATAAAGATGTTATCGGGAGTCTCCGAAGTCAGCAGCAGGACAATCAGGACTGGTTTGACCGCAGATACAACGAGGATGCAACCCAGAGAGCGGATGCGCAGGCGTTGCTTACACAGACGGAAGAACGCATTAGAAACAGGAACAAGCAGGCTGCTGGGACTGCCGCTGTTATGGGTGGGACAGAGGAAAGTGTGGCCGCTGCAAAAGCGGCAAACAATCAAGCGCTTGTAGATGCGACCAGCAAGATAGCAGCAGCGGCTGATTCACGAAAAGACAACATTGAAAATCAGTATCTGGCGACAAAGGCAAATCTCAATGCACAGGTTAATGATATGCAGTTGAAGAAAGCTGAAGCGACGGCTGAGGCTGTAAAAGGTGCAGGCGAGGCGGCAAGCAGCATGGCTAATATGTTTTAAGTATGGGGCGCAAGAAAGACAACAGAACTGCTAGGATTGAAAATCCCGCTCTTCAGCAGAGGCCGAGTCTTGAAGTTCCGGCCAAGCCTGCAGCGCCACAGTTGCAGGGACAAGCACAGGCATTGAATAGTCCGAAGTTGGCACGACCGGCAGTTCCTGTTCCGGCCAAGCCTGCAGCGCCACAGACTATAGACAATAAACAGGCAGCGCCGGCGGATACGAGGCCGGTTCTGTCTACGTTCGATAGAATTACTAAGGCAAGAGGTCTGGACTCTAAGCCAAAGATAGATACTGGTGAGAGACGCATCCCTAAGCCTGGAGACCTGCCTAGTAGGCAAGAAATCGCGAATGCCCGTCCTATGGAACTAAAGAACGGGATGACGTATAAGAATAACACAGGGAAACTATACGACGCTCAGGGACGCGAGGTGTCTTCATTCAGGTATATCCTGGGTCTCAATGACCAGAACCAAATGAGTCCTGAAGAGAAGAAGAACGAGGAGAAGCGCGAGAAACGAGAAAAATTGTTCTCTGCTATAGGTGATGGACTTTCGGCATTGGCCAACGTCTATTTTACATCCAAGGGTTCTCCAAACATGTACGAGCCAAAAACGTCCATGTCAGCAAAGACAAAGGAATACTGGGATAAATTGAATGCTGAGCGCAAAGCTGATGCGGACAAGTATAACGCCTTGTTGATTAATGCTTATGCTGGCCGGGAAAAGGAGAAGACGGAAGAGAGGCATTATCAAGACTTGCTGAGGGCAAAGAAAGAGGAACTTGAAGAGAAGAGGCGAGAACGTCAGGAGAAGTTTAACAATGATGCGTCAAAGACCAGATACGCCATGGAAAAGGATAAGGCTGACAGAGAGTCCAGAGAAAAGATAGCTCGTGAACAGATAGCAGCCTCTGAGAAACGCGCCAATGCGGATAGATATCAGCGCCAACAGCAGTTCGAAATCAGGTATGGTGAGGATGGAAAAGGCGGCTCAAACAAGAGCAAGAAGTATACGTTCTCTATGGGACGTGGAAAGGGCTCGGTCTCCGTCGGTGCGGATAAGGTCAATGATGCTAACGTGAGGCAGATTTATGATAAACTGCCTGAAGATGTGCGCAAGCGAGCCAATGATCACTTCAATAAGCGTGTTATTAATAAGATGACAGGGCAGCCGGAATACACGAAGGATGAAAACGGAAATAAAGTTCCAGTGTACGAACCATTGACGAAAGACGAGATGCTCGAGATTATAGGCTCGGAGATAGAAAATAATCCTGACCTGGCCGATGATATCCGTGATCTTGCAGGGGAAAAGACTGGAACGTCTGAAAAAGAAGAGGATTTCTCACAATACAAGGAGGAAGGCGGCTCAAAGAAAGATTATTCACAGTACAAGAAAAAGAAATAACAGATTATGCCAAAGTATAGAGTCAACGGAGATATTTACAATATACCAGATGATAAGGCGGCCGCTTTCGAAAAGCGCTATCCGAATGCTACGGTAGATATTTATGACAACGACGGAGAGGAGTATACTCTTCCGGTTTCGGAGAAAGCAGGTTTTCAGGAGCAGTTCAAGAATTGGTCATATTCGGCTCCAAGTGTTCCGAGCGCGCCATCTGCGCCAAGTTCTAAGAAGATAGACACTGGAGAGAATCTGGGCCCTGTAATGCCGACCCCAGAAGCTAAGGATGCAGATGGTAATATCGATTGGCGCGAGACTGCCAGACAAGAGCTTGAGAAGAGTGTACCTGAAGCGGCGCGGCCAAACAGCAGTGATGTCCAAGTGCCTGAAAGGCCTGAGGCTACCACAGCACAAGAACCAGCAACGGCTTCTGCTGGCGAATATGTCAATGCCCCAATAACTGAAGATAAACAAGAGGTGTCACTTCAGCAGGCCAATCGTGAACAGGTGGCAGACTTGTCTTCTCGTATTGACGATATGCTGAATCAAGCGCAGACAGCGTCCCGTGATATTTACGTTCAAGAGCAGGAAGAGGCTCGTAAGGGTGGCGTCTTGTCAACAATAGCAAATGCGATAGCTGCATCTGGGCACAATCCTGAAGGCAAGATGGAGGGTATTTCAGATGCTCAGCAGCAGACTTTAAAGGGCGCGACCCCTGAACTACAACAAGATATTGCTACTCTTGAAGCCGCAAAAAGAGCTATGTCTAACGCTCAGGAAGTAATTGCGGAAGCAGACAAGAGCGCGCAGGAGGGAAAGTTTGATGGATTCATTAAGGGGGTTGCCCGCGGCTTCGGTGATAAGTTCTTCGATGTTCATACTTGGGATATGGGTGTGTCCGATACGAAAGAAAGTGCAGAACTACTTAGAGTGCTCACTAAGTTCGACAAAGGCGAGCCTCTTTCTGAGTCCGAGCAGATGCTTTTGGATGCAAAGTCTGTAGAGCTCGCCACAAACGCGTACTTTGGCTCTTATATAGGTAGAGGTTATAAGGCTGGCTCTGTAACTGCACAGAGTCTTCCGTTTATGATAGAGATGGCCATAAATCCAGCATCTACAGTTGGAGAATCCGCACAAAGCATGCTTGCGCGGTATGCGATGAGACGATTCGGCAAGAAAGCGATTGCAAAAGCGGCAGGAATTGCAGGACGTGCAGTCGGTGATATTGCCGGTTCTGCAATAATGGCGGGGACGACAGGTTCTATCCATGTAGCTGGAGATGCTATCGACAGATCTACTGGTGATATCAAAACCGACGTGGATGATGGCGGGCGAACCGTCTTTGTAGGTCACGAGGATGGCGAAAGTCTAGGCAAGGCAATCGCCAAGGCTTTTACTGCCACAGCTATTGAGAATCACTCTGAGATGCTTGGCGAATATTTCTCCCCTGTACTTGGTGCCCTGGGTGCTGCCGGAAGAAAGGTTATGAACAAGGTCGGGCTCGAAAAGGCCGTGCAGTTTGTCGATGACGTCAACGCCTCTGATTTGGCTAAACTGATTAATGATTTCCAGAAGCAGACGAAATGGAACGGCACAATCGGTGAATATGCCGAAGAAGTTGCAGGCAATATAGAGAATGCCATACTTGTCGGGGACCAGACTCTGGATACGGATTCTGATACTGGAGTGTTCAATCTCAGTCAAAACATAGATACTTTCTTGGGCGTATCTCTTATGGGAGGAGCTTTCAGTGTCGTAAGGACAGTAGGCTATAGGACTCCAAAGTATCGTGCGAGAAAAGATATGATTAAAGCACGCGACAAGGCAGCTGAACTATATGGTGAGGAAAGATGGAAAGATATTGAGGACGGTTTGGCAAATGCTGGGGATGAGGGTATAACAGAGTATCTCACAGACGCAATCCTTAATGAAACTGACCCTGGAAAGAAAGCTGCGCTGCTTGATTATGCCGGCAAGATTAAAGCATACGAGGGTACGTTGAAAGGAAACGAAAAACATAGGGAGATTTCTGGTCCTGAGATGACTGACCTGGAGACTTCCTATGAAAACGGCTATACACTTGCCACCCCACAGGAAGTGAATGACGCCAAGATGATGTTCGAATATCAGCAGCAGAGATTACGGGACAACTTGAATCTGGATGATATTGACATTGATGACGTCCTTTTTGGTAACGAGATGGGTTCATTGACAGATGAACAGAAGTCTGTTGCGATGGACTATCTTAACGCCAAAGCGACGTACGATGGAGTGCTCGACCATGTAAGGGATGACCTAGACACCAGAGTCGCTGCCGTGGCCAACGCCATAGACTCACATGTGAATGTTGACAACGGACAGATAGTGACGGCAACGCTCAAGCAGGATGACCGCAAAGTCTATATTATTGGTGGCAATGTAGTCATGACTCCTGATGGAACGATGGTGGACTCTCAGAAGTCTGAGAAGTATATCATCATAAAAGATGCTGAGACCGGACAGATTTCATCCGTTGATCCGACTCAGATTCTAAGACTTGACGGTAATCTCGACCCTGTTAAGGAGAAAGAGAATGCCAGGCAGCAAATCATGCAGACTCTCGCACAACAGGAAGCCGATAAGATAGACGGAGTTCTACCGTTCAATCAGGGAGACACTTACCAACTTACTGCAGAGGATGGCCAGTCGTTCCCTGTTCAGGTGGTAGCAAACGAACAGGGTGTCATCGATAATGGTGATGGCACTGTCAATGTCGTCCTTAACAATGACATCGACTCCACGACAGGACAACCGCGTATCACGCAGATGGCGAAAGAGCAGATCCAAAGCATGGCAGAAGCTACCAATATAGCAAGACTTCAGCAACATGAACTGCAGAAAGCAGAAGAAAGAATGCGGGCTGCTGAGGAGGAAAGGACTAGCCGGACGCAGGGTGCTCCATATCATATCAATGACAGAATAACAATTACCGACGCAAAGACCGGAGAACTTCTAAATGCCGAGATTGTCTCTGAAATTACAGATGACGGCAAATATGAAGTCGAGGCGAATACAGGCGATGGGGAAATCGTTATGATGTATCTTTCGCCAGAAGAGCTCTCTCAGATGAATGCTCAGCTTGTCTCGGCGAAAATTATTGATGCAGAGCCAGAGATGGTCGAACAAGAACAGCCTGAAATCGAACAGGAGACGGCTTTGTCGCGCATCCCTGTAGACAAGAACGGGGATGCTCAGTTTGAAGAAGCCCAGCCATCAGACACCTGGAAGGCCCTAGTCGAAATGAACGAAGGTGATGCTGCCGAGGCGGAAGACACCGCCAAACAAATGTACGACAACGCCACCAAGGAACTTGACAAAGCTCAGAAAGCAAAACCGAAGGCAGGTGCGACGGTGATGGAGATTCAGAAGAATAAAGCCGAGTACAAGTCCAAACTTGACAAACTCCAGGCTAAGGTGGACTACTGGGGCAAAGTCCTCTCGTTCCCAGAGGCCGAGAGAAAGCCAGCGGCGATTGCTGCAGAAGACGCCAAGACGGAGGCCATGCAGCAGGCTAATGATAATCTCGCCAAGGGCCGTAAGATAATGCAGGAAAAGGGCACGTATTATAAGGAAGATTCAAAGCTGGGTGATTATCTTAACTTTGAGGATTTCGCGCTGCGCATGATTGCAAATGGCCGCGTCAAGTTCGTATGGAAGAGCGATCCGAACAATTCCGCAATAAAAGGCCTTGGTGCACATCTCGGTTTTGAGGACAATGAGAATGAGCGTAAGCGCGTATTCAGCATCCTGGCGAATGCAGATAAGGGAGGATTGCGCCCAGACGAAGCAGCCCAGGAGCTTGCTGAAATCTATAACAGTTCGAACGACAATGAGAGCATTGACACGATGCAGGCTCTTGACACCATCCTTGACATCATTCGTTCTTATGGCGGCAAGACACGCGACATGATGAACGCGGCTATTGCGGCACACGCAGACGTGGGCATGGATGAAAGAGGTTACATGGAAGACAGACAGGGCAATCCAATTAATCCTGATGGAACTTTATATGCTGAGTCGGTGTCTTCAATAGATGAAATTACTGATGAGGACTTTACTGAGCCTACACGTAACATCGCTCTCCCTAAGATTCCTGAAAACGTGGATAATGCTATCGGAGCAAACGGGAAGCCGATTATCATTAAGAAAAATATTTTCAAGCGAAACAGCCAGGTTCATCCTGAAGTCTCACCACAGCAGGCGCGTGAAATACTTTCATCCGCGCTTTATCGTCCGGACCTATATGGACAGAACCAAAAGACTTCACGTCCGTATAACTGGATAGTCATAAGCACCAAGGATAGCGCAGGACAAAACCGTCTAGTGGTACTTGAAGTGAATGAGAATAAAGACAATGTTGAGATTATTCACTGGTATAATGCGAGAAACAGTTCGATAGAACAAATAAAAAGACAAGCCCAAAAGGAGGGCGGCCTCATCCTCATACTGCCTTCCGAAACGGAAGAGGCTGGTGGCCTTTCCAGCCGTCAATCGGGCTTGTCTTCTGAGGGCAAAGATACAAATATTTTCGAAGAAAGCAACATTGAGACTGAAAAACCTGTGGCTGAACAGATTACAGAGCAGAGGAAAGTTGTAAACACCGAGCCGACTGAAGCGCAAAAAGAAGCGGGAAACTATCGCATGGGGCACGTCAAGATTGACGGAATGGATGTCACCATCGAGAACCCTAAAGGTAGTATCCGTAGAGGAACGGACGCGGACGGCAAGAAATGGGAGTCTGAGATGCACTATGACTATGGTTATATCCGTGGCACAAAGGCCGTGGATAACGATCACATCGACATATTCCTTTCTGACAACCCGGAGACCGGGAATGTCTTTGTAGTCGACCAGGTGAATCCTAAGACTGGGGAATTCGACGAGTCCAAGGTGATGTATGGTTTCGTTTCTGAGCAGGAGGCCAGGGATGCGTATCTTTCCAACTACGAGGAAGGCTGGAAAGGTCTCGGAAAGATTACGGAGGTGACCAAGGAAGAGTTTAAGAAATGGATTGACAGCTCACACCGCAAGACGAAGCCTTTCACCGAGTATAAGTCCGTCAAACCCGTGGAGGCTCCATCTGGACCGAAGCAGGTCAACGTGGAAAGCCTTATGGGCGTACTGTCAACAACCGGGCAGGCCAAGTTATCAGACCACACCGAAGATGCCCTCAAATCCGTTGCAGAGGAAGACACAGAACGTCAGGAGGCAAGGGAGAAACAGTTTGAGGCAGCGAAACGCTTGTATGAGGAGATGAACGAGGGTGACGTGCTGAAGAATGACAACGGCGGCATCATCCGCATTGTCAAAAAACAACCGAACCTTAGCGGATACGAGGTGGAAATTAACAATTCCAACTTCGCCGGCACCGTTCCTATCGGACTTGCAGACATGCTGCATTACGTCGCGGAGGAGGGCTACTATCTTGACCCGGAAGGAGGCAAAGCCGCAGCAGCAGAGGAGCAGGCTCCTTCCACTGATTCCGTTACAATAGAACCCGCTACATATACCACAAAGACAGGCAAGACGCTGAATATGTTCCGTGTCAATCCGGGCAGAGAGCTGTCAAAAGATGAATGGAGAGCCGTTTCAAAGTTCCTGAAAGAAAACAGAGGCTGGAAAGACCGTGAGAACGGTGGTTTTATGGTACGCACGGAGGGAAATGCGAATGAACTCGCAAATCTACTTCGTGATGCTGATGCAATGAGCGAAGCAAGGCCTGTGTCGCTTACTGATATGCAAAAACTTGGCTCCGTGTCCGTAACCAATTCCGATGATGCAGCCTCAACATCCGAAGATTCCCTTCCTGAATGGGGGTATGAACTTGTTACCTATTCTGACGGACATTCATATCTCTCACGATACAAGAGAATGCCAAACGGTATCCCAGTTTATGATGGACGGCACATAGCAGAAGCTAATGACCCGGAAACACTGAAAGCGATACTCCAGCATAACAATCTATATGACTTGTTGTCAGAAACTGACAAATCAAATCTTGACTATAGAATTGAAATTTGGCAATTTGAGAATCGCGTAAAGACAGAAGGTATCAATGGTCTTAAACTCAATGATAAGGTCTTCTATAAAGGTAAAGAAGCCACTGTACATGACTTTGAGGACTACGGAGACCATCGTCCGGTGCTTGATACCGGATTAGCTCCGGTGATTTACGAAGTGGCGGAGAGCTGGGATGCCGTGCAGAAGATTGAAGCCCCTGCGGCCACTCCTGCAGCAGATGAGCAGTCCGGAGAAACCCAGCCCGAACGCCCCGTCAATCCTTCTGGTAATAAACTCGTGACCGATGAACGCTATGCAGAGCTGCGAATGAAGATGATGCAGAAACTGCAAGGTCAGTTGAATTTAGGTATTGACCCGGAAATCCTTGCGATAGGTACTGAAATGGCAGTATATCATATTGAAAAGGGTGCACGCAAATTTGTGGAATATGCAAAGGCGATGATTGCCGACTTATCTGATGCTATCCGGCCATACTTGAAAGCATTCTATAACGGAGCAAGAGACCTTCCAGAAATGCAGGAATCCGGACTTTCAGCAGAGATGGATTCGTATGCTGATGTGCAGGCAGTTGATGTGGCTAACTTTGACAAAGAGACTACCAATATCATCTCAACTGTAGAAATGGTTGAAAAGGAAGCAGAAGTTGAACAGCAGGCGAAAGTAGGTGCAGAGAAACTGCATCGAGCACGAAACATAGCAGACAAAACTGTAACCGATTCCGAGAAGAAAGCACGCAGAGCATTCTCCCGTGCCGTAGCTACTGAAATGATTGAGGCCGTTTCCACTGGGGTACGCCCGTTTGATAGCATCGTTGACCTTCGCAAGTTGGCAGAGAAGTGCGGAATGACCCTTGACAAACTTGGCTCCTCCGACATTCTGTTGCAGGAGCTGGTCGAGGATGGTCTTGTGACCGCTGCCCGTGACATCATTGAAAGCAAGCGTTACGGCGGTAGCAAATCACGTGAGGCTTACAATGCCATTGTACAGCTTTACGAAATGCAACCTACCATATCACAACGCAGCAGTACCAGAATAAAGATGCAGCAGTATTCTACACCGCTGCCGATGGCCTTTGTTGCTGATATGTTTGCCTTCCATCCCGGTAGCACCGGCTCCGTTCTTGAGCCTACCGCCGGAAATGGAATGCTGGTGTTCGCTATTCCGGCAGAGCGTGTCCACGCCAACGAACTGGATGAAACACGCCTTGCCAACCTGCGCGAGCAGGGATTCCGCGAGGTGACCTCGCAGGACGGCGCACTGCCCTTTGAGGGAGAGTATGACGCAGTTATTGCTAATCCTCCTTTCGGCAGCGCAGAGGCCAAGGAATACGACGGTGTGAGCATATCGGGCCTGGATCCGCAGATTGCATTGAATGCATTAGCCAGCATGAGCGACACCGGAAAGGCCGCAATCATCGTAGGAGGCAATCTGGAATATGCTTCCAACGGTGCTCTGAAAGGAGGTAAAAAGGCATTCTTCTCGTACTTGTACGACCACTACAACGTACGTGGCATCATTGATATGTCAGGAGACCTGTATAAGAGACAAGGTACGACATTCCCTACAATGATGATTCTGATTGACGGACGCAGGAGTGAGGCGGAACGCGCACAGACGAAGGTCTATCCTCCTGTAAAATCCGCAGCTATTGGAAAAGTAAATAATTTTGAGGAACTTTACGACACTGTTATAAGTCTCCTCTCATCAAACAGAAAGACTAATGGATACGAAACTGTACGCACCCAGGAACTGGGATTATTTGACAATAACGGATCATCCGGGACAACTTCGCCGGACGGACCTCGTATGGAACATAATGAGAATGATTCTGATGTCAGACGAGGAACTGAACGCACAAGAAGCGATAGGCCTTCTGGACGAAATGGAAATGGAGGAATTCAACGCACTGAAAAGCAGAGCGGAGGCAGAACTCCAGGAGCCGCAGATGCAGTCGTATCTGGAACGCAAACAGATACAGGTGGGAGAAAAACTGCATCCGATGAACGAGGAAATGATGCAGTACCTTCTGGGGACACCGGAAACGACGGGAGAGCTGGACAACTTGAATTGGAAGGCATTCCTTCTATGGGAACTTCCGGAACCGGAGTGGGAATAACTGAGCCGGTTAAAAAATCCAAAGAAAAGCCGAAAGAAGAAAGAAAACTGACAGATGAAAAGTTGCATTATGTGCAGCATTCATCAGCGTTCAGTCTTGAATCCGTTGCCCCTGCCGCTATGGTTGAGGCTATGGATGCCACTCTTGCCAAAATCGAGGATAAATATGGAAAGAGCATTGATGAATTTGTGACTGATGAACTCGGTTATGATTCCATCACAGCAATGCATAACGCACTCGCTGCCGAGCAGGTCGATTCTGTCGCAATGGCAATAGACCAGATGAAGCAGGGACAGGCACTTGTTATCGGTGACCAGACTGGTGTCGGTAAAGGCCGTCAGATGGCAGCTCTCATCCGCTGGGCCGTCCGTCAAGGAACGCAGCCAATATTCATTACCCAGAAAGCAACTCTGTTCACTGACATTTACCGTGACCTTGTTGACATCGGAAGCGGAGACTTGAATCCGTTCATCTTCAATACCGTGGAGACATCAAAAGATGCTGAAACTGGCGAAACTGTCTATGGCGGTGGAGTTATGAAGGATGGTAACGGTGTCCTTGTTCATCGTGCTCCTACATCTGCGAAATTATCTGAAATCTTTGAATCCGGCGAACTCCCTGCTGAATACGACTTCGCAGTACTGACCTATTCCCAGGTCAACACTGGTGATGAGGCTTCTGCTATGGAGGCTTACAACGAGAAGAAAAAGAACGGTGCAAGAGCAGCGAAACCAAAGAATATCAGGTCCAATCCAAAAGCTGACTTTTTGCGTAAGATTGCAAAGGACAATTATTTGTTCCTTGATGAAAGCCATACTGCAGCAGGCGATTCCAAGTCAGGATATTATCTACAAAGTCTCGTGAAAGATGCGGCGGCAGTCACTTTTGCATCAGCCACATTCGCAAAGAGGCCTGACACTATGCCGCTATATGCGCTTCGCACGGCAATGAGCAAGGCACAGCTCGGAGAGGGAAAGAGCCTCATCGGAATTATCAAGCGTGGTGGCGTCACTTTGCAGGAGATAATGTCTCGTTCACTTACTGCTGCTGGTCAGATGGTAAGACGCGAGCGAGATATGTCAGATGTACGTACTGATTGGGAAACCGTGACAGACCCGAAGACAGTCGAGAAGGCGCGGGAGAATTACGACAAGACAATTGAGGCTTTTAACGACATCATTGAGTTTCAATCGAAGTATGTCACTCCATTGATTGACGCTCTTTCAAGTGGTCTTGCTTTAATGGGAAGTCAGGCAAAGCATAAGAAAGGCACAAAGAAGATGGGTATTGACAATGTGCCTTTCGCATCGAAGACATACAACTACACAAAACAGTTGATGCTTGCATTGAAAACAGATGCAATCATTGACCGTGTTGCAAAGGAGATCCAGGAAGGCCGTCATCCTGTCATTGCTCTGGAAAGCACAATGGAAGGCCTCTTGAAAGATTCCTATATGCCGGGTGATGTAGTCGAGAATCCTACATTTGCTGCCAGTCTCCTTCGTGGACTTGATACTGTTCTTCAATATACTGTCACTGACGAGAACGGTAAGGAAACACACCGTTCATACTCTCCTTCTGAACTTGGTGAGGAAGGAGCTCGGGCATACTATGAATTGAGAGACAAAATCATTGAAGCGACAAGCGATATTTACATCAGTCCTCTCGATGCCATAATCAACGGATTAAAGGAGAGAGGATTCAAAGTAGGAGAATTGACCGGACGAACACTCTGCGCAGAAATTGATGCAGAAGGCAGGACTGTTGTCCGTAAGCGTACAGACACAGACAAATTGAAGATGATGCAGGACTTCAATAGCGGTGCTCTTGATGTGCTTGTGCTGAACAAATCTGCATCTACCGGAATATCACTGCACGCATCAAAGAAATTCAAGGACCAGCGTCAGAGGTCAATGATTATTGCACAGCCTCTTTCTGACATCAATGACTATATGCAGATGATTGGCCGTATTGACAGGACAGGACAAGTACATCGTGGATATTACATCAACCTTGCGTTGCCTGTTCCTGCAGAGCAGAGATTCAATATGATGCTGTCCACGAAATTGAAATCTCTGAATGCCAACACGACAACTTCCCAGGATAGCGAAAGCAACAGTGTTGATGCTCCAGACCTCCTCAACAAGTACGGTAGCCAGGTGGTAGTTGAGTATCTTCGTGACAATCCTGCCATATACACAAAACTTGGATGCCCCCTCAAAGACGGGAAAGGGCAGGTAAAAGCAGTTGACCTTGATGAGTATAAACCATCCGAGGACGATGCGAGAAAAATTACAGGTTACGTAGCCCTCCTTTCAACCAAGGAACAGCAGGACTTCTATGATGATGTCATTCGCAGATACAATGACCTCATCAATTATCTCAATGAGACCGGGACAAATGATTTGAAGATAACCGTGATGCCACTTGAAGCAAAGACGGTAGAAAAATCAGTGTCTTCCGAAGGTGCTGAACCGGATGGCGACAATCCGTTTGCACAACACGCTTTTGTTGAGAAGGTGGAAATGAATGTGTTGAGCAAACCGATGTCTGCTGATGAAATACGCAAGACAATTAAGAAACTCAACGGAGATAAGGCCGGCACAGAGAGACGAACCGAAATCCTTAACCGACTTCGTGAAGAATCTCAGGCACGCCTTAATGCCGAAGATGAACGATATGAGGCTGCAAAGGCCAAAGGAGAGGAGGACATCGCCAAGCGAACTGCCGTTATAATGGCGAAGGAAAAAATGTCTGACGAGGAAAAGAAGCAGGCCATTGACCGTTTCACAGAGACTATCCACGAAAAGATTGAGACAACTCACGAGGACAACCATAAGAAGATTATTGCTTCAGCCAATTCTCTGATGAGAAGGATGATGTCCTTTGATGTTGAGAAGACATATATGATTGCCGACAATCTCGGTAATGGTGGACAGTCGTTGTTCTGTTCTCCAGCCATCTTCTGCGGTTTCAAATCAAAGGAATCAAAGATTACGGCCTCAACCACTATTGCTGTCTTCGCACCTCTTGACGGACGCAGAAGAATCGAAGTGAAAATGTCTGATATGACGGCCTGCAATCAGATAATTGACCTTACTGAGCTGAATTATCAGACCGCTGCGGAAACAACCCTGTCCAACTGGGACAGCCAGATTCCAAACGAGACACGCAAGACCGGCTATATTCTTACAGGAAATATCTTGCAGGCAATTGCGGATACTTCTGATGAATATGGTAACTATACCGGGCAGCTCGTATCTTTCACTGATGATGAAGGAAATGTACGTGACGGAATCCTTATGCCAGACCAGTGGACTCCAGCACTCCTCCCGAGTGCCGGAGTGCCTATCAATGCCAGAGCTGCTGACATTATGAAAGGACGGTCCTTCTCAAGCACTGACGGAAGCATATCAATTCAGACAGGATATTTCCGTTCTGCAGGAGAGCCTATGTATTTTGAATTATCCGTACCGAAAAGTAAGGCAAAAGGAGGTAAATACTTCCTTAATGATGAATTGTTGTCTTTGCTCCACGGTGAATTCAGAACCCGTTCAGGAAAGATGCAAGCAACCATTTGGCCAGATAACATCAAAGCCGTTCTTGACCTTTTGTCCCGTATGGGAGTTAGGGTAGCTGATTCCCCACGAGGTCAGGAGGATTCTCGCCGTTTCCGGGATGGCTATCACGGCTCAATTGCCAACTTTGATGCATTCGATATTTCACATGCCGGAGAGGGAGAGGGATTCCAGTCTCATGGATTTGGACATTACATAGCATTCAATAAAGAAACAGCAGAGTCGTATGCTTGGAACAATGCTTTTGAGCATCTTGATAAGGAAGGTCTGTTAAGTCCAGAACTCAGTGAGATAATGCGCAGTGACGAGTTCGATACTTACGAACAGATGGTCGAGCGTTATGATTCACTCCTTAAAGAGAAGCAGAAAGATGCAGAGGATGAACTGGAGCTGTCAAAGCGGGAAGATGCTGGAGACACGTCTCTCATCAATATGATGAAAAGGGATTTCGACAGATGGATGTCGTATAAACCTCTTTCTGAGCTTTTAGAAGACACAAGGTATCTCTATACTGTCAATATCCCAGATGACAATGGGCATAACTACATTGACGAGATGAGGACACTTGATAAATCCGACAGAAAGAGAATTGCTGATGTTCTCCGTTCCTTGCCAGAAAGCAGGTTACAGAAAGCAACTCACGGTCCAAACTGGCTCCGTGACGGATTCAACACTCTTGCCAATGTCATTGAACGCGAGCAGTATGCAGGTCTTGAAATTCGCAGAAGGCTGGTTGATGCCCTTGGTTCCGAAAAACAAGCGAGTGAAATCCTCTCGAAAGCAGGATTTGTTGGTTACAAGTATAATGGCAGAGCCGACGGAGATTGCGCTGTCATTTTCAGCAATGATGACATAAGCATCAATCACAAAGAGCGATTCAGGATAAGAGAGGATGAGCCGCCTACAAAGACAGGTATCGGTTATAAGGTCTTTGTTCTGAAGAACGGCCAGCTTTACCCTCCTATGGTAGCAAATCCAAATGGAGAATCGACCCCTGTAGGCATTTGGCTCGATGCTGATGCAGCTCCTGTTGTTGGAACAAGCAAAACTGGAAGGCCTAAAGTAAAGGCAGGAGGCCGTGGAACTCAGGGCGGAAGCGGAACTCTCGCTTATCGTCCGGGATGGCATCTCGGAGTAATCCCTTATGCACTTCAATTTAACCGCAAGGGTGAATCGGGAGAGCGCGAATTATTCCCTGCCAATTTCGTTTGGGCAGAAGTTGAGTATGCCAATGATGTTGACTATCAGGATGAGGCGATGTCTTACGGCTACAACGAATCCGGGAAATTCCAGCACTCACTTGCAGGATTACCGAGAGTTCCGGAGAATGGAGCCTACACATATCGTACAAATCCGGACCCGAAAACTGACCCTTGGATTATCACTGGTGCAATGAAGGTCAATCGTCTTCTTACTCCATCAGAAGTAGATGAGATGGTGAGAGCAGCAGGCCGTGAACCACAAAAGAGGCAGAAGGGGGCTGTAACAGATGAGCAGATCCAGACATTGAATCGGAATATTGAAGCCATATCAAGTACAGAGCCTTCTGATATTCGGGAATCCATTTCAGAACTCGCTGGCCGTCTTGGAGAAAATATACGTATAGTCGAGGATGTTAACGAACTCACTGACAGTAATCCAAAGGTACAGCGCAGGATGAGGAACTCTTTCGGATGGTATGACACAGAAACAGGAGAAATTGTTGTCGTTCTTCCAAACGCAAGGAGTGTTGCGGATGCAAGAGCGACTATCTTCCACGAGGCTGTGGGCCACAAGGGCTTGCGTGAACTCGTGGGAGATGACAGATTTGATGATTTCCTGGATAAAGTGTATGCTGCAGCATCGTTGGAAACCAGGAAGAAGATAGTAGATCTGGCCAAACAGAATCACTGGAATTTCAGGCTTTCAACAGAAGAGTACATCGCAGGTTTGTCTGAGACTGGTTTCTCCGGACGTGAGAACAGGACGTGGTTCGGGAAGATAAAAGACTTCTTCCTCGATATGCTGAGCAGGGCAAAGATTGCTCTGGGCTTCAATATCGGGGACAACGAACTGCGCTATATGCTTTGGCGAACATATCAGATGCGGACTTCAAGAGGTATACTTGCGAAGGCCAATGACATGGCCATTCAGCAGGAACTGAAGGTCGGAAACTTCAGAGAGGACCAGCTGCGCGGCAGAAACGGCTTCACTGAAAATGACATTGCTGAAATGGAAACACCGATCCTTGAGAGTCGAGGTACATTTGCCAAACCCGCTGATGCTGAAAAATGGGCTAAAGAAAACTTGCAGGGCAAGACTTTCGTAAATTCATTTACAGGAGACGAGATAAATATAAGCGGACATTCCATAAAAGAAATGCTCGCTCCGAAATTTTCAAAGGCTATCAACGAGAAGACTCACATGGCGGCAATAATGTCAGTTCCTGATTTTATTGAGACGGGAATCCCTGCGGAGATACATAAGGATACACATGGACGCGGCTATGACGTGATGAGGCTTTATAATGCAATAGTCATAGATGGAGAGCTATATAGGGTGAAATCTACAGTCAAACGATACGTTGACGGTGATAGGTACTATACCTATGAGATACAAGAAATGGAACTGCTGAAGGGTACGCAGACAACTGCGCTTGGCTTGGACGACTCCTCTCGTCCCCAGCTTCAGAGTTCCATTACTGGAGCAAATTTACTAAAAGGAGTCAAGAAAACAAATTTCGACGAAGAAATATTGTCCGATAATGACTCAAGGTTCCGTTTTAGGTCCTCTGGTAATGGCGTAAGCAGCAACAAGGCTCGGGACATTTACGAAGAGAAGACCCGCGTGATAGACAAGAATGGACGGAAGTCAGACACTGCCAACCTTATGCGCCGTCTGAAGGAAGCCTATGTTGACAGTATGCAGTCGCTGAAATACCTCCAAGACGCTATTTCGGAAGAAACCGGGAAGCCTGTGGAAGACTTCGAGAACGCATACCTGGCGGAAAACTCAATGAGTTCAAAGAACAAGGCCCAGACGGATATATTCCTGACAAGATTCTTTAATCCGATAAAAGATGCTGTGCGAGAACTCCAAAAGGAAGGTGAGGATTACGGTGATATTGTCAGATACCTCATGGCAAAACATGGACTTGAGAGAAACGAAGTCTTCTCAAAGAGGGATGCCGAGAAAGATGGAGGCGTATGGGATGGCTCTGTCAGACGTGACTATTCAGGTCTTACGGAACTCACTCGTCTTGATTCGGATACAAAAACACCTGGAATAGGTGAAATAACGTCACGAGCAGAGAGAATTGTGGGTGACTTCGAGAAAGCCCACAATGTGGATGCGCTGTGGGATACGATAAACAAAGCGACTAAAGAAACATTGCATACGGCGTATGTGAGCGGAAAGATGACAAAGGAGAACTATAACTATGTCCGGTCAATGTTTAAATACTATATCCCACTACGCGGATGGAAAGAAGACAATGCTTCTGCAGTATACGATTATCTGAGCGAAGTTAGACCAAGGACAACATCCATAGTCAAGGCGGCTACAGGTCGAACTTCCATTTCGGATGATCCTATCGCGACTATTGCTTACATGGGTCAGAATGCGATCATCCAAGGTAACAGGGAACTTATGAAACAGAAGTTGCTTAACCTGGCGATAAACCATAAAACTTCGCTATTGACGGTGAGCCGCCAGTGGGAGGTCATGGATCCAGTTACTGGAGTATGGGAGGAAAGGAACCCGATTATACCTGTCGATGCAACAGCGGAGCAGATTGCCGATATCCTTTCTACTTTCGAGAAGGATATGAAAGAAGCGGAGAATAATGGACTTGCGCGAATTTCTCGTGGTTCTCTTGATACCGGCAAGCATGTTACGCAATATGAAGGACAGGAACATGTAGTCAGAGTGATGCGAGGCGGTGTACACTATTGCATATATGTGAATGGCAACCCGCGTGCAGCCCAGGCCGTCAACGGCATGACAAATCCTGATGCTGCAGACAGTTGGCTGATCCGTAGAGCGAGGGCAGTGAAGAACTTTATGGCCAGGATGTTTACTTCTCAGAATCCGGCATTCATCGTGACGAACCTTAGTCGAGACCTCATCTTTGCAGGAACGGCTGTGTTTGCCAAAGAGGATGGAAAATACGCATCCTTGTATACGAAGAATATTACAGCGGCATTGGCAAAAGGACAAATGCTCAAACTGATATACAAGTTCGAGCATGACACCTTGGACGACAATATCCCTCTTGAGAAATATTTCAAGGAGTTTATCAAGAATGGAGGCGAGACTGGATTTACACAGTTGAATACTGTCGATGATTTCAAACGTGATATCGATAGGTTCGCCAGTGAAATGACACAGGGGCAGGTTAAGAAAGTCACAACTAAAATTTGGAATGGTATCTGGGATAGTGTGGAGTTTATGAATAGGTGCGCTGAAGACGCTACCAGGTTCTCTGTTTACATGACTTCAAGACAAATGGGACGCAGCATAGAAAAGAGCATCAGTGACGCGAAGGAAGTTACCGTAAACTTCAATCGAAAAGGCAGCGGGACTTACGGAGCGAGGGCAATGAATTTTGCTTATATCTTCTTCAATGCTGCCGTGCAGTCTCTGGCCAATGCAGGCAAGATTCTATATGAGCACCCAGTCAAAGCGACTGCTGCTCTGATGACATTCTCCGCTGCCGGATTCGTAGCCCCACTCCTTGCACAGGCAATTATTGCTGCGTTTGGTGGGGACGATGATTCATATTGGGACTTGCCTGAATGGGTACGCAGAAACAACTTCGTATTCTATATCCCTTGGAGCAAGAACAAGTTCCTGATTATCCCTATCTCGCAAGAGTTGCGCCCGTTCTATGCCCTTGGTGAGATTGCAATGTCCGTCCTGATGGGTAAAGAAGAAGCTCTTGACGGATTGAAGAGCGCGGCCGGAAGTTTTATGGATCTTCTTCCAGTTGACTTTATGGGTAATGGCGGAAACCTTGCCGTCAGTCTTACTCCGACAGTGGCTCAGCCGTTTGCACAGCTGGTCGCAAATACCGACTATTTCGGCAAGCCAATCTACCGCAGAAACGATTGGAACGAGAAAGACCCAGGTTGGACAAAAGCATACAAGGGTACAAATTCAATGCTTGTAGATGCGACCAAGTGGTTGAACGAAGTCTCTGGTGGTGACAATGTCGTTAAAGGCTGGATTGACGTGAATCCAGCAGTTGTGGAGCATCTATATGAAAGCTACCTGGGAGGCGTTGGAAAGACGTTGAACAAGACTGTCAAGACCTTGTCTATGATATGGGACCCGGACTCCCGTGTTGTCAGGAATGTGCCGATTGTAAGCACCTTCATTCAGGATGCTGATGACGAAAGGACTGCCGGAAGTCAACTTAACCGTGAGTATAACGAACTGATGAGGGAGTTCGATAAGACGGACCATAAAGTCAAAGGCTACAAGAAGCAGATAAGATTGGGTGCTATGGAGTATGCCGATAAATTGAACGAGTTTATGGACACACCGGAATTCCAAAGATACTCTTCTTTGTATGGTTATGTCTCTGCCATCAGGAAAATCAAGTCGGCCATCAAGTATTCTCCAGATGAAGATGTTGAGACTCTCAAGCAGTCGCTAAATGAACTCAAGTCTCAAATGGTGCAGGAAATGGAAAATATGCAAGATGGAAATAGATAAAATAGAGATGAACATTCTGAGGCATATATTTGTCTCGGAATGTTCTATATTAACAGTTTGATATTATGTCTGAAACAAAATTAAGGCGGTTAAGCCGTGTAAAGAAACGTGATTCATCTTGTGAGATGGATTCGGTCATCGCGTCTATGAATCAAGATAGCCGCAGGGCGTTTGACATAGTCCTGGAGGCTCAACAACATTATGATAATATGGACTCCTATAGGAAAACGCGCGCACGTAACAAGAAATATACATATGGAGACCAGTGGGGAGACTATATTAGTGTAGACGGGGAAGATATCAAAGAAGAAGACTATATTGTCGGGGAAGGACAGGTTCCTTTGAAAAACAACTTGATAAGGCGACTTGTAAGAAATGTCCTCGGCGTCTACAGAAGCCAAGCCAAGGAGCCTACTTGTACAGCCAGAGATAGGGACGAGCAGAAACTTGGAGAGACCATGAGTACGGTTCTACAGTGCAACATGCAGAAGAATCGTATGAATGAACTGTACCCGTTGACTCTGGAGGAATTCCTTATCGGTGGTCTTGCTGTTCATTACAAGAATTTTGGTTGGAGACCGGAAGGCGGCCTTGACTGTTGGACTAGGAACGTCTCGCCTGATATGTTTTTCATGGATGCGTATTCCCGCGATATTCGAGGCTGGGATGTCAGTTTTATCGGTGAAATTCATGATATCGACTTCAATAAATTGGTCGGGACCTTTGCACATTCCCCGGAGGATTACCGCAAGTTGAGTAACATCTACTCTTCTGCGCATGCTAGAAATAGAGGGTACGTTTCTTCTTTTGTTCAGGAGTTCGGTAAATATAGACCTCAGAATGTTGATTTTCTGGTTCCCTCAGACTTGACAAGATGTAGGGTTATAGAAGTCTGGAGAAAGGAAACTAAGCCTCGCTACAGGTGTCATGACTATAATAACGGAGATGTTTACAAAATAGAAATTGAGGATTACCAGGCACTTGTGGAAGAAGAGAACCGTTCTCGAATGATTCGTGCGGCCGAGGCTGGTATGCCGGCAACGGATGTCGCTCTGATAGAAGCGGAATGGTTCATGGACGAATACTGGTATTACTATTATCTTTCGCCTTTCGGAGATATCCTCCAGGAGGGAGAAACTCCATACGAGCATGGAAGCCACCCTTATGTCTTTAAGGCGTATCCTTTCATTGATGGTGAAATTCATAGCTTCGTATCTGATTTTATAGACCAGCAGAGGTATGTGAACAGGCTTATTACAATGTATGACTGGATTATGAGGGCCAGTGCAAAAGGTGTGCTCTTGTTCCCTGAAGAGTGCAAGCCTGATGATTGGGATATTGAAGATATTGCAGAGGAGTGGCACAAGTTCAATGGTCTGATCGTCGTTAAGACCAAAAACAATCCTTCCGGGAAAATGCCACAACAAGTTGCCGCGAACTCAACAAACATAGGCATTACGGAATTGCTCAACTTGCAGCTCAAGTTCTTTGAGGATATCAGTGGCGTTAATGGAGCACTGCAGGGTAAACCTGGTTTTTCCGGTATGAGTGCAAGTTTATATGCACAGCAGACCCAGAACTCTACAACTTCACTGTTGGATCTCTTGGATAGATTCAGCGCATTTGTCATAGATGCGGCATATAAGGATGTGAAGAATATCCAACAGTTCTACGACGATAAGAGGTTTGTCAACATCGCTGGTCGTAGCGGTGCACAAATAGAGTATGACCCGGACAAGATTGGAGATGTGGAATTTGATTTGAGCATCATCGAGAGCACAACGACCCCAGTTTATAGGCAGATGTCCAACGATTTCCTTATGGAGATTTGGAGAACTGGACAAATCAGTCTTGAACAGCTGCTTGAACATGGTGATTTCCCATTCGCTGATAATCTTCTTCAAAGCATAAAGAGTCAGAAAGAAGAGCTTGAAAAAGGGAAGATTCCGGAGGGGTTGTCTCCGCAACTTCGGGAACAAGCTCAGCAGGGAGCCAATATGGATGCGGTAAATATGTTGCATAACGCGATGCTTGCAAAGGCAGAATAGGTTTAACTATAAAATAAGGCAATATGGATAAGAAAACAATTTGCATTGACTTCGATGGCGTAATCCACGACTATAGTCAAGGTTGGCAGGGTGAAGATGTTTTTGGACAGATGATATCCAATGCGGACACCGCCACACAAGTATTGAAGAAGAAAGGTTGGCAGGTGATCATCTTCACACCCGAAAGAAAACAAAGAAGTTGGAGGAATGGCTGTCCGAGCATAAGATAGCCTACGACCACATCAACGAGAACCCGGACCAGCCTGAAAACTCAAGCGACAAAATCATTGCCGATGTCTATCTTGATGATAGAGGCATCTGTTTCAGAGGACGTTGGGACGAGTGGCTGATAAGAGAAATCCTCGATTTTGAACCTTGGCAGGAACAGGAGAAGAAACGAATAGAGAGCCTTGCCAACTTCAAGGATGAGGGAGATGACATTTGGGCGCGAGGGAAGGAAAAGAGGATAAAACTTTGCGATTCCTGCCGCTAATGAATAAAAGAGCCAATAGATTGTATGTTTCTATTGGCCCTTTGTTTATTTCAATCGGTCTTTGGAAATACCTACTGTTTTAGTCATTTCCTGCTTCGCATAGTCAATCAGTTTCTGCTGCTCCTTTATACCATTGCGAACATTTTCCATAGCAATGGGGTCATTCGTCAGAGTGACAATACCCTCAATGCCTTGTTTCTTGTCGTACCTACTTGACATTGCCTCTTCTTCTATTTGGAAAACTTGAATAATCGTCTTTTGAAGAATTCAAATCTAGCGCGCCTCTTTTCTTTGCGCTCTTTCTTGGCTCGGTTCAGCCGTTTCTGTACCCAGTCATAATACTTCATTAGGCGCAGCGATTTCATTTCGTCGCTAATTGCGCCTTTGCCAGAAGCGTCTGCGGTGTAGTAGAAGCAGGACATCTGGACCTCCGCCATCTTGACATTCTCGCCGATGTAGTGTTTCAGTCTGAGCCGTCTGAAGTTCTGCCTGTCGGTAACTATCAGCCGGACTTTTCCTCTGGCGTTCGGCAAAACATAGTAACGGACCCTGTTGTTTTCATGGGCGATGTCCGCCTTTTTTACAGCATATCTATACTGAAGATATGCGTAGAGATGTTGAAAAACATTCATAAACATTAGTATTTAAGATATTATTGCTTCAGAACGGCCTTCCCAACGGCCATTCGATACTTTCCGGTTCTTGATCTGGACAATTTTTGGAATGTCCATTTCGGTAAAACATAGCAACAAACCGATACCTCGTGTCATGAGAAGGTCATCGTGTTTGCCGATGATAGCTCCGTAAGAGCCGTTCTGCTTTCGTTCATACGTCAGGTACTCGTCGCAGCATCTGTCATCACGCTCGACATATAACCCTTCACGCACTACTTTTATGAGGTTCGATACAATCTTTGGCTTAGTGGCCACATTCGTATGGAAGCCATATTTCTTCGGTATCTGGTTCATTATGTCCTCATCGCTTTGAGGCCTAGCATAGAGATTCGGGTATACGTCCTTTATGAGATTGAGGATATATGATGACTGGTCCCCGTCCACTTGCCTGTCCTTGTCGTGAGTCTCCAAAGTGTTGCTCTCTATGACAAGTAAGGCATTGTCGTAGAATGCTGCAATCTGAGCAGCTTTCCACGCCAATATGTCCATGTCTATATGTCCATACCATTGGGCAACAACGACAGGACTGCCTCCTTCCATCTGATAGATTCTGTCAAAGACCACGATACAAGACCAGTCAGCCTTTTTGGAACGTCCTCCAATATCCACAACTACCAGGTATCTGTCCGTGACTTTCTCGCCATCTGATATCTCAGGCTTCGACCATATCCATAAACGCCCCTGATGATCTTCCTTGAACTTCAAGTCCAAGAATGCGTCTCTTCCTTCATCTGCACGTGCATAGACATCACCTATGTATTTAGGCGCTTTGCATGTTGTCCTCAGTCGCTCTACCTTATATTTGTCGAACACCCGTGCTCCACTATGGACAAATGCTTCCACGTCGTCGGAAGGATACTCTGATGCCATGTCCCCGTCATCCTCATACTTGGCTCGTTCTAAGATGTACCATTTAATAGCATCCAGGGAAGCCCCGAGAGTCCATAGGTACCAAAGATATTGTCCGGAAACCTCTCTGTTTGAATTCACGTTGCTGTTGTCCCTGTTCAGGTACAGATTATATGCGAAAGACTCAAGTTCATTATCTTCCACAGGGACTGAATACTGTTCGATTTCCCACCAGGCGACAAACATTGCCTCGAACTGGGACATGCCGCGTTTTGCAGCATCATATTCTTTTTGGAAGAAGTTGCCTGTACCATTTGCGGTGGACTCATATACTATCATCGTAAGAGGTCTAAGTAGGACACCCGCACATGCGGAACGGACAATCTGCTGTGGTGATTTTCCGTCAGTCCTCTTCCATAGGCCGACCTCGGAGCAATGCACCAGGTTGTAATCTCCTCCTCGTGCCGAATCAGGTCTCTCCGCTGTTCCAATCTTGATTTTGCAGTTTCTCTGAGGGACCCTATGAATGTTCCCGCTTTTGCCTACATTGACAAACTTCGGCTCGTTCTCCTGATAGGCTTGATCGATTCGGTATAAATATTCAGTCGGATAGGCTTTGATCATCCTGTCGAACATGTCCTGAATCTCATCGGATGCCGTTCCCTGGTGGGCGACGATAAGTGAGTTCAGTCCGGATTTGTGAACAAGTTGTAGCCATGCCATGTAAATCTGGATACAGGTCGAACCGCCCCATTGCCTGGCTTTCAGCAGTACTAGACGTATGGGCTTCCCCGACAGCCGCCTACGCTCAAGGCGTTCGACAAGTCTGCGCTGAGAACGATTAAGGCGGAAGAGAATGTCCTCCCCTCCTCCCTTCTGTTTAATGTAGCAGGTCATTGCTGCCCAGAAAGGGAAGTCATATCGGAAACGTATCCTCACGAACTGTTGTATCACCTTCCTTCTTTCTGATTCAGTGTCTTCCGTCTTGATCTCGTCGGTAAGAAACTTGCTCAATGATCCATGTTTCAAGAGCTTCTTCACCAAAGGAACAGAGCACATCTTTTTTGGAATCCACTGCGTAGAAAACGGAAAATCTTCAATGACTATCTTTCTCCTGTCTTCAAATAATGTTGAACCTTCACCTGTGATAGGATTGAATGTCCGTGCGATATCTCCCCTGCGCCTTTTGTTCTCGTCAATTATGGCAGCAATATTTAGTTTCTCATCTTGGTTCATACTGGCTTGTTTAATATTGCGATGAGTACACCAGAAAGATAACAATACGTATGAAGCCATGAATTTACGGCTTCCGGGAAGAGAAAACCTATCCCAATGACGGAAGCAATCATGAACCAGTATTGCTTGGCATTGCCGACTGAAAGTGAAATGCTACCTAAGAGAACATAGCACATCCCAGATAGCCCTATTGTCGGGCATTGATTGTTATATAAGAACGATAAAGCACCGACAGGGAATGATGCGGATATGATATAAGCTGCGATAAACGTCAATAATGGGGTTTCATACAGGAACACTATTGTAAGCAGACACCAGGAATTGATTGCGGCATGAATGAATGACGTATGAAAAAACGGATAAGTCAGCCTGTTTGATAATGGGCATCCGGCAAATAAACCGACATCCGCAACGGATATCGGTAAAGTGCTTATTATCATAATTCCAACCGCCAATATAAGGCTTAAGCCCTTGACTGTTTCCTTGCCTCGTACCATTTGCGCTTGATTTTGCTTATTATGGTTTTCGCTGACTGTGGCGTCAAATAGAACTGTGGAGCTGGCGAACTCACCACGTCAAAAGTAAGGTAGCTTATTGGCGCATCAGGATTCTTCTTTTTCGCCTCCATCACTCTTCTATAAATTTCAAAATACATGAGCCTCTTTTTAGGTTTCATTGATTCGAGTTTATCCCCCTTGATAATATTTAGGACAATTGTGGCAGCACGCTCTTCGCTTACCCAAAAACGAGAGGACGGCATTTCGACTACCATCTTGTAAATCTCTTCTTTCTTAGCACCGCGATGAGCGTTAAACACCGTTTCATAAGCCCGCATAAGATCAGAATTACGTGCTTGTTCATACGCAAAATAGGAACCTACATACTTCATGACTCGTGTTTTTTATTGATTCAAATTTATCAATCTTGGTAAATAGATAAAAGTGCCTTTTCGTTTGTACGCGTTATCTTTGGCTTAGATATTAATTCCTAATAATGTATTTTATATGGAAAGTACTGATAATAAAAAAGTTAAAACTAAAAGAGAACTCGCACTGCAGAGACTCAAAGCAAAGTATCCTGAAGACAATTTCGATGATGATGAGGTTCTTTTTGGCCGAATTAATGGAGATTACGATGATTACGACAAACAGATTTCCGATAGAGACACGAGACTCCGCAAGTTTGAGGATGACGAAAAGGCCTTGGCAGACATGTTCTCCATGGACCCGCGCTCAGCGAAATTCCTCTCAAATTGGCAGAAGGGCGGAGACCCTGCCATGGTTCTGATTCAGGAATTCGGGACCGAGATCGAAGATATACTTCACGATCCGAAAAGACAAAAAGAAGTTGCTGATGCAAACAAAGCTTATGCGGAAAGGATTGCGAAGAACAAAGAATACGAAGATGCCTACTTGTCGAACCTTGACAACTCACTTGCGTATATCGAGGAATTGAAGAAGCAGGGAATGACCGATGATGAAATTGATAAGATCTTCGGTGTAATAATAGGCATTGTTAGAGACGGCCTCATGGGGAAATTTTCACCTGAGACTATTGAAATTGTCAAGAAAGCAATTAACCATGACAATGATGTGGCCACAGCTTCGGACGAGGGGGAAATCAGGGGCCGTAATGCCAAGATTGACGAAAGGCTCAAGACAAGAAAAGCGGGCGATGGAACGGCCAATCTAGGCGGACGGAATGGCGGGCCAATAGGCCGTCCTCCAAAAGACCTCGGTGCGCTTGGCAGGTTTGGCGATGACTCGACCGATATCTACAAGCGAGGAGGCGAAAAGAGAATCAAACGATAGAAGTTATTAACCAATTAAACTCAATTAAATCAATGAGAAAAACAATTAACAAGTATGGAAAGACCATCATTTCTCTACTTCTGTCATTCTTCTGCATCCTGGTTGGTGCACAGACTGGAGTAATGATGGCTGATGCGGCCGCTTTGCCGGATGCAGGTGTGACCGCTTCTGGAAATCCTGCAGATGGAAATGGCGGTATCGCTACCGATTCTGCGGGCCGAGCAGATGGTGATCCGGAATTCTACACCAAGGACGTAGACTCCAAGATTACCAAGATTCGCCCTATGGCAACACCGGTTGACCAGATTAGCCGATATGCCAAAACTTCGTCTTGCGACAGCTTTGAGGTCAAATACTACTCTGTAGGTACGAGGCCTATTCTCTGCAAGACTTCAGATAAAGTTGAAAATCAGGTAAGTGGCGAGTCTATCTCTCTTCCTGTTGATGACGCCAGCATGTTCACCATCGATGACACTATCCGTGTGGTAGGAGTCAAAGGCGAATTCGATGACAAGGGCGTTGCTCTGAACAAGACTTCCGAGAACTGCCCTGATTTGGTTCTCTGCGTCTGCGGAAAGGATGCAAGCACATCGATGCCGACCGTGTATGCTGTAAACGGATTGAAGGACAGCAAGGGCAGAACCATCTACGTGCCAGCAATCCCTTCTGGTACTACACTAGTCCGTATGGGTAAGGCCTGTGCCGAGTTGGATGTCCAGACCGGTCGATTCAATAACATCCCTACCGCCGAAGTCCAGTACTGCCAGAACTTCATGATTCAGGTTGAGCAGTCTACATTCGACAAGATTGCAGCGAAGGAGGCGGATTGGACATTCTCCGACCTTGAGGAAGATGGAATATATGACATGAGATTGGCTCAGGAGAACACTTGGCTGTTCGGTGTCAAGAATGTGATTGCACATCCTTCAAAAGATGGTGTTAACACCTGGTTTACCAAAGGTATTTGGTGGATGGCAGGCAAAGATATCGAAGTCGGAGAGTGGGATACCACCAAGAAGTGTGCAATTATTTCTGACGATAATCTTGTGGATATCGCGAAAGACCTTTTTGTCGGCACTGGCATTGGAAACAAGAGGAAGATTCTTCTCTGCGGTTCAAATATGCTTTCAGCCTTCTCTAAGATCAAGAGTGATAAATTCCGCCTTAAGGATACTGTCGAGATATGGAATCTTAAGTTCAAATCTTGGGATACGGACTTCGGCGAAATCCTTACAATCCATCACGAGCTGTTCGATGCGAACGGCATGAGCGATTACGGTTTGGCTCTCGATCCGGAATACTTGACTAAGAAAGTACACGTATCATGGTCTCGTAACATCCTTGACCTTAAGAAGGCAGGTGTCCGTAGGACTGATGCTGTTGTCATGCAGGAGGTTGCTTGTCTTTACTTGAGATATGCAAAGGCTCACGCTCGTATGAGACTGGCTACAGCGGCCTAACGCGTAAACGCTATTGGTTCATAACGGGGTGGGCGTCCGCCCATCCCGTTTTTAGTATAGAATTGTTATGCAGAAATATATTTCCAGTTCACATGTTTGCCTTAACGTTCATCTGAAGAACGGGGCAAATGTTCATGTTAGTTTTTCTCCGCTGACAGGTGGAGGAAGCGTTTATTATACAGAGGACAAGGATATCCAGGAAGGGTTGAAGAATCATGCCAAGTACGGAAAACTGTTCAACCTGGATGAGAGCTTCAAAGAGTCTGTCAAGTCGGCTCCAAAAGTAAAGGAACCGGAGCCTGCTCAGCCAAACCTTAAGAAGATAAAAGTATCCTGTCCTGAAGATGCAAAGGACTATCTGGCCGAGACCTTCGGTGTAAGTCGAACCCAGATGAGATCCATGAATAGCATCAAGAGTGTTGCGCTCCAAAAAGGTATTGAGTTCGAAGGCATTTAATTCGTTCCTTATATATGTTTTATTCCCTTGACAGCTTAAAGAAAGAGATTCGCGTTGCGCTTGACCAGAACAACAGCAGTGCCGCCCTTCTCGACATTAAAGACATTGACACCCTGACTCTCGAAGAAATCATCGAGAGCAAAATTGTTGATGCTGCAATAAGCGTGGAAACGGATGCTCCGGTTCATCTTCTTGATACCGGGAAAGATTTTGCTGCGAGCATTACATGGGAAAGTGAAAAAGGCTATGGCCCTGGTTTTACGCAGCTCCCAGATGATTTCCTACGGCTTATCTGTTTCAAGATGAGCGATTGGAGCTATGCTGTTACCGAGGCTGTTTCAGAGGATAGTACGATGTATATGATGCAGCGTAGCAGATATCCTGGCATTCGTGGATGTCCTGAGCGACCTGTCGTAGCGATAACATCCCAGCCGACGGGCAAGATGCTTGAATTTTATTCATGTACTTCTGGGGAAAGTGCAAGTGTGACGAGAGCGCGTTATCTTCCTGTCCCGAGGATTGTCAAAGATGCGAATGAGCATGATGGTGTCGAGATTTGTGAACGGCTCAAACCTGCCGTTGTCTACAAGGCAGCGGAATTTGTCGCCAAAACTCTTAATAATGTTGACCTGGCCTCGATAATGATGAATATGTGTAACGAGTTGATGAAGTGATGATATGAATTGGCTCGGTGAATATGATGACATCCAATCCGTTTGGAAAGACCATCCGGAAGGAGGGAAAGAGGGAGATTATGTGACCGTTGCGAAGAAAGAACTTCGGTGGAACAAGTACCTTAGAATATGGGGAGACTCAAAAGAGCCTTCCACATATCCCGGCAGAGAGACATATGTTCACGAGGGGGATGTTATTATAAATCATGATTTGACGGTAGGCGGGACAATCCGTGCCAAAGGTGTCAGACAGCCGAACAAAGGTTTGTTCTATACCGTCGAGGCTTTGAAGAAGAAGTATCCTGATCCAGAAGTTGGATGGTGGGCAGTGGTGGGCAATGTCGTTCCAGGACCAATCTATCGGTGCGATACGCCTGGAGAGTGGACGCCTACCGGAGAAATTGGAGGTGTGGATAAGTTTGATTACGACACTTATCCTCTGTCCATAGACTTCGATACGAATGGTGATAATTATTTGCAGTATGGTGACTTCATGACACTTAAATGCCGAGTCATGCGCGGATGGTACAAGGATATCACGGACAGCGTTATCAAGTGGACTATAGTACGCGATAGCGGAGACCGTCGCGAAGATGAAGCATGGTTGCTCAAAGATAAGGTGAAGAACTTCAACGGAGTTATTGACATTTGTTGGACAGCGACAGAGAATGATCTTGGGAATAGCGCAAATCGTGGAGCCGTTTTCACAGTTGTAGCAATCATTAATGATGAAAAAGTAAAAGGTATATTGGAAATCTAATGGAGACGACAAAAAAACATATAAGAAGGGATTATGCCCCACTGAAAATATCAGTGGCCTTGTATTGCGAATCCCAGTATTCACCTGCCATGCAGGTCTATAATGCAGAAAACGGAGAGTACGAGCCGAACAGGTTGGTGTCACCTACATTGCTGCGTCCTGAGATTATTGCAAGAGCCTCTGACGGAAGCTGGCAGAATCCATATTCCAATGCGATGTTGACCAATGTCAAGTGGTTCGAGAATGGCGTCGATATCTCTACGATGAGTGCATGGGACGGCAAGTACGAAATCGACATGGTCGGTTCTACAAGGGGAACGATAACAATCAAGCGAAACGTTCTTCCTAAAGAACGGTTGTCATTGCATTTTGAGGCAGATTTGGCGGATAACAGGATAGGTTCCCTGATACATATTGTCACGGACCCGATTGTCCTTAGTACTTCCGACAAGTCGAAAGACATGTTCAGTGTGTCTCTCGGAACAGATAAGAATATCTTTTATTCCCCATTTCTCGATAAGCTGTTATTGTACAATTACAAGGTCGCTCATGGATTGATTGAGGCGTCTGAGAGCATGGAGAATTCAGTGACCGATTCTAACAGTTGGAAACGGACTATCTCCATTGAGGTGTATCGTGGGGCCAAGAAGATTTCCACCGGCTTTTCTGTCAAACTGTTCGAAGTGAAGTCGGCTGCCGTTATGGATGAAGTGACGGGGGCTTCGCCTGAAATAATATCGGTATCTGAGAAGCAAATAGTGCTCGACTTGCGTGTCATAACGCGTGGGACATACTGTCTTAAGGTATATTCCGATAATAGCGAGGTCTGCAATACGCAGTTCTCGATACAAAGGGTGTATCCGTCATTCTCTTGTTCTCCTGTAAACGGCTCATCTATCCTGCCGTTCCAGACGGAGCGCTTCGATAGGGTCCAGGTTATATGCAATTCGAATATTATCGAGTGTCCTGAAAGTGTCCTGAAGATTGTCTGGAAGACGGATACTGCTGCAAAAACCGGTGTTATCCACAATGAAGGTGATACGACATTATTCTCATTGGACAAGACGGGCATCGGAAAGGATTACACGAATGACTGGATAGATGTCTATGTGGATGCGATACAAAAGGATACCATGATGTTGGCAGCGGATGAAGACGATAATGTCTACATTGATGAAGAAGGCAACACTTTAATATTCAACTGATATGAAATATGTTTTAGTATCGAAGGAACAAGCCCGAAAATATGGCTTTCATCTCCGTGGACACATGGAGAATGGTGACAATATCGTCCTTAATGAAAAGGAAATCCTCTTTTCGCCGAACTTGAAGGCGGATACTTTTCCCGAAAAAGTGAAGATACTTGGTGGTGAATCATACTCTTTCTCGGAGATAATGAACATAATAAACAAATCAATATGAGTAATTATTCAATACAAGGAAATATCTCTATCAAGAGACTTAGAAATGGAGACCTGTTGTTCCTGACGTTGGAAAACAATGGTCGACCGTTGTTCCAGACGTATGATGAGCAGTCTGGAGATGTTCGCCCTAACTGGAAAGACGAGGCGAATCAGCCGATACTGACTCCAAAGGCTTCCACTACCAGGAATGCCGTGGTCAAGTTGTCTAATCATGCGTGGACGTATAATGGCGTGGTGCTTCAGTTCAATGGAGAAGCTTCTGGCGATTATACGATTGACAGTACGGGGAAGTTTGCGATTAATCCATCTAATGGAGCATTGAAGATTATCGACAACCTTGCGTCGGTGGACAATATAGCAAATGATACTTTGGTGTATTCTTGCGTGGCGACTGTCGTGGGTCTCGAATACAATCTTACGAAAAGTATCGATATCCAAATCGTCAAGTCCGGAGCATCTTCTTTCTTCGGATTCATTATAGCAACTACTACACAGCTTGACAACAGTCATGACAAAACCACACTGTCAACCAAGTTGTGGCTTGCTGGAAATGAAGTTTCAAGTTACTATGTCAAGTGGTACAAGGGTAATGAAGAATGGAAGGAAAAGGCTGGCCTGAAAAGTATTGAGGTTACCAGAAATGACGTTTCTGGTTCGCGGCTGTTTATTGCGGAGTTCTATATGAAAGAAACAGATTCTGACTATGTGTTCAGGGCAGGACTTTCCATTATCGACACGTTGGACGAAATAATGGTTGTCCCATATATCTCATCCGCAAACAAAGAAGTTGATACAGGGAAACCTGTAATCGTGACGGCGAGAATCGTAAAGGCTTCCAATAATACCGTGTTGACACCATCTTCGCCATCTTGGAAGTTCACTATAATGGATGGCGATACCTGGGAGAATAAAGGCGAAAGCACGGATACCAGTATTGAGGTCAATACAACTCATACTGATCAGGAAGACGGCTCGACTCACGATGTCGTAGTCCTTGTTGACGTGTCATTTGATTCATTAACATAGATAACAAGTATTAATTATGGCAAATAAAAATCTTGGAGAAGTCCAAACAGTGCAATCCATATTGCGCAGCAATTGCGTCTTCGTGGAAGTCGGCAGCTCTGTCAGACGCATTACGCTTGACAATCTGATGAATTCAATCAACCAGGGCAACGAGGAGTTGCTTAGGCAGGTGGGCTGGTGTGTCCCTATCAAACAGGAAATCCAAACTTCCCCAGATTGGGGTACCGGTGGTAATCGCCAAATGTGGGAAGCATATAAGTCTCAATGCGGAAGATATTTGGTCAAGAATAATGGTCATGCAGCAAAGCTCAGTGTGGCGAATTCGGGAGTTTTTGCGGACGGTACGCCTCTGGATGAAAGTATTGGACACGTTCTGTTTCGTAGCCCGAGATTGTATTATCTCCTGAAAAATGATGAGGTGTCAGGCATCCCTTATCTTTGGATGTCGCAACTCCCTATCGGAGGAAAGTTTATTCCGCAACAGCTTGCTGGAGCATATTTGGGAGCCATATCCAACTCTGCACTTGTCTCAAGATCCGGATTGGTTCCTACTGCAAGTATGACCATCCAACAATTCTTCAATGCTGCTCAGGCGAACGGCAAAGACTGGGGCCTTACAGATTATAATTTTAGAAGGCTTCTGATGATGCTGGCATTGTCAGAATACGGCAATACGAATATTCAGACCTCTTTAGGTTATGGAGTGGGAGGTGCTGCCGGATGCTCGTGGGACGATTTTGTCGCATATGCTTCCAAATTGACCACAGGAGCAACAAAGTCTAATGGTGATGCTTGCGCAGCAAACCCTGTGACATATACCGGCAGTAAAGACGAAAGTTGTCACATTAGCCTTTTCGGAGTCGAAGACCCTTGCAACTGGTTTTTTGAAATGACTCAGGGAATTTATTGTGGCAGTTCTGCAAATACTGGGCAAGACGGACATGAGGTGTTCATATACGAAGGAAATCGTATGCCGACTGACACGGAATTGTCATCTCATCCTGAAGGTGACTTTAGGCAGTTGGAGAAGATTTGGTCAGAAGGTTACGTATCAAAGATGTTGATAGGAGAATACTTTGACTTGGTTGCTTTGGCTCATGGCGGAGGTTCTAACTCCTATTGGAGTGACTATCACTATGGCGGGTCAGGAACTGGACAGCTGGTGTTGTGGGGTGGTACCGCGCCTTACGGGTCGAGTGCCGGTCTTGCGTATGCGCGCTCGGCCGCCGGTTGGGCGAATGCGGGCTCGTACTTCGGCGCTCGTCTTGCCTATTATGGGGACCTCAAGATAATGAGCGGAAGACAATTGGTCGCAGAGTGATTCTTTAAATGGAAAAGCGAAATCCGTGGCTGGCTGCACGGTAGTGGTAGCCAGCTGGCCGCGGTAGGTAGAGAAGATTGAGAGCTGGTGTTGTGGGGTGGTAACGCGAATAACGGGTCGAATGCCGGTCTTGCGTATGCGAACTCGGACAACGGTTGGGCGAATGCGAACTCGAACATCGGCGCTCGTCATACATAGTAAAATAACAATCTTCGAGCCTTGACCCTGTGCCAAGCAGCACAGCGTAACAGAGAAATCTGTGATGTCAAAAAATATATGACGGAAAGGCGACCTCGGCAGAGGTATGCAAGCGATGTTAGTAGGTGTTTCTCGAAAGCTTCGGGTCGGAGAACTATGCAAGAGTTCTCAGTAATTGTCTGAAAAGACTTGATGTATGTAAATAGATAAAGTGATGACTAAGAAAAAAGGCTTTATACTTGAAAAAATTGCAGATATGGATAACCTGAGATGTGCAGATAAAGAGGCGCAGGCTGGCAAGACGAAAAAGAACCGGCACATAAGGAGACATAATCTCAGGGCGGAAGAGGACTTAACAGAATTAAGAAGGATGATACTTGAGTTGGACTTCCCTCCTCCTGGTTATGAAAGCATGGAAATCCGTAACGGAGACAAGGTTAGGTGTATCGCGAAGCAGAAGTATATGCCATGGAAGATTCTTCAGCAGGCTATTGTCAGAGTCGTTGGCGAGGATATTTATAAAAACCTTATAAGCGATACTTTTGCATGTGTGCCTGGAAAAGGACAGCATTATGGGGTAGAGAGGATGAAAATGATGCTGAGGCGTTATCCGGAATATAAATGGTTCTGGAAGACCGATTTAAAGAAGTTCTATCTGAGTGTTCCGCACGCGCTTACAATGGCAACTTTCGAACGGAAATACAAGGATAAGAAGTTCCTTAAATTGATTGAAATTGCGGTATTGAATTATGACTCCGGAGAAGAATTGTTGAACATATTGAAATACGAGAATGAACGGAAAAAGAGGCTTGCCAATAGGCGCAGGTACAAGCCAACCTATAGGGAACTTTGTTGTGAGCCGGGTTGATCATCACATGAAAGAGCGTATGCGTTGTAAATGCTATTTGAGGTATTGTGATGATACCGTTGGGCTTGCAAGAACAAAAGCCGAAGCCTGGAAAATGTTGAACGAATATAGCCGTGAGATGGGAAAGCTGGGGCTTGTAGTAAAGGCTGGAGCCATTGTCGCACCGATAGCAGAAAATCATGAAAGAAGAAGCAAAAAGAGAAAGAGGCAAAGGAGTAAAACCTGTAAGCGGAAGAAGGATAGACTTCCTGGGCTATAGCTTCAGTAGAGACAGTGTAAGGCTAAGAAAAAGCATTAAGCGCCATTTTGCGCAAAAAGTTAAAAACTTGAAAAGTGAAACAAGAAGAAAACAGGTGCTGGCCAGTTATTGGGGATGGTGCAAATGGGGGAATTGTCGCAACCTGTGGAATTCTATAACGAATAATTATATGGGATTTGCTTCAAAAGGGATTGTTCCGAGCGGAACGACCAAAGACGGGAAGAAATATTACGAAGTGCGTAAAGTTTCCATTTCGGATATCTTGAACGTCCCGATTACGATTGTCGACTTCGAGACGGGAGTGAAAACCACGAAGGGAACCGACCGGTATGCGGTTCTTTTTGAGAACCGTACTGGCGAGAGATTCAAGTTCATCACGACGGCGTTCAATCTGAAGAACGTTCTTGACCAGGCACGGCTGGCGGAAAAGGATGGGCGCCAGATCTTTCCTGTGGACAATGTGGTCATACGCAGGCGTTCATTTGATGACGGCAAGAGCACATATTATTTCGATGAGAACAACTAAACAACAATAGTATGAAAGCAGTAGTGCAGATAGACAAACTCCCTACGAAAGGAGTCAAAGTGATTCTTGAAGGGACATTGACAAGACTGATGTTCGACTTTACAAAACACCAGTGGAATGGCGGCGGACGTGATGACGAACCGCATCCTGACAACCTCTATGACTACGAGTCGATAGATTTGTATGGTCAGAGTTATGCCGAAATCGTCAGCGCGATTGTGAATGGGCGATACTCAAACGACGAGGTCCAAGCCATAACCGCTAATTTTATCAATGCTAAGGATGCGTCATCATCCATAGATGAGGTGAAACGTGCCGAGTATCTTCAGGAATATGACACTTTCCAGGCGTGGCGTGAACATGCCAAGGAAGTTGCTAAAACCGCAGTAAGTTTAATTTCAACATACAGGTGATATGCCGGAAGCAACAGGACACATAACCATTCGTCGTGCTGCTAAAAGTGGCCAGGACGGTAAGGACGGTGCCCGCGGTCGTATGTTGGTTCCATACGGCAAATACGATAAGTCAACCACATATACCGCGACAGACATAATTGCTCCGTATGTTCTTTTTCAGGAGCAATACTATGTAATGAATAAAAACGGCATGTGGTTGGGAATTGTCAATTTAGAGACACCAAAATCCGATTATGAGAAGAATGGTGATAACGCCACGTGGATCCTAATGCCTAAATATAAAGCTATGTATGTAGAATTGCTCATGGCCGATTTCGGCAAAATAGCATCTGCGATATTCTTCGCAGACCTTCAGTTCTCACAACACGGAACAATCGATGGCGTTGCAAGTGAAGAATATGAAAGAATCCTCTTGGATAAAGACGGGAATATTTACGAGGGAAAGAACAATTTCATCCCGAACTTTTGGGTGAACTTCAAAACCGGAAAGATGCATGCTCAGCAGGGGGTTTTTGATGGCGATGTGACGACTAAGTTTGTCCCTATCGAAAAGTATGCGGATTATGATGAATCTTCGGGGTATACGATAACCGACCATTTTAAGTTGAGGCTATTCAATATGCTTATGGGAACTGCAATTGGAACTATGAAAGTGACTTTGCCGAGGGATTCGAAGTATATAGGCAGAACAGTTACTCTCATGGATTCGGCGTTTCCACCATATTCGAAAATGAACCTCCCTGCTCAGTGGACTATTCAGGTGGCAGATGGGGGTTATATCCAGGCTGCAAAAAACGTGAGGGTATATCAAGATGTTACTTTAAGGGAGACAAAGTTCATTAACTTCTATGGAGGCATCGTTGAGCTCCTGGCCTACGATGATGGTTCTGGGAAGTGTGGCTGGATACTTACTTCGTATAGAGCAGTATGGTTTAAAACAACTGAACAAGAATGATGGATTGGACAAGCATAATAATGACGCTGATAACCAGCGGCGCGTTCACGGCAATCTACCTGTTGGGAGAGCGCAAGACCTCTGCTGTCTTGGATAACGTGGGCAAGAGCATAGATCAGTGGAAGCTGATTGTCGAGGAATATAAGCGCGAGAAGGAGGCGATGCAGTCGGACATTGACAGGAAGGACAAGAAGATTGACAACCTGCACGGGCAGATAAGCATCCTTAAGGACGACAAGGACAAATTGAGTTCCAAGGTCGCGTACCTGTCGGTTGTGAAGTGCACTGAGGTCGGCTGTATCAAGCGGCAACCGCCTTTCGGTGCAAATCAAAGGACTAACGAAAAGTAGTTGACAGATGGAAGCAATAACAAGTGAGACATTGCGGAAAATATATCCGCAGTCGAAGAACATTGAAAGGTACGCGGGGGCATTGGACAAGGCAATGCAGGAATGCGGCATCGACACGGCTGCAAGGGCGAGGGCCTTCCTCGCTCAGGTCGGCCACGAATCGGCACAACTGAACCGCGTCGAGGAGAACCTGAAGTATTCGGCGCAGGCGCTGAGGAAGGTTTTCCCGAAGTATTTTCCGACACAGCAGGAGGCTGTGATGTACGCCTATCATCCTGAGCAGATAGCCAACCGCGTCTATGCTAACCGAATGGGCAATGGTGGAGAAGAGAGCGGTGACGGGTGGAAGTTCCGAGGCCGTGGCCTGATTCAGATTACAGGCAGAGACAACTACGTGGCGATGTCGTCGCTGATGGAAAAGGACTTGACGGTCTGGCCCGATGCCCTGCTGATGCCGCTGGACGCCTGCCTCTCCGCCGCGTTATGGTGGAAGGCGAATGGCCTGAACGCATTGGCGGACAAACTACCTGGAGCCGGAGAACGCAAGACCTTCGAGGCAATCACAAAGCGCGTGAACGGAGGACTGAACGGCATTGACGACAGGTGGGAGATTTACCTACGTGCGAAATCAGCAATAAAATGAAAACAATGAAAATACAACTGGTGACATTTCTTCCCGAACTGGTGACATTTGCGCTGCTTGCCTTGCTCGTGACATCCTGCGGCAGTTCACGACATGCAGTAACCAGTATCGAGACACACGACAGCACTAAGGTAGAAGTCAGGACGGAGCGAATAGAGCACATAGACACCATCTATGTCGAGCTGCCGAGGCAAGTGGAGCGCATAGTTACACAGGACACGACATCGCGCCTTGAGAATGACTATGCCGTGTCGGAGGCAAGGATAGAGGCTGGTATGCTTCACCACACACTGGAGACCAAGGCGGCAAAGATACCTGTTCTCTCCAAGTCCACCATCGAGAAGAAGGACAGCGTCACGACTAATTCGAAGTCTGAAGTCGAAAAGGAAAAGGTCTATATCGAGAAGGAACTGACCGCTTGGCAGAAGTTTAGGCTTCGCGGCTTCTGGGCTTTATTGGCCGCTATTGCTTGTTGGATAGTTTGGAAGAATAAGACGCGCATTTTAGCCTTATTATTGCGCATAAAGACACTATAAGGGCAAAAAAATGCCCCTGACTTGCATCTGCAAGATTCTAATAAGTAACCAGCTCAATAAGAAAACCCACAGGCACATTTACAGGGGCAAAGTTAATGCCTCATGTTTGTGCTTGTGGGTTATGTGGTATCTTATCAAGTCTGGCTGAGGCGAAAGTTAAACAAAAAATTTCAAAAACGTATGAGAAAATCGGAAATTTTCGTCACAATTCTTTCAGAGGTCTCAAAAGAGACAGAAATTGATAGCGACCGGATACTGTCTTCGGAGCGCATAGAGGAGGTCGTAGACGCGCGTTATCTTGTTATATCTATGCTATCCTACAGCGGTTTTTATCCTCAGATGATAGCCGAGCGAATGAGAATGACCCCACGCGCCGTGAGAAGGGCAATGGCGGAATTCGATACCAGGCTTTCCGGTTCTCCTGGACTGAGGTTGGTTTATGAAAGAGTCTCGAAAAAGGTAAATATTATTTTGCAGAATTAAGCAAAATGTTAAAGTTTTTTTGCTTTCAACGTTCAGTTGTGTATATTTGCATGACTATGGAACGTTGATGGTTATTATAAATTTAAAAGAAAGATGCCTATGTATAATAGTGTTTTATTTGCTAAATATATAGTCGCAAAGGCTAATTCTTGCGGGATTTCGATAAATATGACCAAAGTTCAAAAACTATTGTATATAGCTTACGGGGTATATCTCGCAGTCTGCAATGAAAGGTTATTGAATGAGCATCCTCAAGCATGGCCGTATGGCCCAGTATTCCCCACGACCAGAAACCATCTTTTGAAAGAAGACTTCTATAAGATTGCTCTTGATGACCCAGAATTTGAAATTTTGAAGGGTGACAAGAACATTGACGGGTTATTGAAACTTGTATTCGGCACATATGGTAACTGGACTGCCAGTATGCTATCCGCATGGTCACACCAAAACGGGTCTCCATGGGAAAGGGCCGTCAATCGTTTAGGATTCAAATGGGGAGATCCCATAAATGATGATGACATACAAGGGTATTTCAAAATGAAAATGAAATTACAATGACGGACTTATTCAATAATAAGACAATAAACGACAACCCAGCAAATATTGAGTGTCCCTCTTTTGGCAGAGATGATGACCCGGATGCTTCTTCCATGATGAGACAGAAACAAGAACGTTATATACAGGATACGAGCCATCGTCATTCTCTCATAGGGTGGATGATGATGGTTGTGTCTATTTGGCTGATTCTTGTTATATGCATAGTTGCTCTAAATGTGAAGTGCCAACTATTTATCAGTGATACGGTCTTAAACACTTTGCTTGCGACTACAACTGTTAATATTCTTGGTCTTCCATTTATTATTCTAAAGGACTTATTTAATGGTAGATGATTTATTTGAATAATGACTTCCAGAATATGAAAGACACGGGCCCCCGCTCGTGCCTTTTTTTGTTGTCATAAATTTGGAAGTAATTGGGAACAGGCAAGGAATCAACCGATTAATTATCATCTTTTTAGATATTATGTTTGTGGTACGATGTACACGTGCCAAGACCGCCGAAGGCGCAAGAGGCGGACAACTCATAAACTCATAATATCATGGGTGAAATGGTAGACAAAATCTATTGTTGCGATAGAGGCAACAATGACATTCTCGCAGCCGCAATGCTCGGAAGGCGGGATGCAGATCCGATGGCATTAATGGCCGCGATGAACGGCGGGGCTAATAATTGGATGAACAATCCTTGGATGTACCTTATCTTTTTAGCCCTTTTTGGCGGAAACGGATTTGGCTTCGGAAATAGAGGCCTCCAGGGAACAGAAATCCAGAGCCAAATCGATTCTCTCCGTTCGCAGATGGCTGACAACCACAACAGCGACCTGTTGATGTCTGCAATCAAGGGCAACAACGACGCTATCTCAACGCTGGCAGCAAACCTGAATTGTGACTTCAACCAGTTGCAAGGCGGCATTTGCGCAGTGCGCTCGGCGATCGAGCAGGTAGGCGGTCAGGTTGGCTTCTCAGCAGAGCGCGTTATCAACGCTGTCAACATGGGCGACTGCAACGTTATCCAAGCGATAAAGGACTGCTGCTGCAACACTCAGCAGAACATCATCCGCATGGGTTACGAGAATCAGCTCGGGCAGAAGGATGTCGAGTACAAGATGCAGACAAGCTTTGACTTCGTGAACAGAAGTGTAGAGCGCGGCTTCTCAGGAATCGGCTTCCAGATGCAGCAGGACAAGTGCGACATTGTACGTTCTGGCCAGGACAACACCCAGAGGATTATTGACACTCTCAATAACCACTGGCAGTCAGACCTCCAGCAGAGGTACAACGACGCGCGTCTCGAACTCTCACAGCAGAGACAGAACGCAGAGCTTATAGCGGCTCTTAAACCCGCGGCTGCTACCGCGTAATGCGTAAACGTTTAACAGGAGGGGTAGCGATAACGTTATCCCTCCATTAATATTGTTAGCCATGTATTTCAAAGAACTGACGCAAAACTCACCGGTATACATCTTCGACAAGCAGTCCATGACGCTCTCGCAAGGGAAAGTTGTCACGAGGGGATTCCCGCGGATGGACGTGAACCCCACGGCCGGGATATCCGGCATGGTGGTAGACCTTGCTATCGAAGTGAACGGCAAGACAGCTAATTACGTTATTCCTGAATCTTCATCCGTTGCCTACGCGGGAAATCTCGTACTTTCTGTAGATAAGTCCGGACTCGCGACCGAAGTCCAGGCCATGAAAGCCGGTGCGGAGCAGCACCTGGCATCCGTGGAACACCAGAAACAAGTGCTCGAGAAATCCACTTCATTGCTGGAAGAACTCGACCAGACCTTCAAGGAAAGGCAGGAAGCCGACAAGCGTTTCAGCAAGATTGAGGATTCTGTCAATGAACTTAAAGATATGGTTTCTCAGATCATGAAACAGAGCGTGAAATGATTTGCGCATACTTCAATTAATTGACATTAACACCAATTATGTGAAAATTATGGATAGAATTGAAAACATAGCGGAAAGATTCATTGAACTTCTCCGCGACAGGATTGATAGTGAAAGTGGCCATACTATCGTCATGAAGATGCTTGACAGTATTGACAAAGACGAAGTATGCGGACTGATCAGCGAATGCGAGGACATGATAAAGTATCGTGACTTCCTTTCTGAAGACGAAGCGAAAGATATAGTGTCCGATTTCGTGAACTTCGACGGGTCCAAAGGCGCGCACTGGAACGACCCCGACTCCATGTTCCGCGCGTTGACCTCTTTGGATATCGACTACGACGTATGTGGGGAATACAACAAGTGGGCATTCTTTGCCGTGATGAACATGATATGGTCGGATGAATGGGGCGTGCTCAGAAACTATGCCGACCAGGACAAGGAAATACGCCTCTGCGCAGAACTGGCCGTTGCGAGACTTGAGGACAAAGACAAGGTCTTTTCGGTCAGACGCTATTTCGAAATCTGAATTAAAGGTCGCATTCGTGCGGCCTTTGTCTATTCTGTAAATAGATAACACGTGATTGTGAAATATCTGTTATATTTTTGCTCATATGAAAGACGTGAAGTTCGAAATAGTAAAGCTTGATGTATATAACGAAGTCGCGAAAGACGCCAGTTATACGGGAGCGAAGATGACGGATGACGAAAACGCATACGCCAGGATCTTCACAACCGATGACGACCGCCTTTTGCTTGAACGTTATTGGAACGACGCATGCAGTACGCTGACAGGCGCATTGAGGCCATTCATTAAACTGGTGTCGGAAAACACGCCGAGCCATTGTGTGGAACTTGAAAAGAATTATTCGGTCACGCTCAATGTCTCCAGCCGATTTGACGACTCTCTCCAGGGTAGTATAAAAAGCGACATGTTCAGTTACTTCACAAACTTTATAGTCAGCAAGTGGTACATGTATACGAACAAAGGTGAGACGGAAGCCTTTGCATCAGAAGCTGCGGCCATGCTGAAAAGCATAAAAGCAAAAATTTATTACAAGAAACGTCCGGAATTTACGAATGTCTAAGATAACGATAACAATAAACCTGAATCTCCAGCAGATTAAAGAAGACGTATGGAATAAGACATACGTCACGGGTCTTCGTAGGAATACAGGGGATAATCCGGAACAGGTTTCATTGATACAGGCTGGGGATGAGCCTGAAAGCGAACGGCAGATATATCGAAGCATTGACAATGCCTTCAACTCGCTGAAAGCCGTTTTGGGTGAGTACTTGTCCGTTATAAGTTCGAATCTGGTCGTCATAAACTATCCTGCGGCTATTCCGGAAACGCTGACTGTAACCCTGAACATGCCGGCAAACTTCAATCCTGCCGTAGAAGAATCACTGTCATCATCCATGCACTCATACATAGTCAGCAACGCTGTGGCGGGTTGGTTTGCTCTGACAAATCCGGAAGAATCGGATGTATACCTTAAAGCATCCGCCGCGCTTGCGGAACGTATATCGATAATGCTGATGGAGCGTATCAGGCCTTCGAAACCTGAACAGAAGCCAGTCCCAGAACCATAACACTGAGCTATATGAAAGACACGACACCAAAAATAAAAGTCCCGTTCACTTTTCTCAGGGAACAGCTTCTTTACCAGATATCGAACCGCGCTTATGTCGAAAGTTCGGTTATGCCGGATGGTCCGGCCAAGAGACAGGTCGCCGACATAATTCAGGATGGAAACATTGACATCGTAAACGAGACCATGGACATGGCCGTCAACGAATGTAAGGAGATTCTATATCCGTTCACTAAAACCGAGATATCGGTCGATAAGTGTGATAACGAACCGAAAGCCCCAGATTCATACACCATCGAGGCTAACTTTCCCGAGACCTTTTCTCAGACTACGATAGACTTGTTGGCCGACCAGTTGAACTCCTACATCGTCTGTAGAGTCCTGAGCGATTGGTTGAGCAAAACCTATCCCGAAAGCGTTCCAAAGTGGGACGAAAAGATTGAAAGACTAAAGGCCGGCATAAGGACCACTTTAAGTATTAGAAGAAAAAAAATCAGGCGAGGCCTATCGCCTTTTTGAATATTTCATAACTCATAAAATTTATGTTTATCGCGTAACTAATAACGGGAGCCGCTGTGAAGCGCCTCCCGTTATTCACGTTATCGCAATTGATTGACCTCTCTCGGTTCAAGACTGACCGTCATCCCTGATATGCTTTCCGAATCCAACAGCAAGCATCCGATTACAAGCCTGTAATACTTGAAAGGCGTTCCCCTGAATCCTCTCATATAGCAGTCTCTGCTCGAATATACGGGAAACCAGTTGATAAGATCTCGCGAGCCATATAGAATCTGCTTGACATTATCCTTCCTGAAATTGCCACGCAAGATGATTGTATTGATTGTCTTGTAAATATCCGGCATATCAAGTTTCAACGGCCTGGTGACAATAAGTTGCGACTGTCCGCCGTTGAGCGTCGAGTTAGGTATGCGCTTTGAATAATCGAGCAAATTCCCCTCCGAATCCATTGACAACGCTTCCGGATAAGAATTCACAGGTTTCGTCGCCTTCGACGGTATAGTCGCCCAGGCCTTTTCGTTCAGCGAATAGATGTAGGCGTACTTGTATGACGGATTGACACAAATAAGCCTTCTGGACGTGTCGTCATAAATGATCTTCATACCGGGGAGAAAATCCTTGAACGACCTCAGCCCCAAATAGTCAGTAAGGAAAACTGCTTCGAACCTGTCCGCGCCCTTATAATTGGCCAAGTTGAAAGGCTCGTCATTCTTATTGTCAATAATGTCAGACAGGCAGATTGTCTCCGATCCCTGAATCAGCATAAGCCCACGTTCAGTCACATACAACACGGCAGTATCTATCTGCGTTATACTGTCAGCACTTGTGCACACATCGCGCGAAATAGGCTGCTTTGCAGAATATCCACCTGTCGTTGCGGATACTTCAAGCGCCCAGATGCCATCCGAAGAAAACGCATATAGCGGGAACTGTCCGAACTGTCCCTGGGAAAGCGCTTTCGCTGCTGTGCTTAGGCCAATGATCCTACCCGTCCCTACAGTATTGATTAAAGTCACAGGAAACAGGAAAGGATTATTGATTTCAGATGTATATATCTTGTTGAAGATCTCAATTTGCCTCTCAGACATGTCGCTTTCCGTAAGAGTCTCAGATGGTTGGGATTGAGACTTAGTATGCCAGTATTGATAATTGACGTTGGACGAATCCGGGAATCCGGTGAATACATAAGCTCCGTTCAGGAAATCATGCTTCTTGAGTTTGAATTCGTAGTATTTCACATCTGACGTTCCTGATAGTTGTCTGGTCTTTATGACAAGTTTATAGGCATTCGTATTCGGGTAATAGAACCAAATGGCGGGCAGATAAGGTGTGATGTTCGTTGAGCTTCTCTGGCAAACGACAACATCTTTCCCGTTGACCTTTATGTAAACGTAGAACTCCATGGCCACCAAGCTGTCATTACAGAAATTCCAGAACGCCGCTGGAGACCAGCCCTCGAACAAACTCTTGGTTATGTTGGTTATATTGAGCCGCGAGTTATAATTGAAAGCATATTTTGGGATGATAGAATCATGACTGTCATAATCATCAGTCAGGGTCTCCCTGGTCACAAGTGACGGAAGATAGTCTTTCGGAACGTCAATGACCGTCCTTTCGCTGCTGAGACTATCTATGTCGATGCTCTTGAGCAGATAGAAAGAAGCATTGTCTGAAACAGCCTTATCGAACTCTGCGAGACTCTTCTGAGGAAGTTCTATTGAACGGAAGTTTGTGTCATTAAGAGGGCTGAAATCGTTAGGATATTTCCCATAATACATCAGACTGAATGTCGTATTCGTATATCTGCGTTCCCCGGTACCGTCCATGTTCTTACAGAATATATCCCCGGAAAGCGACCTCTTTGATAATTTCTCGCACTGCCCTCCTTGATTGTATTTGTATAGTGGAGCGGATATGAATATGTCTACGGATTTGATGATGTCCTTCCAATCCTTAAGTCTTGACAATTGAAGAGCTTTGACGACAGCATAATCCAAGTCATGTGCGATACCTGCCACACGAGCAGCCATAACTCCACCTACAAATTTACCGATGACCTGTGGCATTACATCAGTAGACGCATACATGAGTATCGGTGCGGACTGCATTGTCAGATCATCATTATATAGACGATACGCGTACCTGACAAAGAACGGCATCATAAAGCGACCTGCATTTGTTGCCTCATCTGCGATAAGCTTGTTGACTTTGGCTAATGTCGCACTTGTTACATTTGCTTTTGTATCATCAGAAAAAATTCCGTTGTCGAAATCACTGAATGACATATCCTTAATGCCGAACTCATCCGACCTCACCACATGTCCCTGCAATCCGAAAGAAAGCTCCAGTTCAGGCAGATGTGTTCCCAGCCGTTTGTAGGCATTTTCTGTCCACAGGAAATAATCCATCCCGTCAGAAGTAAGCAGCACCAGCGTGTTGCCGATAGCCGAAACCTGATAAACCGTCGCGTCGATAATATCATTCCAGATGCTCACCTGCGTATTGACATCCTTCGAATCGTAATAAGACAGCACGTAGTAAGGGTCCTCCCCCTGGTCGTGCCTATATGTCAATGCGATATAATGTTTAAACGCCGAAGTCTCATGTAAGCACACGATTGTACTATCTGTGCTCCCTGTGGACAGCACCTTCTTCGGTTGCAGTACCGGCTTTAGAGTGCCGTTCTCTTTCCATAGATTAACGCACAACGCCAGGGTCCCGTCGGCGCAATCATAATCTGATGGTGAGGCCGTGTGGCCTGAGAAAATAATTTCCTTTTCCATATTATTTTGATTCAAGATTAAACTGAGGCACGATAATTACCGATTTGCCTATGTTTTCGAACTCATGGAATTCTCCTGCTACCACCCTAGCGCGGGAACCGCCGGACATCTTCAGGATCTGAGTGCACAGTCGCTTGCTATATGCCCTGAAGTTATGCCCTCCCCTATTGCTCGGATAACATTGAGCCTCGTGCCTGCCGCAACAGTTGCGGTGCCTGACATAAAGATACCACTCCCGGCCATCTCCAGCCACATCTATGACATCGCCCCTCTTCAGGTCAAGCAGCTTCGATACCCCAGAAGTGATGTCTATTCTGCCACTTTTATAAAAAGTGACATCCGCTTTTCTTGTCTGGTCGCCCAGAAGTTTTGTCTTTATGTCAATACTGTCCATACTCGTCAGGTTTACAAATTTGATAATAGGTCAATGTCGGGTCTTCCATCTTCCGGACAACCACCGACAACTTCGCCTTATCGATGGCCGGCAAGCCATAATCATAGAAGATCCTGTTTACTGTAGGGACCAGACACTCGAAGCCGATGCACCTGTATTTGCCGTTGTACATCACATCTGCAAGATGCGTTTCCTGCTTGAATTCAGGGTTAAAACAAAACGCGTAATGCCCTGTGCTGGGGACAAAGAAGCAGAATACCTTTGCCTTATCCATCTTTTCTATCCCAGACATCTTGTACAAGCGTTTGGAGAATGTTACCGAGTTATCCCTGGAGTCCAGGATAACGAAGCAGGATTTTCTGAGCAGCCTGTCCGCCAGCTTGCGGAACAATTTCTTGAAACTATCCATGAACTGACGGATTAATAATTTTCCCTGGAACGGAATGATACCGTTTCTATATACATGTACGAGCGATTGGTCGTGAGTTCCTTGCGGTGCTTCTCTGCCTCCTCGGGAGAACCGAATATGAAGCCGCTCAAGTTCATCTGATCCGTGCCATGCAGATTGACGATGTTGGCATAATACTTATGCCCGAAAATGAAAGCGATAATTCGCTGCAATACTGTTTCCTTTACCATGATGATTAATAATTTTGCGTTAAAGATATTCAGATGTATTCTAAACTGAATGTTATATATTGCCGGTCATGTAATTTTCTATTAACTTTTTGAACTCATCGAAAGAACGGACCAGCGCATATCTGTAACCTTGCGCCTCGACGAGCGCCTGGTACTCTTTCTGCGATTCCTCCTGTCTGCCGGTCGCGGACTTCAGCTCGATGAAGAGCGCGTGGCAGTCTTGGGAGGCTACCAGAAGAACGAGGTCTGGGAATCCAGGCTGGACTCCCATTTTCTTGAACCTCGCTCCCTCCCTCGCATTTCTCCTGCCCCCGTTCGGGGAGTGGTGCAGCAGCCTTGCGAACTTGGGGAACTTGAGGCGGAACCAGGTCACGCACTGCATCTGCAGGTCATCTTCCGCATGTCCCTGGTGCTTGGGTGCCTTTGTTGTTACGCCCCGCTCCCATTCCGCGAGCGCTTTCAATGCGTCTTCATAGCTCATTTCTTCTTACCTTTGAGAAGTTTGCTATTTTTCGCGCAGTAGCGTAAAAACGCCCCGATTGTCAATGCCGACAGCGCTACCGCGATTCCGGTACTGACGGCCACGATGATTTCTTTCATATCCATAATCTTAGTTGTTAATGCTTTTTACATGTCGAATCTTCTGAATTGGTCAGGCGGGCCAGCAGCTCCTCCTGCTCTTTCCTGAGCCTCCTGTCGTAGTTTTTCATCCGGCGGCAGTTACCGTCGCATCCCATCAGGATGTGCAGTCCTCCATACCATCCTGAGCGCTTCATGCAGTTCTCGTAGCTGAAATGCTTGCACCTCCAGCGATATACGGCCCTTTCGTGAGTTTCTTCCATGATCTTATATTTTTACATTGTTTGCCAATTCTGCATATCCCCCAAGCCTCAAAAGCTGCTGCAACTCGTGCACATAGTGAACGTTTGCGTCTGGACCGAACGGCACGTCAAACATCCTGATGGCGATGTTGTAGCCGTTGCTCCCATCCTTCTCGTAGATTATTCCGCCTTTAGACCAGTGGAGGATTTCCATGTTAAAGTCATTTCTCTTGAAGAACTCGTATGTCAGGATAATCGGATAAGGCTTGCAATACTTGTCATTAAACTCGAAAGGGTATCCAACGTTATCCTCGAAGTCGGCATAGAGGTGGTTCCTGTCGACGGCTATGACCTGCATCGGGAATCCGTGCTTATCGGCTATCCAGTCGCCGACCATTAGTTCATTGCATTTCATGTTTTTTCTATTTGTAATTATCAAAATTCGGAACGGAGGCAAAGACCGAACGCATATTGCACCAGCGCTGCAATTTCCGATATATCGGTTTCGCATGTTGCCTGTCATAAACCATGACATACGCCCAATATCCGAGCTTCCGCAAGGTGTATATTCTGTTAAGGTCTTGCTCTATCGTAGTATCATAATTGACTATTGTATAAACTATTGCGTTGTGTCCGTTAGGCTTTAAACCAAACGTTTTCGCAAAAATTTGAAGTTTCGGCAATATCATTTCTTTATCCTCGTATCTGTCCCATGCGAAGTGTATCTCTTTGATGCGGATTTGTTTCAGCATCTCGATCTTTTCTTCGGTCATTATCCGAATATCGAGACCTTGATTGAAGTCCACTTTTGCCTTGGAATCAATGAGCTGCTGGAGCAAATCTTTCCAATCCTTACACGCGAGAATGTTAGGATCGCACAGGACTATGTTTTTCTGTCCTCTCCAAAACTCCGAAAGGTCAGCCACTTTCCTTGCGCATCTCCCTTCTTTTTTACTGACAATGCAGAAAGAACATCCTCGCGGGCAGCCTCTCGAAAGGAAACCGAATGCCGTGTCCTTCGTCAATTCTGGATATAGGGAATAGTCAGGATAGAGGTGCTCGACTTCATCAGATAACGGCGTATCCAATTCTTCATGGAATACCTCTTTCCCGTCTTTCAGCTCAATACAATATCCGGTTCCGCCACGAATGATCCTGTCCGCGTCAATGTAGTATGGATAGTCGGGAGTGAAAGAAAAGACCTTGCTCATATAGACGATATCGCAATGGCCGGAAAATAAGTCATACCAGATGACTTCGTCTCCTTTGCTCTTGTGATAGGCGCTAATTTTCATCAGCGCTATGTTTGGGAAGTTCTTTCCTCCGTCAACGTCTATTAGCCCAATTTTCATATACTTCCGATTTTCATTGCCTTATATCATTCTTCAGGTTCAACTGATAAGATGTCATTAATTCCGACGCAATAGTAATGACAGACTGCATCTGCTGCGTCTTCCGCAGAATTTGCCTCGATGTAAACAACCGTGTCGACTGCGTCAAATCTGAATCTTTTGAATGTTACTTTGTAGTTCATAATTATTCCTCCCACTCTATTTTTATTGTTGAAATATAATAAGACTTATCTCCTGCTGCTGATTCTGCTTCTTCTTTTGTATCAT
>OBLI01000233.1_pt1 | contig 60949 bp, 58 predicted proteins | sample 1519701 | NCBI WGS metagenome assembly OBLI01 (sample SAMEA3663005, study PRJEB22513) | pig gut metagenome | biome: pig gut; feature: pig-associated habitat; material: faeces | place: France | collected 2012
TAAAAGCTGACCGTGAGCCTCCTGCAGTCCGGTCGGAACATAGAAACTCTATTAAAGGAATTGTGCATGAAGTGAGCTCTTCCGGGCAAACTCTTTATATTGAGCCTGAAGAAATTGTGAGGGCAAACAATCAGCTTGTTCAGGAAGAATTTAATTTGCAGGCTGAACTTAAAAAAATTTTTAAGGAACTTTCTGACAGTTTAAGAGAGTATTGTTCTGATTTTCTTTTATGCCATGATTCAATGCTGCTGCTCGATTCAACTTGTGCTGCCGCAAAATATCAATCAGAAGTTCATGGAGTTTTTGCTGAAAATTATGATACTGAAAAAGAGTCGCCTTTGATTTTAAATGCGCGCCATCCACTTTTGGCAGAAAAAGCTGTTCCTGTAACAATTAACTTTATGTTTGGAAAAAAAGTTATGATTATTACAGGACCGAACACAGGTGGAAAAACTGTAACGTTAAAAACTGTCGCGCTTTTTTCATTGATGAATCAGGCCGGTTTTCCTATTCCTGCTGATGAAGGCACAAGGCTTCCTTTTTTCAATTCAATTTTTGCGGACATTGGAGATGAACAGTCAATCGATGAGTCTTTGAGCACTTTTTCTAGCCGCATGAAAAATATTGCGCTAGCCTTGGAAAATGCCGATGAAAAAAGTCTTGTGCTGTTGGATGAGCTTGGAACAGGAACTGATCCTCTTGAAGGTGGTGCGATTGCCATGGCAGTTCTTGATTCTTTGCTTGAAAAAAATTCTTTTGTTATTGTTACAACTCATCATGGAGTTTTAAAAAATTACGGATACACAAATTCAAAATGTGTTAATGCTTCTGTTGAATTCAATTCAGAATCTTTGCGTCCGACTTATAAGCTTCTTGTTGGAGTGTCGGGTGAAAGCCATGCAATTGATATAGCTTTAAATTCCGGTTTGCCGCAAAATGTTGTTGAGCAGGCAAAAAGCTACATTTCAAATCAGCAGGCTGACGTGAGCTCTTTGATAAAAGGTTTGACAGAAAAACATATTGAACTTGAAGAGCTTATAAAAAAACAAAATGAAAAACAGAATGAGCTTTCTCTAAAAGAATTAAAAATCCATTCACGTGAAATAAAAATGCTTCAAAAGGAAATTGAGCTTAATCAGATTGAGCACTCGCAAAGTTCTGCGTTTTTGCAGGAAATGAGAAGTAATCTTGAAAATCTGGTTCGTGTTTTAAGGGAAGGTGAAATTACCCGTGAGAAAACTTTGAGTGTTAGAAAATTTATTTCTGATACAACAAAAGAAATTGACGAGCAGGAAGAAAATATAGAAGAGAAAAAACTTCTTTTGGAAAAAGAAATTTCTAATCTTCAAAATGAAGAAAACAAAATTCTGCAAAATGGAATGCGACTTTCATCTCTAAAAGAAAAAAAATCTTTTTCTTCCAAAAACAAAAAATTAAAAAGCAGGCTTTCAAATTCTGAAGCATTGAAAAATGCCTCTGTTTTAAAAATTGAAAATTCAAATGAAAAGAAGTTCGAAAAAGAAGAACTGTTAAAAGAAGGAGCAGAAGTTCTTGCAGGAAATGAAAAGCGAAAAGGTGTTCTTGTTAGAAAAGTTAAAAATGAAATCTGGCAAGTTCAGTTTGGTTCTATGAAAATGAATTTTCCGCAGAATCAAATTATTCCTCTGGAAAATAGAATTGTTGACAGAAGCGTTTCTGTTGTAATTGAACGTGATTCAAAAACTGAAAATAATAATGAAACTCCAAAATTTGAACTTAGACTTTTAGGGATGAGGTCGGGAGAAGCAATAAAATCACTTGAACACCAGCTTGATTTGTGCATGATTAACAATTTTAAAAAGTTTTCTGTTATCCATGGAAAAGGAAACGGAATATTGCAACAGGCTGTGAGTGATTATTTAAATCATTGTCCTTCTGTAAAGGAATTTTATTTTGCAAGACCAGAAGAGGGCGGAACTGGAAAAACTTACGTTGAGCTTTTTTAAATTTCAAGTTCTGGAATTTTTTCCTTTAGCTTTTCAAGAAAATTTTTCACCTGAACACCTTCTCTAAGGCAGGCAAAAATGCAGTTTTCTCCTGCTATAGTTCCGATTATTTCATTGAGGTTCATTGCGTCAAGCGCGTTTGCAACACTGTCTCCGTGTCCGCCAAAAGTTTTTATTACAATTATATTTCCGCTGGCTTCAATGCTTACATATCCGCGCAAAAAATCTCGTATATAAATTTGCTCGCTTTCCTTTTCAATTTCATCTTCCGGGATTGTATAGACATATCCATTATGTCCGTCGCTTATTTTTCCAACTTTCATAAGCTTTAAATCTCTGGAAAGTGTTGCCTGCGTAACTTCAAATCCTTCATTCTGCAGATAATTTAAAAGCTCATCCTGACTTTCTATTCTGTTGTTTTTTATTAATTTTCGAATTGTCTTTAGTCTCAAAATTCTGTCTTTCAAAATATACCTCGGAATATACACAAGTATGAATAAATATACATTTTGTGTCAAGGCATTTTTTTTACAATGTTCCTTCAAATAAAATCTTTTTTCCTGATAGAATTTTGAGCGTTTTGCCATTCCATTCAATTGTTCCTTTTTTATTCGAAATCCTTTTGAATGCCTTGTTTTCTTTTAAATCAATTTCTGAAATTTCTTCGGAAATAAATTCTGCATTAAGCACTAATGGTGAAGCCTCAAAATTTTTCTTGTCATTTAAAAATTCTAAAATTTTTTTTGCGCTGTTTTTTAAAACTATAGTTACAACCGTTCCGTTTTTCGTTTTTAAATAATATGCCGGCAGATATGAAACATCGTTGAATTGCTCTATTGCAATATTGTTTTTGCTGAGTTCCATTTTCATTTTTCTAGGAAGCGAAACTTCATCAAAATATTCTGAAAAAGAATTTCTTAAATTCGGATTTAATGTGCTATATATTTCATTGTTGTCAAAATCTTGAATTATTTTTTCATAGTTTTCAATTCTGAGATCAATCAGCTCTATGACTTTTCTATAAACAAAATTTCTATATTGAACAAGTTCTTCAAATGAAGAAAAATTTGTCGCAAGCAAATCTGCTCCGTAAGTTGAAAGCTGCTTTATTTTGGGAAAATTTATTTTATTCAAAAAAGTTATTGTCGTTATAAAATCCAACGCAGAATATCCCCATCTAGTATGCCGCGCAGTTTTTTTTAGTTCTTCAAATTGCTCTAAGTCTGAGTTTAAAAGCTCTCTGTATTTTTTATTTTCATTTATTTTGCTTTGAACGAAAGTCCTTTCCTTTATTGAATAAGTTCGTCCGTGTTCAAGCAGCAGGTTTTCGTTTTTGAAATCTTTTAAAAGCGGCAATGCGAACTTTGAAATTTTGGGAATTTCTTCAATTCCTTCCCGGGTCATCATAAAAATGTATTTTACAGATTTTGATGAAAATGGCTTTTTTAGCAGTTTAAGTCTTTTTGTGTTTATGCCGATTTCAAAATATTCTTTTGTGCCTTCTCCTGTGAATGCGAAGAGATTATGATTTTTATTTTTAAAAATCTCATCTATTATTTTTTTGAATTCCCCGGAATAATTTTCAAGTTTAGATTCATCAAACTCTGCTGTTATGAAATAGTTTCTTGGAGTTCCGTCGAATCCGGGATTTTTTCTTTTTGGGTAAGTCCATTTTTCTAAAGGAAAAACTGTGCACGAAAATGTTTGTTCTCCATCGCTGATTTCAAAAATGCATTTGTCCTCGCTCATCAATGAAACGCCTTTTAAACTGCATTTGAAATTCTCTTTTGTTGAATCGCTTATTATGAGATTTCCTGTGTATGAAAATTCTGCTTCTTCGCCAAGCTCGTTTTTTGTTGAATCAAGAAAATCGCTTTCTTCTAAATAAATTTCTTTTTCAACAAATTTCCATTCAGAATCGAAAATGCTTTTTTCATAAAAACCTGTATTGCCGTCTTTGTCTGTTCCTGCAACTCTTAAAATTCTAGCACCGTTTCCTTGACCGTTTTGCGCAATGCTTATTATTTTTGAAAGCCTGCCTTTTCCTTCAATTTGAATTTTTGGCTGCTCAAGCCATTCTTCTGCCGGTAATGCCCAGGGCGAATAGTTTGAAAAATAATTTTTACCTTTTTTCTTTTGCTCAAGCTTATCATAAGTATACTGAAACCACATTGGATCGCAACCCATTGTATCAAAATCTACAAGCCTTGTGTACATTGTTCCTTTTGCGCCGATTAAAAAAATTGTATCTGCGGAAGCGCTTAAGCTTTCTGAAATAAATCTTCCGTTTAGAGGAACTTGAATCTGTCGGCTAAAATCAGCAGGAAGACCGCTGTCTGTAAATCTTATGTGCAGTCCGTCTTCTGTTAAAAAATAAATTGTCTCAAGTCCCATCGTTCCGTAGTGATGTTCGTTTCCGTAAATATCCGTATGGTACAAAACATCTTTTCTTCGACAGCCCATTGACCATGCCCGTTTATTTTTTGTGAATTCATCTTGCTTTAAAAATCCGTTTTCTCCTTTTGGAAAACCAAACGCTCTTTTCCATACAAAAGGAGATTCCGGCGCGCTTCTATCAAGGAAAGTTGTGTAAAGAATTCCGTTGTTGTCAAAAACATAAAGGCTGTCTCCGTCTGCGGAAATTTCTGCAACTCGCTCTGGAATTGGAAATTCATCAAGCCCTGTTGTGTTCATTTTAGAATAGGGCAGCCCGGTTTTTAGAAAAAGTCTCCATTTTTTTTCGCTTGGCTTCTTTGCGTAAATTCTTCCGTCTACAATTGTAAAATCAAAATACTTGCAGTGAGACTGCGTCATTGTTCTTAAAAAAATTTCATCAGGAAGAAATCCGCTTGCATCTTGTGAATTTATTTTTAAATCTGAAATTAAAAAAATCGCTGCGATAAAAAATACTTTTTTTATATTGAAGAAATTCATTTTTAACTAATTCTCCAGAACTAAAAATTGTTCATTGTAAATTAAGATTTTAGCATTCTAGCATATAATTTTTTTTTTTGATATACTTGGATTTAAATCATTTTTTAAGAGGCTATCATCATGTCAAATATTGCATGGAATAACTTAGACACATTGGAAAGCTTTAAAAAACTACAGGCTTTAAAAGACTGTGTTTCAGTTGCAAAAGAGCTTTCAGGGGCAGAAGCTGCAAAGCGTGTCGCTGAATATTCAATTCCTATGGCAGACGGACTTGTTTACAATTATGCTGCAAAGCAAGTCAACTCAAAGATAATTTCAATTTTTGAAGAGCTTGTAAAAGAAAGCCAGCTTTTGGAAAAATTCGAAGCGTTGTACAACGGAGACGTAATCAATACTGGTGAGAAACGAATGGTTCTTCATCAGCTTCTTCGCGGACAGCTCGGAAAAGATGTCGTTGCCGACGGTGTTAACAAGCGTGATTTTTATATAAATGAACAGAAAAAAATTGCTGTCTTTGCTGAAAAAGTTCATTCTGGAAAAATCGTAAACGAGAAGGGTGAAAAATTTACTTCCGTTTGCCAGATTGGTATTGGTGGTTCAGACTTGGGACCTCGCGCAATTTATCTTGCTCTTGAAAATTGGGCAAAGCAGACTGGAAATTTCAAAATGGATGCGCACTTCATTTCAAATGTTGATCCTGATGACGCGGCGTCTGTTCTTCAGTCTATAGATCTTTCAAAGACAATTTTTATTCTTGTTTCAAAGAGCGGAACAACACTTGAAACTTTGACAAATGAATCGTTTGTAAAAGACTTCTTGAAAAATGCCGGTCTTGATCCAAGCAAGCACATGATTGCTGTAACAAGCGAAACTTCTCCGCTTGCAAAAAGCCCGGATTATCTTGAAGCGTTCTTTATGGACGATTATATCGGCGGACGTTATTCTTCTTCATCTGGAGTCGGCGGAGCAATTTTAAGCCTTGCGTTTGGCTCTGAAGTTTTTGACGATTTCTTAAAAGGCGCGGCAGAGGAAGATAAGCTTGCAACTGAAAAAGATGTAAGAAAAAATGCTGCATTAATGGATGCGTTGATTGGAGTTTATGAGCGCAATGTTCAGGAATATCCTTCGACAGCAGTTCTTCCGTATTCACAGGCACTTTCAAGATTCCCTGCCCATCTTCAGCAGCTCGACATGGAATCCAACGGAAAAAGCGTGAACCGTTTTGGTGAAAAAATAAACTATGTAACAGGTCCTGTGATTTTCGGTGAGCCTGGCACAAACGGACAGCATTCTTTTTACCAGCTGCTTCATCAGGGAACAAGCATAATTCCGCTTCAGTTTATTGCATTTAAAGAAAACCAGACTGGAAAAGATGTTGTAATTCAGAATTCCACAAGCCAGACAAAACTTTGCGCGAATGTTGTGGCTCAGATTGTTGCTTTCGCTTGCGGAAAAAATGACGAGAATCCAAACAAATTCTTTGCCGGTGAACGTCCGTCCAGCTTGATTTACGGAAAGCAGGTCAGCCCAAAAACCCTTGGAGCGCTTTTGGCTCATTACGAAAACAAAGTCATGTTCCAGGGATTCCTTTGGAATGTAAACAGTTTTGATCAGGAAGGCGTTCAGCTCGGAAAAACTCTTGCAAAGTCAGTTCTTTCAGGAAAAATGGAAGGCGCGCTGAAAGCTTATGCAGAGCTTCTTATAAAATAAAAACTTCTGCTTAAAATTTTTTAATGCCGGAAAGATTCAATGTGATTCTTCCGGCTTTTTTTATTTTTTCAGCCCGAAAAGCTCGCTGCAGTTGTCGTCCACAATTTTATTCAGCTTGTCTACGCTAAGCCCGATTTTTTCAGAAATAAATTCGTAAGTGTATTTTATAAAAAGCGGATTATTTTCGCTTCCACGCATCGGAACTGGTGCAAGATACGGAGAGTCTGTTTCAAGAAGAATTCTGTCCTTGGGAACGTACTGCAAAAGTTGTATAAACTCATCCATTTTTGCTTTTTTTGTGTATGTGGTTGCGCCTCCAAATGCGAGGTACCAGCCCAAGTCAAGGAATGTTTTTGCTTCGCTAAGTCCGTAAGAAAAGCAGTGGATAATTCCTCTGTTGTAGTTTGCCGATCGGAGCACATCGACCGTGTCCTCAAATCCGTCCCGCGAATGCACAATAAACGGAAGGTCAAGTTCTTTTGCAAGTTCCAGCTGCATTTCAAAAAGCTCTTTTTCGCCAAAGAACATTTCCTTGTCAAAGTCTGATTCATTGCGTCCGTCTGGTCCGCTTGGATTCCAGTGATGGTCAATTCCGCCTTCGCCAATCGCCACAAGATGGGAAGAAAAGCAACTTGAACTTTCCTTGAATTCTTCTATGCTGTCCCTAAGCTCTTCCATGCAGGCTTCACGTTCTTTTATTGAATCCGAATCTGGCCAAATTCCTGCGCTAAAGAAAATCGACTTTTTCAGTTTGCTTTGCAGATTTACATCCGGAATTTCTTCCAGGCAGCCTTCAAGAATTTGCGCGCGCTCAATCAAGTCCGAGCATTTTGTGCCAATATCAAGCCCGAAATAAATTCTATTTTTTGCCATCTGTTCAAGAATTTCCGTTCCGAATTCTTGTGAATTATTTTCAACTAGATGATGAAAATGAAAATGCGTGTCTGAAAACATTTTAAAACCTCGAAAAAAAAAGCAGCCTGAATTTTTCAAGCTGCCTGCTGTTTGCCGGGAACCAGAATCGAACTGGCACGGCAGGTTAAATTGCCGAGGGATTTTAAGTCCCTTGTGTCTACCTATTCCACCATCCCGGCGATGCAAAATATTATATAGAATTCTAAAAGTTCTTTCAACTGCAAAAATTGATTTCGGCGGAATATATTTAAAAATTATTTGATTTTGCTGTAAAGGTCAGCCATTTCGTTGCGCCATTCAGGTTTTTTGTCTTTTTCTTCCCAGTCAATTATTTTTTTTATTGAAAAATGCTTTGTGTCGCCTGGGCTTGCAAAATGCACAATTCCGAATCTGCCTTGCCCGATGTATGTAATCTTGTCGCCCGTTTCAATTTTTTCATTTTTTGAAATAAGCTCGATTGCGCAGTCAAAGTGGATTAATGAGTCTGCACCTTTGGTGTTTACCGCAGTCGAAATGTCCCGGATAATTTGTCCGCAGACTGTGCATACAGGCTGGTTTGCCGACTTGAATTTTTTTATGGCTTCTTCATCATGCTGAATTTGCTCTGGCGACACAGATTTTATTGTAGGACGAAATACTGGCTTAGACGGCTGAAAATTTTTCCGATCTTCAAAATCTCTTCTATTGTTACTATTGTTTTTCCAGTTTCCAATGTGTTTTCTTGAATGTCTGTCTCTTCGCATGAAATTAATTATAGTTCAATTACAATTTTTTTTCTATATGAAATTCTACAATATGCCGGCTCATTATAAGCGCAATTCTGTCTACGGCTGAATTTATATAGTTTTCATCCTGAATTTTTTTCTGTAGCTCCCTTATACGGGGAGAAAGTGCTGAATTTGGCGTTGCATTGTTTACAGCCTGCATTATTTACTCCGAAAAAGCGTTTTCAATATGATAAACCGGATCCAGCCCCGGAACATCAATTGCTATTACATCATAGCGTATGAATCTGTTATTATATTGTCGATGTTTTTGCAGGTAACATTTAGAAGTTTTAATAATCTTTTTTCGTTTTATTGAATTGAGTTCATGCGCAAGGATTTCAGCATTTCCGAGCGGAAGGGTTTTGACTTCCACAAAAACTAAAAAATTCTGCTTTTCCGCTATTATGTCGATTTCGCCTTCCCGAATTCTGAAATTTCTGTCAAGAATCGAATATCCATTTTTGATTAAAAATTCTCCGGCTTTTTCTTCGCCTGTTATTCCTTTTGTCCATGTGGATTCTTTCACTTGGATTTTTCCGTGTTTTTTATGAAGGCGAAAATTTCCGCAATCGTTTTCCAGGTGCTTTCTGGAATGCATTCGCCAATCTGCCGCATTGAAAGAACATTTGCCGCAATGTCGTTTTCTACAATTGGAATGCTGTTTTCCTGTGCAATTTCGACCATCCTTTTTGCTAGAATTCCGCTTTCTTTTGCTGAAATAAATGGCGCATCTGCGTTTTCAGGATATTTTAAGGAGACTGCAAAAAAATTTGTCGGTTTCATACAGCAGAATCCTTAAATGGCAGGGAAAATTCTGAATCAGTGCAAAGACTGTCAGAAAAAGCCAAGGTGGAATAGGTTACTGTCACAGAATCGCCGTTCATGCCGGAACAAAGCAATTCTCCAAGCCGCTCTTCCTCAGAATGAATTTTAGAGGTCAAAAGCGACGGTAATGTACAGAACCGCACTTCCGTAACCTTGCTCTTATTTAAATATAACACAAAAAAAAATTTTTTCCACTCAAATTCGCAATTTATTTGTATTTTTTCTGTTATTTTTTTGTTAAAATCAATTAAAATTCTGATTAAGCCTTTTGCTTCGTCTTTTTCAAGCTGCCACAAAAAGGGGAGGATTATCCAGTGCTTTCCAGTTCCGTCTTTTGACTTTATGTGGTTTGCAAGCGTAAGAATTCCGTCTTTGTTTTCTGGAATTTCCTTGTAGATTTTTTTTAGGAAGTTTTCGGTGCTTTTCGCGATGTTTTTTTCTTTGTTGCTGGAATTTTTCCATTTGCCGGGGTCGGTTAAAAGCAAAAATTTTTCTATTAAATTTTCTTCCGGCTCGATTCCTTTTTCCATTAGCATTGCTGAAATTTCCGCCGCTTGTTTTTCTTTTCCCGGAAACAAAGATGAAATTGATTTTGCTTTCCTGATTACTGATTTGTCAAGTTTTACGCCGCTTTGAATCATCTGCTGGACAGTTTTTAGGACAACGGAATCCGATTCAATTCCCGCCGAATTTAAAAATTCCAACAGCGTGCGCGGAAAAACGTCCGCAGCTTTTTGCTCTGAAAGTGTTTTTAGAATGATTTTTGAATCTGCGCCTATTTCGAGCGTGGCTTTGAATGAGTTTCCTTCGGCAAGCGGAATTTTGCTTTTTACGTTGATTTTTGCGCCTTGCAGAAAAACTGTGTAGTTTCCGTTTCCAAGATTTTTTATAACTTTTACAGAAACTTCGTTCCCTGCCGAAAGTTTTTTCTGCGGAATGTTCTGGCTTTGAATGTATGAGCTTTTTATGTTGTCGATTGCTGCGGACATTTTGATAATTTTATAAACATTGATAAAAAAAGGGAAGACACAAAAGTATCTTCCCCTGGATTAAGCTGTAAGAATGTAGGATTTCTTAAAAATCTTATTTCTTTTCTTTTGCTGCTGCGGATGCCGCGGCTTCTTCTGCCTTGTGCTCTGCGTTGATTGCAGCTTCTTTTTTGTCTTCAGCTGCGTTTGCCGCCTTGGCTGCTGCAAGTTTCGCGTTTGCCTTTGGTCCGAGAAGCTCCTTGATTTTTGCAGCTTTTCCAACCTTGTCGCGAACGTAGTAAATCTTTGAACGGCGAACTTTTCCAAGGCGAACAATTTCAACTTTGATAATGCGCGGGCTGTTTAATGGGAATACACGCTCAACACCAACGCCGTAGCTAGTCTTGCGAACTGTGAATGTCTTTGAAATTCCTGAGTTTTTGAAGCAAATAACAAGACCTTCGTAAATCTGAATACGTTTTGTTTTTCCTTCTATGATTTCAAAGTGAACTTTTACAGTATCTCCTACGCTGAAGTATTCTGCGTTAGGTTTCTTCTGCTGTTCTTCAATAGTCTTTATAAGATCCATTTTTATCTCCTATTTGCCGCTGTCTTTTGTTCTTGACTGAACATAACGCAGCTTGCTTTTTTGCTTGCGGTCGTTCTTGTATGTTACAAAGTCCGTAAGCATCCCGATCATTTTTTCCGCTTCTTCTGTAAGAGTACCGTCAGTTCTTGCCTTTTGAATCAGATCCGGTCTGTTCCGCAAGGTTTTCTGAAGGCTCTTAAAAAGCCGCCACTTTCGGATTTCTTCATGGTTTCCGCTGCTTAAAACAGCCGGCACTTCCATGCCTTTGTATACATTCGGCCTTGTATACTGGGGATATTCCAAAAGGCTGCCTGAAAAACTTTCTTCATCCAAAGATTCGCTGGTTATTACGCCGTCAACAAGTCTGTAAACTGTGTCCACAATGACTGTAGCGGCAACTTCCCCGCTGGACATTACGTAATCCCCTATGGAGATTTCCTCGTCAACGTAGGAGTCAATAATCCGCTGGTCGATACCTTCGTATCTTCCGCAAATCAGGACAATTTCATCTTTCCGGCTGAGTTCCTGGGCTTTTTTCTGTGTAAAAGGCTTTCCGCTTGGCGTAACATAAATAACATGCTTCGTCTTTTTGTATGCTTCTACACTGTCCAATGCCAGTCCTAGAGGTTCCGGGAGCAAAAGCTGTCCAGCGCCTCCGCCGTAGGGAGCGTCATCACAAGTGTGGTGTCTATCAAAGGCAAAATCCCTGATATTGACCAAATCGTAGGCAATAATTCCTTTCTCTACCGCTTTCGCCATGATCGAGCTTGTAAAAAAAGCGCGCGGAATTTCAGGAAATAAGGTCAGCACAGTAAATTTCATAGGAATTACTCCAGAATCCAGAGGTGCATGAGCTGCATAGCTTTATTTTCAATATCGACTTTGCCAATAAACTGGTCTTTGAATGGAACAAAAACTGTTCTTGCTCCGCCATTTTTATTCAGCTTAATCGAATCGTCCAAAAAACTGCAAGCCTCGGACAGCAAAATCTCAACGAGATAACCTGATCCGCCTTCCGTTACGTTTGTGACTGTTCCAACAACTGAATTTTCATCAATTGCCGGTGCGGTATTGCCCGCCGTTTCCTTTTTGTACCATACCGAGCATCCTTTTAAATCCTCGATATACCACTCATTTTTCTGCAGTTTATGAGCGTTCTTGCGCGGAACTACGATTTTCCACCTGTTGTATCTTGCAGCTTCTTCAGGTGAATTTATTCCAGCCAGTTTCATGTACAGAGTGGACGCAGCTTCTTTTGTTGATTCAACTTTGAAAGTTTTTTCAGCTGTTCCGTCTGACAAAGCCACTTCTTCCATACTTGCAAAATGCCCGTACTCGCCGGAAGTGCTTTCTACTTTGAATTCGCCCGTTATTCCATGGGAACCGCGGACAATGCCAACTACAAACCGCTCTGTTATCGCATTCGATGCCATCAGTCCAGAATTTCCAGGCTGTAATGCTTTCCGTCTTTATTTGACGTTGCGCTTAAAACAGTACGCAGAGCTTTTGCAATACGACCGTATTTGCCAATAACCTTGCCAATATCACCTTGTGCAACGCTTAACTGAAGAACAGGTCCGCGCTCGCCTTCGGTTTCCGTTACAGAGACTGCATTTGGATCATCGACCAATGACTTTGCAATAAATTCAATCAGGTCTTTTTCCATGTTGTGCTCCCTGTAAGTTATTTGGTGATTTTTGTTCCGTCAGCAGCCAATCCGCCCTGTCTGAAAATCTTTTTTACGATTTCTGTAGGCTGAGCTCCAACGCTGATCCAGTATTTGGCGCGTTCTTCATTGAAAGAAGTCTGGCTTCCTTCTGCAGCGATTGGATGGTACTGTCCGATTTCTTCGATTGTTGCGCCATCACGTGGTTTTGCTGCGTCAAGGACGACAATGCGGTAGTCTGGGCGTTTTTTTGTGCCCATCTTCTTTAGTCTGATTTTGACCAATTTTTTCCTCCGATATGAGTTTTCCACACTAAACAGTGTGAACTAACATTTTAGTGAAAAGATTCAGTAAATTCAATAGTTAAAAGCATTTATGGCGCAGTTTCATTGTAAAAAAATACTTCTGTTCATTTTGCGCAACTGATTGCTCTTTGAGTTTTCCTTTAACTTGCTAACTGAAAAATTCTTTGTTATCATAAAGGCATCTTTAAGAATTCACTTTAATCTTGAATTGCGAGGTTTCAAATGGCTGAATTGTATAATCCAAATTCGCTTCCTGCTGATTTTGTAAAAGTTTACGGCGGAACAGAAGATTCTGTAAAGATTTTTTCTTCACCGGCAAGAATCAATATTATAGGCGAGCATATTGACTACAACGGCGGAAAGGTTTTCCCCGCTGCTATAAACCGCTATCTTTATGTTGCCATCAGAAAACGCAATGACACAAAAGTTGTTTACAATGACCTGAAATTTCCTGGAAGATTTGAATTTGACATCAATGACGACTTTAAATATGCCAAGGAGAACGGATATGCAAACTATCTGAACGGAATTCTTTCCCAGATGAAAGAAAAAGGCTTTAAGTTTGACTGCGGATTTGAAATCCTCATGGTAAGCAATGTTCCTGCTGCCGGCGGAATTTCATCTTCTTCTGCCCTTGAGTGCGGATTCGCCTATGCCGTAAGCGAAACTTTTGGCTTTGGAATCGACCGTGTTGAAATTGCCAAGCTTGGTCAGATGAGCGAGCATAATTTTATGAACGTAAACTGCGGAATTATGGATCAGTTTATAATTTCCACAGGAAAAAAGAATACTGCGATTGTCCTTGACTGCAACACGCTTGAATACGAATATGTTCCGCTTGAGCTTGGAGATTACAGGTTTGTTGTCATGAACACGAATAAGCAACGCCGCCTTGCAGACAGTAAGTACAACGAGCGCAGAATCCAGTGCGAGGAGGCTTTGAAGATTCTCCAGGACGAAGGCGTGAAAATTTCCGCATTGTGCGATCTTTCTCCGGCGCAGTGGGAAAATTCAAAAGGACTTATAAAAGATGAGCTTCTTGTGCGCCGGGCAAAGCATTGTGTCTATGAAAACCAGCGTGTAAAAGATGCTGTGAGTGCATTAAAAGCCGGAAATCTTGAAAAGCTTGGCAAGCTCCTGAATGAAAGCCACGAGTCTCTTAAAAACGACTATGAAGTTACAGGAATTGAGCTTGACACTCTTGCGGAAACTGCCCAGAAGCAGGACGGATGCATAGGAGCTAGAATGACTGGGGCTGGCTTTGGAGGCTGCGGAATTGCTCTTGTTCATAAAGACGAGCTTGAGCAGTTTGTTGAAAATGTTCAGAATGAATATAAGAAAGTTGTAGGATACGAGGCTTCGTTCTTTGACTGCGAAAGCGGCGACGGAGTTTCCCGCTTCAACTAAAACTGTTAGTCTGGAATTTGAATTTTATTAAAAACAGTTATTTAACTTAACTGTCATTCCCGTGCAGTGCGCCGCAAGGCGGACGTTGACACTGGAATCTTTAGTTCTATGGAATTATCGGGTCAAGCCCGATAATGACAGTAAAGTATAAAATTCAGAATTCGTCTTTTTAAGCTTTTCAAAATTTACTTGGCATTTTATTTCTTCTATACAATAAACTGTACTATTTGACATTCTCTTTCTTATATATTACTATAATAAACCAATTATTCTAACTAAGTGATAGGAGAAAATGAAATGTCAATGAATTTGATATTGTTCATTGTTCTCCCTGTAGCAGGAATACTTCTTGGATGGACAATTCGCTGGGTTTATGCCAGATTTCAACTTTCCGCCTCGGAACAAAAAGCCGAGCGCGTTAAACAAGATGCAATAAAAGAAGCGGAAGCTCAGAAAAAAGAGATTCTTCTTCAGGCAAAAGAACAACTCATTCAGGACCGTAATCAGCAGGAAAGGGAGAACCGTGAACGCCGTACAGAACTGCAGCGTTATGAAAGCCGTGTAAACAAAAAAGAAGAGCTTCTGGAGCAACGGAATCAGGAGTTTGAAAAGCGCGACAAGGAATTTGCTTTAAATGTAGCGGAGCTTCACAAGCGCGAGGCTATTCTTTCGGAAGAAGAAGGAAAACTTCGGGTTGAGCTTGAAAGAATTTCGGGGCTTACCGCGGAAGAAGCAAAGGCGCTTATAATCAAGAACCTTGAAAATGACGCCCGCCATGATGCTCAGTCTTTGCTGAATAAGATTGACCAGGAAGCTCAGCTTAATGCTGAAAAGAAAGCGCAGGAAATTCTTGTTTCCGCCATTCAGCGCATCGCCACAGAAACTACAAGCGAAATCACAGTCGCAACAGTTTCTCTTCCGAGCGATGAAATGAAGGGACGCATTATCGGACGTGAAGGCCGCAACATCCGTTCTTTGGAAACTTTGACAGGTGTTGACATTATTATTGATGACACACCGGAAGCTGTTGTTATCAGCTGTTTTGATCCTGTAAGAAAAGAAATTGCGCGTGTGGCTTTGGAGCGTCTTATTATCGACGGAAGAATTCATCCGGCGCGAATTGAAGAGATTGTTCAGAAAGTTACCCGCGAGATTCAGCAGAAGATTTATGAGGAAGGTGAAAAGGCTTTGTTTGAGCTTGGCTTGCATAGCATGAGTCAGGAAGCAATAAGGGCTATCGGCCGTCTTTACTTTAGAACAAGCTACGGACAGAATGTTCTTACTCATTCTAAGGAAGTTGCTGAGCTTGCAAGCCTTCTTGCCGCTGAAGTTGGCGCGAACAGGGAACTTGCAAAACGTGCTGCTTTGTTACATGACATTGGAAAAGGCGCGGAAAATGACAGCGACCAGAACCATGCGGAAGTCGGTGCGGAAATGGCACGCAAGATGGGCGAAGATCCTCGTGTGGTCAATGCGATTGAGGCGCACCACAATGACTGCGAGCCTCAGACAATAGAAGCTGTTATTGTTCAGGTTGCCGATGCTATAAGCGCAGCCCGCCCTGGAGCAAGACGTGAGACTGTAGATAACTATGTTAAACGTCTTGAAAATCTTGAGGAAACTGCAAAGAAATTCCACGGAGTAGAGCAGGCCTATGCAATTCAGGCTGGACGTGAGCTTCGTATTCTTGTAAACAATGATAAAATTCCAGATGAGCAGGTAAAAGATCTTGCAAAGCAGATTGCAAAGCAGATTGAAACTGACTTGCGTTATCCTGGAAGAATCAAAATTACAATGATACGCGAAACCCGCATTATTGAATACGCAAGATAATTTTTGAGCCCTGGAAAGATTCCGGGGCTTTTTTGTATTCTTCTGTTCTTGAATGTTCAAAATAATTTGTTTGACAAAATGCGTTTTAGGGTACAGGATTTTATTATGACAGATGTTGAGAATCTTGAAAAAATAATCCGCGATATTTTTGGCGTAAGAAAAATCATCAAGAAAAAGCGGAACACAAACAAATGCATTCAGCCTCTCAATATTTATCCGCTGAATATGTTTGCCTTTAATTTTATAAATCGTCTTACCCGGCTTAATGAAAAATTCAAGGACAACAAAATCGCGCTGAACACAATCTGCGAGCGTGTAAAAAATCTTGGCGAGGCGAAAGATTCAGGCTGGGCAGGACCTTACAGCGAGCTTGTGGCTTTGGACTTTTATTCGCAGTTTTCAGAATTCCTTGGAATTTCTTATATAAATCTTCTTGAAATAAAGCGACATAAAGAAAGCATTCCGGCTATAAACGGACAGAAGGAAAAAATCGACATTGACTTGTGTCTTTCGCTTAAAAGTGAAAAGCTTTTTACTGATGTCAAGTCGTTCAACTGCGTGCATCAGATTATTTTTGATCGGATTTTTGAAGCGGTTGAAAGTTATGCTGCAAAAGAATTTAAGAAAAGCATTTTAATAGGTGTGGACAACCTTTCAAGTCTTGATTATCTTGATGTGAAAAATTCTCTTGTTTCAAAGCGGCACGAGATTGAGCGGATCTTGAAAAATGCAGTGAAGAAAAATCAGAATTTTGTTTCGTATTTTTCTGATTCAGGACTGGCGTTTAATTTTAGAATCAGCTGGCCGGGCGAACTTTTGACTGTAAAAGACTATTCTCCGTTTGCAATGGCTCAGGCTTATAGATATAAATTCCTTGACTACGGAAACAAGCTTGTGGACAACGAATATTCGCTTATAACAATGGTAAAAAATCCCTGGTTTAACGAAGAAACCGTGGACTTTGGAAATTTCAACAATATTTTTTACCGCTCGTTAAGCCGCCGCACTTTTATGGAACTTGCAAAAAATGATTTTCCTGCAAAAGATTACTCTTCCGCCTATAAAACTGAAAAAATAAAAGTCTGCGATGTTTCAAAAAGCATTGCTGGAATTGTTTTTATTGATGACAACAGCGTGCGCTCAAAATACTACAAGAGCCTGTATTCCGCCTACATTTATCTGAATCCGAATTACAAAAACAAAACGCCGCTTTCAATCCGCAGCATAGAAAAATTTTTCCGCAACAAATACGAAGTTCAGATAAAAGATTTTGACGATTTCAAGTGGGATAATTATTAGAAAATTAAAAATGCTCTGCTCTTTTATATAAATGAAAAATGTGTTATAATTTCTTCTATTATGCAGAGACGCTTTGTCCTTTCAGTAAAAATTGTTTTGTTCGGAATTATTTTCTTTGTTTTGTCTTCAATAATAGCTTTTTTTATTAAAAATGATTCTGATGCTTATACTAGAATTCTCATGTATGAATTTAATAATCAAGAAAATATTGATGTGATTTTTTGCGGCGCATCTCATGTAAGCCACGGAATTTATCCAAAATTAGCTGATGAAAAATTCGTCTTAAATACATTTTGCACAGGAACTCCTTCTCAAGGAATTGCAGGAACTTATGCAATTTTATCTGCGGCAGTAAGAAAATATAAAATAAAAAAAGTTTTCTTGGAAATGGATTTTGCTGTAGCTTGTCGGGGTGAAACTCCGTTTTTTCAAAAAACGCCTTCTGCAAGTGCATATTTGGTTTCTGAATATTTGGCGGATCCAATGGTAAAGTTGAATTATCTTCTTACGGTTACTAGTCCAAAATATTATTTGAATTCAATTTTGCCAATTGGAAAAGATAAACTGCTGGATTTGAATCCTTCAGTTGTTTTAAAAACCATAATGTCAAAAATAGATGGCTCATATTATCGTTATGAATATTCTGGAAAAGATTTTTATGCAGGAAAAGGCTGTATTTTTGATAGAAAAATTATTGCCAATGGAACTTTCTCATCAGGATTTGAAAAACCAATTGCAGTTGAAAATATTTCAAATGAATGGAAAAATACTGTAAAAAAAATCGTAAAGTTGTGTAAGGAAAATAGTATAAGTATTGATTTTTATTCGAATCCAAGCAGCGATTTTTACCTTATGGAAAAAAGCAATTATGATGAGTATGTTTCTTTTTTGCGTTCTTTCTTAAATGAACTTGGTTATGAATATTATGATTTTAATTTTTGTCGGCCGGAATTTTTAAATCTTGAGGATTGCGATTTTAGTGATGACAATCATTTGAACAAGACAGGAATAGAAAAATTCACATCTGTTTTTTGTGATTTTTTTACTGGAAAAATAGAATCTGAAAAACTTTTCTATAAAACTTATTCTGAAAAAATTGCAAATCAGCCTCCAAAAATTTATGGTTTAATGCTAAAAGAATCCCCTGATAAAAAGTCAATCGAAGTAAAGCCCGTTATAAATTCTGAGGTGAAGGGGCTTGTGACTTATACGATTTATGCTTTGTATAACGGAAAAGAAGAACTTCTTTCAGAAAATACTTGTAATAATATTATAATTTATCCTGCCGCGACTTCTGGAAAACTAAAAATTTTAAGTTTTTATGACGGAATTCTTAATAACACTATTATAGAAGATTACACAGCTTTTTAGTTTTGGAGATTTTATGAATTTTAGAACTTGGTCATTTGGATTTTTTCTTATAATTTCACTTTTTTGTTATTATAAACTTCCAAAAAAAAATCAATGGATTTGTGTTTTAGTTTCCAGTGTTGTTTTTTATGCTTTTTCTGGAGCTGTAAATCTTATTTTTATTTTGTTTAGTTCTTTTTTGACTTTTTATGGAGCAAAAAAAATAACATCATATAATCTTCTGCTAAAAGAAAAAAAATCTGTTTTACCAAAAGAAGATTTTAAAGTTGAAAGAGAAAATATAAAACATATAAAAAGAATTGTTCTTTTGATAGTTCTAATATTAAATATTGGTCTTTTGGCATATTTAAAATATTGGAACGCATTTGTTTCTTTTTTGGGCAATTGTTTTTTACTTAATTTTGATTTCCTGAAATTTTCCGGCTTTAGAGGCATTCTTCTTCCTCTTGGAATTTCATTTTATACATTCCAGACAACTGCATATTTCATGGATATCTATAATGGAAAATATGAAAATGAAAAGAATTTCCTGAAATATTTTACGTTTGTTTCTTTTTTTCCGCAGTTGATAATGGGACCGATTAATCGGTTTGACAAGCTTGGAATTCAGCTGAAAGAAGAGCATGAATTTGATTTTGAAAATATTAAGCATGGTGTGCTTTTGATTTTGTTTGGTGCAATGAAAAAATATTGCATTGCTGACTTGCTTTATACTCGAATTTCTTCTGTTCTTGATCATCCTTATGATAATCTTCCTGGCAGCTTGATTGCTTTTGGAATTTTAGCTTTTTCAATTTATCAATATGCTGATTTTTCTGGCGGAATAGATATGGTTCTAGGAATTTCAAAATTGTTTGGGCTTGAAATGCAACCGAACTTTAAGCAGCCGTATTTTGCAAGAAATCTGGCGGACTTTTGGAGAAGGTGGCATATAAGTTTGGGATTATGGATGAAAGACTATGTTTTTTATCCGCTTGCATTAACTCATTTTATGCAGAACATTGGAAAGTTTTTTTCTGCGCATGGCGGCAAAAAAATTGGCAAGCATTTAGCGCGCACTGTTCCTGCTGGAATTGCAAATATTGTGGTTTTTCTTCTTGTTGGAATTTGGCATGGGCCGGAACTTCATTTTGTTTTATGGGGCTTGTATAATGGTCTTGTAATTGCTTTTAGTGATTTGTTTAAGCCGGCTTTTGAAAAATTATCTTCTATTCTTCATATTAATGTAAAAAGTAAAAGTTTTGTTGTTTTTCAAATAGTCAGAACTTTTATAGTTGTTAACATAGGCGCATATTTTGACAGGATAACAGATGTTAAAAAATGCTTTTTGTATTTGAAGCGGACATTTTTTAATTTTGGCACTTTAGAAATTTACAAATCACAAGCTTATTTAAAAAGTGTTTTCGGTAGTTTTAGATATGTAGAATCTGAACTTGTTTTAATAATTTCAGCTTCGATTATTGTTTTTATAACAAGTTTTCTAAAGGAAAATAAAGTCGATTTGTATACTGCGATACAAAAGAAAAACATTGCATTTAGGTGGAGCGCATATTATGTTCCGTTAATACTCGTTATTCTTTCTATGTCATTTTCTCCGTCAAATCCTGTGTTTATGTATGCCCAGTATTAATCTAAAATTAATAAAATAAGGATGCTTGTAAAATGAAATATACAGTTCTTGATTATCTTGAAAAAACAGCTGAAATATATCCTGATAAAGTTGCGTTTGCAGATGTTAATGATTCTATTACTTGGAAATCTCTTGTTGATGAATCAAAATCTCTTTCTGGTGCAATTGCAAAATATTTTCCAAAAGGAACAGCTGTTCCTGTCATGTGTGAAAAATCAGTTGTTACAGTGAAATTATTTTTTGCTGCTTTATATGCTGGCTGTTTTTATTCTTTTTTCGATTTTTCATTTCCAGATGAACGTTTAAATTTAATGATAAAAACTCTTGAAACTCCATTCATTCTAACAGATAAAAAAAGAGAGAAAAAAGTTCAGAACCTTTGTGCACAGCCGCTTTTTATAGAAGACTTGCTGGCGGAAAATATTTGCTATAATGAAAAAAGACGTAATAATATAATAGATGTAGAACCCGTTTATGCAAATTTTACATCTGGCTCAACAGGTGTTCCTAAAGCCGTTGTAGTTTCTCATCGTTCTGTTATAGATTTTATAAGCTGTTTTACTGAAATTTTTGAAATAACTTCAGATGACAGAATTGCTAATCAAGCTCCTTTTGATTTTGATGTTTCAGTGAAAGATATTTTTTCTGCAGTTTTTACAGGCGCTTCCGTTTATCTTATCCCAAAAATGTATTTTTCATTTCCTGTAAAACTTTTGGATTTCCTTTGTGAGAATCAGATTACAACTCTTATCTGGGCTGTTTCTGCTTTGTGCATAATTTCAACATTGAATGGATTTTCTTATAAAATTCCAACGTCAATAAAAAAGATTATGTTTTCAGGCGAAGTTATGCCGATAAAGCAGCTGAAAATATGGAAAAAATATATTCCAGATGCAAAATATGTAAATCTTTTCGGACCTACAGAAATAACCTGCAACTGTTCATATTTTATAATTCCAGATGAAATTCCAGATGATTATGATATTCCAATTGGAAAGCCGTTCCCTAATGAAAGAATTTTACTTATTGATGAAAATGAAAATCTTATAGCAGAAAATGACACTGAATCAAAAGGTGAAATTTGCGTGTCTGGAACCTGTGTTTCGCTTGGCTACATAAATAATAGCAAAACGAATGAGGTTTTTATTCAGAATCCATTGAACAAAAAATATTTTGAAAGAATCTACAAAACTGGCGATCTTGGACGCTATGGAAAAGATGGAAATCTTTACTATCTTGGCCGCAAAGATAATCAGATAAAGCACATGGGACACAGAATTGAGTTGTCTGAAATTGAAAAAGGAATAGAAAAAATATGCACAATATCAAGGGCTTGCTGTATTTTTTTTGAAAATAAAATAACTGCTTTTTATACAGGCTCTCAAACTGAAAAAAAAGAAATAGTTTTTCAACTGAAATCAATTCTTCCTGCATACATGATTCCAGCTGATTTTCTTTTTATAAAAGAATTTCCTGTAACAAAAAATGGAAAAATTGATAAGAATATTTTAAAAGGACTAATGAATGAAAAGTCATAATTTTAAGGAACTTGCAGAAAAATATGGAACGCCTTTTTATCTTTTTGATTTTGAGATATTAAAAAATCGGATTGAGCTGTTAAATAATAAGCTTCCTAAAAATGCTGAGCTTTGCTATGCTATAAAGGCTAACGCTTTTTTACTTCAGGCTTTGAAAGATTTGAAAATTCTTTTTGAAGTTTGTTCTAATGGGGAACTTTCTATTTGCCATAAATACAATGTAAATCCTAATCATATTGTTTTTTCCGGCGTAGTAAAAACAAAAGAAGATATAAAAAATGCGTGGAAAATGCACGTTAACACAATAACGCTGGAATCTCTTGAACATTGCCGATTTTTAAAAGAAGTTGCAAATGAAGAAAATGGCGATTACATTCAAAATGTTTTAATCAGGCTTTCAAGCGGAAACCAGTTTGGAATGTCAGAAAATGATGTTTTGGATGCTCTGAAAATTTTAAAGCAGTTAAAAAATGTAAATTTTAGAGGCGTTCATTATTTTTCAGGTACTCAAAAAAAATTAAAAAAAATAGAAACTGAAATTCAATATATTCAGGATTATTGTGACAATCTTCAAAAAATGTCTGGAATTGAATTCAATGAAATAGAATATGGTCCGGGATTTTCATTTGATTATTTTGCGCAGCCAGATTTTTCTGAAAACTATAATGACTTTGACGCTGTTGCAGGCTTGTTGGAAAAATCAAAATATAAATTTACAATTGAAGCAGGACGCTTTATTGCATCTTCGTGCGGATTTTATGTTTCAAGGATAATGGATCTAAAATCTACAAATGATGTAAATTATTGCTTGATAGATGGCGGTATAAATCATTTGAACTATTATGGTCAGATAATGGGAATGAAAATTCCGCCTGTATCTCTTGTAAAAAATAATGCCGATGCGAAATCTGAAAACTGTAGCAACTTTGAAATTTGTGGTTCACTTTGTACAACTGCAGATGTGATTACAAAGTCTTTGCCGCTTGCTTCTCCTGCCATAGCAGATTTTCTTGTTTTTAAAAACATTGGCGCATATTCTGTTACGGAAGGCATTTATTTGTTTTTAAGCCATGCATTGCCGTGTGTTGTTTCCTATGATAAAATGGAATATAAAGTTTTAAGACAAAGTTTTGAAACGTATAAAATAAATTCATAATAATAAGGAAGGTTGATTATGGAAAAATTACTTGAAATTCTTACAGAACTTAAGCCGGATGTTGATTTTTCTGCGGAAAAAAATCTTATTGACAATGCTATTCTTGATTCTTTTGACATTGTCCAGTTGATTTCTCAGCTAAATGATTCTTTTGATATTGAAATTACGCCAGCTGATATTATTCCTGAAAATTTCAATTCAGCTGAAAGCCTTTGGGCTATGATTCAAAAACTTCAATAAAAATTTTTATAAGCTGTTTTTAATCTTAAAAAATAATGTGTAAAGGTTAAAAACAGCCAGCATATATTTTATAAAAGTTCCAGCGGACGGATTATATTTTAAAATCATTTTCATTTCTTCCTTAGGATTTTTGCCTGTCTTGCAAACAAAAGAGGCTTTCTTTTTGAAAAAACTTTCAACAATAGCTGGATCAGAAAGAATTACGTCTTTATGTTTTTCAAAAATTTTTTGCATAGCAAGAACTGCTTTTTCAGGATGTGTTGAAATGCTGTCTTTTTGAAAAAATGTATTCACTAGTATTTCATTTTGGTAAAATATTCGGTATTTTTGACTCAATCGTAGAACTTCATCCCAATCTTGAAGTCGTGGCATTCTCGTATCGAACATTACATTTCTAAAGCATTCTGATTTTCCAAAAATAGTCTGAGTTGAAGCGCAGTTGTATTTTAAAATTTCTTCGTATGAAATCTGCTTGTTTTGGTCAATGTTTGGAAAGTTATGTATAAATTTATTTTTTGGAGTACGACATTCCATTTTGCAAATTACAATGTCTGCATTATAATTTTTCAAAAAGCAAAGTTGTTTTTCTAATTTTGTTGTAATCCATAAATCATCACTGTCATTAAAGGCAATGAATTCTCCGGTTGAAAGTTCGATTCCTTTATTTCTTGCAATACAGGCGCCGGAATTCTTTTCTAATTTTACATATTTTATTCTAGAGTCATTTATTGATTTTAGAATTTCTTCAGTATTATCAGTTGAGCAGTCATCAACAACAATCAGCTCGATATTCTTGTAAGTCTGATTCAAGACAGAGTTTATAGAGTCAAGGATAAGCCGTCCGCGGTTATATGACGGAATGATTACAGATACTAATGGTTCGTTTTGCATGTTTTATTGTTGCTAATTTTTTTTGTTAACAATAGCGGAAACTATAACCTGTTTTTCTTGGTAAAGAGCAACACCAGCTTTATCTGTTGCCGAAGCTTTTTCGTTTTTTGTCATTTGGTTTCGTGGCATAAGAAATTCCTATCTTTATATCATTTCCTGCTTTGCTGAACATACGTGCAACAAATTCAAAATCTTTAGCAATAGAACTTGATTCAATTTTTTGAATTCTAGGAGAAATCGAATTAATTTGACCAAAAAGATTTTTGTAGAAATATTCCATGACTTTCCTCCTGAATAATATTTTAGCACAAAACTATTTTTTTGTCAGTTGTAATTTACAACTATAAATAACATGTAATTACAACTATAAATAACATGAATTTACAACTATAAATAACACTGTTTTTCTAAAAAATGTCCATAAATAGTATTTTTGCCGTTTACTTCTTTTTTATATTCTCTTTTCCAGTTAAGTTTGAAAAAAAATGGATTAGGAAAGAATGTTGCCTAATTTGAAAATTAAAAAGAAGATTTTCATATCCGCATTTTAGGGGTACTTTTTGTTTGTCCTTTTCCTGCGGATATGTTTTTTTTAGAAAAGTTTTAAGGCAATTCCAATCCGCAGTATAATTCTTTTAAGCAGTGATTGCTGTAAAGAATTGCGGACAGGTATTTCTTTGTACCCTCCCCCATGAGTTTTTAGTTCGTTGTTATCAAGCAGGCAATATTTTTTGTCTGCCAAAAGTTGCTTAAAATTTGTTTCCTTTACATGCCTAAAGCAAATTCCGTCTTTCTTATTTACAAGTGAATTTCTTAAGTCTAGTCTGGCTTGCATTTGCTTTGGTGAGCGGAACTGGTAATGTTTTACAAGAATTAGTTCCGGTGCTAAAAGTCCGGCATATTTAGGGTAGTGCGATGTTGCGTCAAATTTCCATTCAAGTGATTTTCTGTAACGGAAAAATCTTGGCTCGCTCCAGCAGGTGTTCCTTAAATATTTTATATGCTCCTTATCTTTCTCAAAATCGCCAGTAAAGCTATATTCTTCTGCATCCTCTGTTGTTAAAACATAGTCAAGAGATTGTTTTGCGACTAGTGAATATTTTTTAGGAATCTTTGCAAGAAAATCCTTTGGATTGTCATAATAAAATTCATCTGCATCAAGTTTAAAGCACCACCAGTCTCCGTCTTTTGCTTCATGCCTGAATTCATTGAATACATCTGCCCGAAGTCCGTTTGAATATGGCCTAAAATCCTGTTTCCACGGCACAACAATATCATCTGCAAGAGACTGTATAATTTCCCAAGTTCCGTCGGTTGACCCATTGTCCATGATAAAAATTCTGTCAGCCCATTTTTTTGCGTCAAGAATAACACTTTTTACTATGTCAGCCTCGTTTTTCACAAGCATTATGGCAAATATTTTCATATAGTTCCCAGTTCTATGATACATTCAGTTTGCTTTTCTGTTTTGTAGTAACTAATAATTTTAAGTTTTTTTGTTGATTTTGGATACGAGATTGTTGTATTGTTTGTTTTTTTATAAATTTGATTTTCACCTTTTTTATTGATTTCAAAAATATCGAAACAAATATCTTCTTGGTTTGTAGAATTAACCATAGGCTGAATTTTTATTGAATTTTCGTTTTCTTTGTCAATAACAAGTCCGTATACGCAAGATTTCTGATTTTGGATTTTTTCTGAGTAAGAGTCATAAAACAAGTCTTTTTGATCTATTTTACCTGTAAAAAATTTACAGAATACTGGTGTAAATTTTTCAATTCCAGTTTTATTTAAATGGTTATTATCATAAAAATTATAGTCGCTTAAAGTTAAATACTCTTCTTTGCAAAGACTAAAGTCATAAAACTGGTAGCCGTACTCTCTAAGAAATTGTCTAACATTTGAAATGTAAATGTCATAGTTTCCTGATGCATTTAAGAAAAAATCACTTATTGGCGTTGAGTAAAAAATTAATGGTATGTTATTCTCTTCGCAAATTGAAATTATTTTTTTTATTGCATTTTTCCAATCTTCATTTAAATTATTTGTTATTGTAGTTATGTTTTTGCTTGATGCGTAAAATGAACCATCTTTTATGGATTCAGTTTCCATTATCACCCCCCCCCCTTACATAAGAGGCGTTTATTGCTTCATAGTTATAATCGTAATATTCTCCTGTTGTTTTTGACTTTAGATTTTTTACTATTGTGATAGGATTTAATTCAATTTGCTTGTCTACTCCTATTGGCAAAATTGAATTTAGGTAGTATTTGGGAGATGTTGCTTTTAAAAGATATTCATATTTTATCAGTTTGTTTTTTAAATATGTAGAAAGTAGATAAATGTCTACAGAAGGCTTTTTGTCAAAAAATTTAATTTGTTGACCTATTGCCATTCCAAAGTCTAAATCCACGAATACTTTTTTCAGTTTATATTTATTAATGGCTTCTTTTAAAACTGCATAAGTTGCCGGCATTTTTTGAGCGGAAATTCCTGAGCAAAAAACATTTCCTGAAAAATATTCTTTTGCTAGTTGTGGGTTTATTCCGTGCGCAACGTGTGAAGCTCCGCAGAGCAAAAAGTCAATGTTTTCTTGGTCATAGAAATCTTGCATAACCAGGCGGGCGTATTTATTGCGATCATTTCTTAAAAAAAATGAAAGTATATTGCATATTATAAAAAAAATTATAATAAAAAAAGACACTTTTAAAAATCTGTACATACTTTCATTATATAAAAGTTGGAAGATTTTTTCTATATACAATTTATTCTTAAAAATATATAATAATAGAAATTTATTATTCGGAGATACAATTTATGTATATTTCCATATTCAATTCAAAATTTTTGACGGGGGGGGGTACAACTAGCTCCTTGTTTTATTCTGTCTGTGCCGGAGAAAAATCATGGCGCAGATAATTAATCTTCCTACCTTTTCAGATGAGCGTGGCTCACTTACTGTTATAGAAAAACTCCTTCCTTTTGAAATTAAGCGCATTTATTATATCTACAATGCCAAAGAAAAACGCGGTGGACACAGGCATTTAAAGACAACCCAGGCTCTTGTTTGTCCAAAAGGCTCATGCGAAATTTTTATAAATAACGGAAATTCGGAACAGACTGTTCTTCTTAATTCTCCGGACAAATGTCTTATTCTTTCGCCTGAAGACTGGCATTCAATGGATAAATTTACACCAGATTGCGTTCTTCTTGTGTTGGCATCAGAATTTTTTGACAAAGCAGATTATATAGAAGAGGAATATCCACGTGATTGAGTATGAGAATTTAGGAAAACTTAACAAGTCTTTCTTTGACGGATATAAAAAATCTTTTGAGCAAGTTCTTGATTCTGGCTGGTACATACTTGGAAATCAGGTTGCTGAATTTGAAAAAGAATTCGCTTCATTCTGCGGTGCAAAATACTGTATAGGCGTTGCAAATGGACTCGATGCACTTACTATTTCATTAAAAGCTTTTGATTTTCCTGCCGGTTCAGAAGTTTTAGTGCCTTCAAATACATACATTGCAACAATCCTTGCAATTGTAAATGCAAATTTAAAGCCTGTGCTTGTAGAACCGGAACTTGAAACATATAACATTGATGTTTCTAAAATCGAAAAAGCAATAACCTCTAAAACAAAAGCTATAATGCCAGTTCATCTTTATGGAAGAATGGCAAATATGCCGGCAATTATTGAAATTGCTAAAAAATACAATTTGAAAATTGTGGAAGATGCGGCTCAGGCGCATAATGCTTCCATAAATGGAAAAAAAGTTGGTTCTTGGGGCGACTTTACGGCATTCAGTTTTTATCCTACAAAAAATCTTGGTGCGCTTGGGGATGCAGGTGCAATTACAACAAATAATGAGGAGCTGTACAATAAAGTAAAAGCCATGAGAAATTATGGCTCAAATATAAAATATCACAATGAATATATTGGAATGAATTCAAGATTATCAGAAGTTCAGGCTTCTTTTCTTAGAATTAAACTGAAAAAGCTTGAAGAAATTACGCAACATAAAGAAAAACTTGCCGATATTTACTATTCAATGCTAAAAGATACTGGTTTTATTCTTCCGGCAAAAATAGAAGGGTATCGTCACGTTTATCATATTTTTAATATCCGCTCTGAAAAACGCGACGAATTAAAATCATTTCTTCTTGAAAATGGCGTAAAGACGGAAATTCACTATCCGATTGCTCCTAACAAACAAATTGCCATGAAAGGAATTCTTGACGGATTTGAAACTCCAATCGCAGAAGAAATCCATAACACAACATTAAGCCTGCCGATTTCATATTTTCACACAGAACAGGATATTGAGCAGGTTTGCGAAGTTCTAAGAAAATTCAGCACTAAATAAGGAAAATTATGAAACTTTCTATTTGCATTCCAGTCTATAACGGATCTGATACAATTAGCCCGCTTATGGAAAATTTAGACTCAACATTTTCTAATATTGAAAAAGAAGTTGTTCTTGTAAATGATGGAAGCCGCGATAACAGTGCGGAAGTCTGCAAGGATTTGTGTAAAAAATATGATTATGTGAAGTTTATAAATCTAAGGCGAAACTATGGTGAGCACAATGCCGTTATGTGTGCCTTGAACTATTGCACGGGAGATTATGCGGTAATTATCGATGATGATTTGCAGAATCCTCCCGAAGAAATTTTTAAGCTTTTAAATGAAATTGAAAAAGGCTACGATGTTGTCTACTCAAAGTATCATGTGAAAAAACATCACTGGTTCAGAAATTTCGGAAGCAAAGTGAATGATGTTTTTGCAACCTGGCTTATTGGAAAGCCAAAGAATCTTTATTTATGCAGCTTTAAAATTATAAACCGGGCAATGATTGAAGAACTAAAAAAATATAAAGGTCCGTTTCCTTATATTGACGGATTATTGCTTAGGGCGACTAATAATGTTTCTTCTGTATTTGTTGAGCATAAAGCAAGAACCCAAGGCAAGTCTAATTACACTTTGGGAAAGCTTTTGAATTTGTGGCTCAGCATGTTTATAAATTTTTCAATAAAGCCAATGCGCTTCATTACAATTACAGGTTTGACTATTTCATTGATTTCTGTTGCTATGGCATTGTTTTTTATTGTAGAAAAAATAATGAATCCGCAGACAGTTCCTGGCTGGACAACTATAATCGTACTGCTTCTTTTCTTTGGCGGACTTCAAAGCACTTTTCTTGGAATAATTGGCGAGTATATTGGAAAAAATTATCTTGACCAGAATAATACACCACAGTGGGTTGTAAAAGAAACATTTGGAGTTTGATTATTTTTATGAAAAATATTATTGAAAAAAAGTCGTTTCTAAAAAATGTTTCTGCAAAATATTCCCTGCTTTTCTGCTTGTTAGTTCCTTTATGTTTTTTTCAGTTTTTTGTATATGGAAAATCTTTTCTTGTTCATGATGGTCTTAATGAGCATACAGCGTTTCTTGCTTTTTATGGACAATGGCTTAGACATATAGTAAGTAATATTTTTCATGGTAACTTTTCAATTCCGACATTTTCGTTTTCTCTTGGTTTTGGAGCAGATGTTGTTTCAACGTTAAACTGGTTCTGTCTCGGTGACCCATTAAATCTTTTTTCTGTTTTTGTTCCAAAAGAAGGAGCTTATGTTCTTTTTGTTTTACTGGCGGTTATTCGCCTTTATTTGATGGGCATTGCTTTTATTGTTTTTTGCAGGAAAAAGACTTTCTTTAATGCATCTGTTGTTTTTGGCGCTTTGGCATACGCTTTTTGCGGATATGCGATTTTTGTCGGGCTTAGGCATCCTTATTTTTTAAATCCAATGATTTATTTTCCGCTGCTTTGTCTTGGAATTGACTTTATTTTAGAAAAAAAGAGTCCATTGCTTTTTATAATAACAGTCTTTATTTCCTGCGCATGTAATTATTACTTTTTTTATATGCTTTCTATTTTCGTCTTTATATACGCAATCGTGCGTTTTTTCTTTGTTGAAAAATCTTATGGAAATAGCAAAAAATTGAATGCTTTTATTAAAGTATTCCTTAAAACAGTTGGATTTTATTTTATAGGTGTCGCATTAGCATCTTTTATCTTTTTACCGAATATTTACGGATTTTTAACAGCTTCAAGAACAACTGAAAAAATAATAGTACCATTGCTTTATGATATAAATTATTATGCTAATTTGTTTTTTTCTCCATCAGCACCATCTTCGTTTGGTTCTTATGGGAATCTAGGATTTGCAGCACCTATTTTGCTTTTTGTTGTTTTTTTGTTTACACAAAAAGATTCAGTTTCAAAACAATTAAAGATTTTTCTTTTAATTGGATTTTTGTTTTTTTTAATACCATTTTTAGCCCATGTTACAAATGGCTTTAATTATATAACCAACCGCTGGTCTTTTGCTTTTGCACTGCCAGCCTGTGTGTCATTTGTTCATATTTTTCCAAAGTTTTGTTCTGCCTCTAAAAAAGATTTAAAACTTCCTATGATAATTATCGCGGTTCATTCTTTTATTATATTGGCAGCTTGTTTTTTTGATAAAAACATAAGACAGCAATATTTTGTTTGCTATGCGTTTTCATTGTTGTTTTTATTTTTTTCTTACATTTTGTTAAAAAAGAATAAAAATGCCTTTTTGCAGAAATTTATCTGTATTTCAATATTTTTAGGAATCATTATAAACTCAAATATTCGGTTTTCTCCTTACGGACTTAATTATTTAGAAAAATATACAAGTTTTGGAAGTTATGAAAAAAATCTAAATGCCAATACGGATTTTGAGATCAAGAAACTTTCTGACAAATATTTTTTTAGATATGATGAAGAAGGAAAATTCACAGCAAATAATTCAGCAATTTTTGGAACGTCTGGAACAAATTATTATTATAGCATTTCAGACATTCACTTGATGCAACTTTATGAAGAACTTTGTCTTGCAACAACAAATAATATGAGATGCTCAAGCCTGAACCGGCGTTCTGCATTACAAAAGCTTTTTGCAGTAAAATATTTTGTTCTTCCAACGAAGACTGAGTACATACCTGAATATATGACTTTTGTAAAAGAATTTGACACTTACGCAGGAAAGAAAAAACTTTATAGATTGAACAATTCTTTACCGTTTGCCGTGCCGTATAAAAATGTTTTGTATGCAGATAAGAATTTTGAGAATCTGAATCCTATTGAAAAACAAGAACTGTTTCTTGCTGCAGCAGTCGTTTATGATGAAAAATCTAAAATTAAAAATGAAGAAAACGAGATAAAATTAAATTCAAAAATTCTTCACAAAAGTATTTCTTTTATCGAAAATAATGATGTAAAAATAGAAGATAACAAAATAACAACAAAAAAGAAGAATGCGACATTCGAGATTGACTTTGCAGGCGAAGAGGATTCCGATTCAAGAAAAGAGCTTTATCTCTTGTTCAAGAATTTTTACTACACGACTGATAATGAGGAACACGTAAAACCTAAAATTACTTTTGTTGCTGATTCTGGAAAAAAAGAATCATTTTCGTTTGAATTGACAAGTTCAAATGACAGCATGGGTCATAACAGAATGCCGTGCTTCGGGCTTCAGGACTGCGAATCTGGAAAATTCTTTGTTACGCTCGAAAATAAAGGCGTATATGAATTTGATGAAATATCGGTTTTTGCGCTTGATATTTCTGAAAGAGATAAAAAGTTTAATTCGAGATATAATGATGAAATCTCTGGTCTGACTTTTGCGGAAAATAAAATTTCACTTGAAACTTCATTAAAAGAAAGACAGTTCGTGAGATTTTCTATGCCATATTCGAAAGGCTGGAAGATTTTTATAGACGGAAGGGAAACAAAGTCTTATAGATGTGATATTGCATTTATAGGGACTTTTGTGGAATCAGGAAATCATTCGGTTGTCCTGAAATACAGCACTCCGTTCTTGAATATTGGACTTGTGGTGTCGTTACTCGGTCTGATTATTCTTATTGTTTTATGTTTTTGTCAGAAATCAAGAAGAAAAGAAAATGAATAAAAAATTCTTGTCTTTATTAAAGCTTCATCTTTTGGTTATTGTATATTCCTTGAGCACTGTTTTTTCAAAATTTGCAGGGCAGCAGGAATTTCTTTCATCAAAGTTTATTTTATTCACATTTTTACTGTTTTCATGTCTTGCTATTTATGCTTTTTTTTGGCAAAAGATACTCTCAAATTTTAATCTTTCTGTTGCCTATGCGAACCGTGCTTTGGGGAATTATTTTAGGTGCTATTTTTTTTAACGAAGAAATTTCTTTTACAAAGATAATTAGTGTTGTTCTTGTTTTTTGTGGAATAATTCTGGTTATTTGCTCTGAGCAATCAAAGATGGAAAACTGAAACTTTATCATTTTATTTTACAGGGATCTTGAATATATGGATAAAAAATGATTTTTTCCGCAGTATTTCTTTTAGGAGTTTTAATTTCAAGTTTTTCTCAAATTCTCTTAAAGAAAAGTGCAGGGCAGAATGGAAGTTCTGGAATAAAGGCATATTTGAATCCATTCGTTATAATTTCATACAGCCTTTTTGTATTCTCAACATTGCTTTCGTTGCTATGCTTAAAATTTATCCCCTTATCAAAGGCTCCAGTTCTTGATTCTGCCTCATACATTTTTGTGGCGGTTCTAAGCCGATTTTTTTTCAATGAAAAACTTAATACAAAAAAGATTTTAGGATTTGCATTTATTGTTACAGGAATTTTTGTTTCGAGTTTTTAGGATTGATTTTGCAAGGTATTCATGTTTTTCTCTGGTAAAAAAGAATTCTATCTTTGCTGCTTTTATTGTTTTTTCAACTAAAACAACTTGTTTTTCCCAATAAAACACTTTGTTTTACCAACTAAAACAGTCTGTTTCTTTTGGTAAAACTTTTGTGATTTTAGTAGCTCCAGTCATAATCTTCGGTGAATCTTTCGTATTTGATTTCTGTTTCGATTCCGTTTTTTTGGAAGATTTTTGTAAATATCTGCTGGTCGGACGGGAAAAGAGGTTTTTCACTTCTGTAGAACTGATAGTATTTTGTTCTTCCGAATTTTACCAGAAGCTCTCTTTTTATTTCCGATGCTTTTTTGTTCGGAATATCGTCAAGAATATTTTTGGTTCCCCAGGCAAGTTTTATTTTCTTGTCTGTCTTGAAATAAGGACATTCCTCTTTTTCCTTTGGAAAAAGCAGCGGATTCAAAACATAGATGCCAATATCATTTTTTGTTATTTGCCTGTAGCAAAGCTGCCGAAGACAGTTTTCAGACTTTTTGCAGGCTGAGTTTGAGCATAATTTATATTGTTCTGGCGGTTTAAGGTTCATTGCGACTATTATACACTAAAAAATCTCATTTGCTAAAGATATTTTTAGTGATTATCGGACCAAGCCCTATAATGACATAAAATTATGCAATTCGAATTTAGGGCTAAAAAAAACAACTTCCCACGCTTGCTCATGCAAACATGGAAGGTGTTACTTTTCATCTCTTCAATACTTTATACAGTCGCTTTTGTGCTGCGTACTTTTTTTAGAATCAGTTGGTATGCAATGAGGACTGCAAGCAGGCTTACACCTATGATGTCAGTTTTTGTTTCTGGAATTACGCAGAGCAAACCTGCGATGGCAAAGAGAAGCCGTTCAACTGCGTCAAATGCAATTATTGTTGCTTTGCCTTTCCTTGAATTGTAAAAGAAGCCTGTGTTGTTGAATCCGTAGCCTTCAAGTGCAACGCTGATTCCAAACATTCCGAGTATCGCGGTTATAATAATCATAACAACAGAAAGAGCGGATGCATTTATCATAAGCATTTTGCTGTTGTAGACAAACATATAAGGAATTATAAATGCGCCTATGGCAAGCTTTGTCGCATTCAGGGCGGTTTTCATTGGCTTGGCTTTTGCTATTGCAGCACCGGCTATTGCTGCAAGTGCGACTGGAGGCGTAACATCGGCAATGATTCCAAAGTAGAATGCAAACATATGGGCTGCAAGCGGTTCTATTCCAAGGCTTATGATTGCTCCTGCTGTAATTGTGGAAGTGATAAGGTAGTTTGCAGTTGTAGGCGCTCCCATTCCAAGAATTATGGAAGCAACCATTGTAAAGACCAAGGTCAGCAAGAGTTTTCCGTGCGCCAGCATGACAAGACCGTTTCCAAGCCTGAGTCCAAGTCCTGTCAGTGTTACGATTCCGATTATAATTCCAGCCATTCCGCAGGCAATCGCCACGCTTATTATGTTTCTTGCGGCAGTGCACATGATTTCAACAATGTCTTTTCCGCCGAAAGAAGGCTTGCGTCCATGCGCCAAATCAGAGACAGAAACTCCGAATCCGACCAGAACGCAGGCAATAATTCCCATTAACGCCGCAAAAACCGCAGTCTTTCCAGCGCAAAGAAAATAAATAATCACAACGAGAGGAAGAATCATATAGCCTTTTCTAAGAAGAAGTGGCATAAAGCGCGGAAGCTGATCTTTTGGAAGTCCTTTAAGTCCGAGCTTTTTTGCTTCAAGATGAACGGTTATAAAAATTCCTGTAAAATAAAGAATCGCCGGAACAATCGCTGCCTTTACAATCGTGATGTACGGAAGTCCAAGGCTTTCCGCCATAAGAAATGCTGCGGCTCCCATGATTGGCGGCATTATCTGTCCTCCTGTGGAAGCTGCCGCCTCAACTGCGCCTGCGAATTCGCCCTTGTAGCCGAGCCTTTTCATCATCGGAATTGTGAACGAGCCAGAGCCTACAGTGTTTGAAACAGACGAACCTGAAACAGTTCCCAAAAGCGCGGAAGACAAGACTGCGACTTTTGCAGGTCCACCGCTTGCTCCTCCTGCAAGCGCATTGCAAACGTCAATAAAAAAGTGCCCGATTCCAGTTTTTTCAAGAAGCGCACCGAACAGAATAAAAAGAAAAATAAATGTAGAGCAGGCGCCGATTGGAGTTCCCATGATTCCTTCCGTGTTGTAAAAAAGATGGCATACAACACGCTGAAGCGAATATCCTCTGTGATGCAAAAATCCCGGAAGATATTTTCCGGCAAACGCAAACACGATGAACGAGCCTGCTATAATCATAATCGGAAGACCTACGATTCTTCGGCAGCTTTCAAATAGAACAAGAATTCCGACAATTCCGACTGCGACATCCAGCGGTGTGTTGTTACCAGAGCGTCTTACAAGCGAATCAAAGTTTACGACAATGTAAAGCCAGCAGGCCATTCCAATCAAACCAAGAACAATGTCGTACCAAGGAAGCGTGTTCCGAGGACTATTTTTTGTAGGCGGAAAAAGCAGAAACGCCAGAAGCTGCACAAAAGCCAAGTGGGTTGCGCGAAGAACCTGCGCTGTAATTGCTCCAGACAAAGTCGCATATAACTGGAAAAGCACAAAAATAACAGAAATAAAAACTGTAATATACTGACGCCAGCATTTGTGTTCACGGTAAGACTGCTCGCGGTCCAGTTCCTTCATCATTCTCTTCATTTCTTCTTCGTTTGAAGTAGGAAGAATATGTTCAATGTAGTCGTTAGTGCCTTTATTGTTTGCCATTCAAACCTCCAATAATTTATTTTATATGGTGAAAAATATAATCTGCAATCGAAACATTTTTTATCTGAAAGACTATGCTTGTCTGTGGCTCAAAAAAATCAGCAAGAAAATAGTCTGTGTATTTTCCATTTTTGTCTTGAATGGAAATTGCGTGGTTTGCCACAATTCCTACAGCCATTACAAGATTTTCAACAGTTCTGTTTATATTTGAAATTTCGTAGCCTTCATCAGTTGAGTTAAAAACTGCGCCAGGCATTTCCTGCGGCTCCGGGATTCCGGCTCCGTAAGAAACAAAAACAGTTTTGCCGCACACAAGCTTGCGCCCTTTTTCCTTGTAGAAATCTTTTACGCGCCCTTTGTTGACTGAATGCGTGTATGAAATTGAAAATCCGTACTTAAAGCCATTCATAAAATAAAACCTTTGCGACATATTTTTTCTATTGCTGACTGAAAGAACGGGAAGCGCAGGGAAAAGAAAAATTCCCCCTGCCAAAAGAAGTAAAATAAGAACTGTAAAAAGCCTTTTAGACAAATATTTCCGCCGTATTAGTTCAAGTCAAGCTCACTGAAATATCTTTTTGCACCCGGATGAAACGGAACAGAAACGCCAGTTACAGCTGAGTGCGCGGAAACCTCTTTGCCTTTTGCGTGTGCAGTCGCAAGGTCTGAAAGATTTTCAAACAGAGCCTTTGTCATCTCATAGACAATTTCCTCATCAAGTTTTGCGCTTACAGCAAGTGTCGCCTTGATTGCAAGAGCCTGAGTGTCGGAATCTGTTCCTTTATATGTTCCGCCTGGAATTATTGTCTGAGTGTAATATCCGTATTTTTCGCAGATTTTCTTTGCAGCTTCTCCGTCAACTGGAACAAGGGTAAGTCCTGCTGTGAAGGCAAGTTCCTGCAATGCCGCGTTTGGAACACCGGCAGTTATAAAGCAGCCGTCCAAAGTTCCGTTCTGAATTCCTTCTGCGGATTCCTTGAATGAAAGGTTGCTTTTCTTGATGTCGCCGAATGTGAGTCCGTAGCCTTCCATAATCTGCTTTGCGTTGAATTCAACTCCAGAGCCGGCATCTCCAACAGAAATGCGCTTTCCCTTGAAGTCGGCAACTGATTTTATTCCGCTGTCTTTTGAAACTGCAATCTGGACAACTTCAGGATAAAGTGTTCCGATTGTCATGATGTTTTCAAGTTTTTCGCCTTCAAAAAGATCTGTTCCGTTGTAAGCGTAGTCCATTACATCGTTCTGGACAATTGCGTATTCTGCTTCACCCTTGTTTATAAGACGAAGATTTTCTGCGGAAGCTCCAGTTGCCTGTGCCGTAACGTTCATATTTTCAATTTTTGTATTCCAAATATTTGCAATTGCTCCGCCGAACGGATAATATGTTCCACCAGTTCCGCCAGTCGCAAGAATGTAGTCTTTTTTAGCATTTGAGCAACCTGAAAGAAGCAGCCCTGCGCAAATCAACAGCGCACTAAGTTTTACAATTTTCTTCATAGAAACCTCCAAAAAATCAACAAAAATACTCTAAATTATACTATATAACAGAGTTTTTTTTCAATTGGCGGAGAAGGGAGATTTGTGTATGTAAATTTTTTGTTTTTACTTTGAAAACTTCATAAGCAATTTTGCAATTGAATTACAAAAATTAAATAATTTTTTATTGTTCTCGTAAATTCCTCGGAGAAAAATATAGGCCGGAGTTTTTGACATTTCTACTGAATAAAAATCTGTGTTTAAGTCATAAACATCATGGAACGCAGCTTTTGGATTTGCAAGAATCTTATCAAGTTCTGGATGTTCAGGCTCAAGAATGGATTTTATTATTTCGTTTTTTGCCATGTCATGAATATGCATTTTTGGGTTTGTGAAAAGATGAAGAACTTTTGCATCATGAATATAAGGCATACATCGGCAGTTTCTATTTATCTGACAGTTCCAGATACCGTCAATTTCTGTGATTGCTCCGTTAAGCCTGTAATTTGCTTCGTTTAAAGAAGTCTGGTCAAAAACAGTTCCGTTTGATTTTTCCCGGCTTTCATTCCAAAGTTCATGCCAAAGAGTAAAAAGGGCATCGGATTTTTCTGAGCCATGAACACTCATAAAACCTCCGTTAAAATGCTTGTCATCATAGCCGTCATGCCAGCCAAATTCCTTTGCATTTTTTTCAAAGAAGTCTTTTACTGGACTTTCCGAAATTTTCATGTGGCGGTTTAAAACCATGCCAACAGCAGGTTCTTTAGGCAAGTCTTCAAGTGATTCATAAATAATTGTGTCGCAATCTATATAAACGAAATCTTTTGGCAAATATTTATTCATAGATGTTTTTATGAATCTAGAACGGTCTCTGTTATTAAATTTTTCTGGAACATCAACTGTAATAATATTTACACTGTATTTTTCAAGAATTGTTCTTTTGTCTTTGAATGTAGATTTTGTATCTTTATCAACTAAAATATATACATTTGCATCTGGCATTACTTTTCTTAATGTCATAACGCTTATTGCTGTCTGTTCGTAAAATGTGTCGTTCGGTGTGCTTATTAAAATATATGCTATGTTCATTAATTCAGTATATTATTAAATATTTTTTTTTTCAATGAAAAAGTATTTTCAATAAATATGCAACAACATTGCTTAGTGCTTTAAATATGCAAATTAGTCATTTCAAATGTGCTTAAAATATGCAATAATATGGCTCTTAGATGAATAAGTTTTTATTTTCTAAGCGATTTGCTTATTGGTCAAAAAACATTCCTTTATATAGTCGCGGTTTTGATAGTAAAAGTCTGTATTAAATCTGCTTATGCTGTCACTGACCCAGGAATTGTAAACTTTGAACAGAGTTTCAATTATGCTGTCAACATTTTCATCCGGCTAGACATCCTCAATAAGGCGCTCATACACTTCACCTATTGTCCAGTAATCAGGAACTTCATATTTGCATTTTGCAACATTGTCAAAATCGCCTGTTTTTATGGAGCACATATTTATAAATTCTTCCGCAACGCTGTCTATCAGCTCGCAATGCAGAACATCTGAATGGGTATATATTCTTTTCACAACACTCTTGCCCAATGTATTTACAATATATGCTCTCTTTTGTTTTTGTCTGCGGCCAATAAATTCGATTAAGCTGCAAGTATAAAACAGCGCGTTATCATTATTCATCGGTAACCTCGTATGAATCTATGAATTTTAAACATTTCAAGGCTTTTTCCATATTGAAGCTTATTTGATGTGTCGGGTATTTGAATTCTACCAAGCTCCAAAAATTTTTCCTGCTGATTTTGCCGTCAATGAAGAAAACATTTTTTTTTCTATTTAATCAATAAGTTTATTTTTTTGTTGTTGATTTTATAACCTATTATACAAACAAAAAAACTTAAAAAGGTTGTGAGCAAGAATTTTGTGATTGGAGAATTTGCAAAAACAGGATATAAATGAATTAGCCCTATTGATATTATTTCAAGTATAAATCTATGCATAAAATACATTCCTGAGCTTAAATTTCTTAATATTGACATTTGTCTTTTTGGGAATGGAATATGCAAGGCTATAAGAAAAATGCAGGCGATAAAATAAGGTAAAAAAATAAATAATGAATGGTCATCCATCAGGAACTGTTTATTTTGCTCTGCAAAGTAAATCTCTGCACATAATAACAAAAATAGAATTGGAGAGATACAACAAACTATTTTGTTGTATTGTTTGTTCCATTTTTTGTTTATTTCATAGCATTTTATTCCTATTGCAAGATCAAAAAATCCCACAAAGAGACCATTCCGGGCAATTTTGAAAAATTTGGCATATAGTTCTATCATGCTGGAAAAAAACGGAATGTCTTTGATAATGTAATAGTAAGTGTTGCAAATCAAGGCGAACGAATATAAAAAGATTCCAATAAAAATTGCTAGATTTATTTTATTTCTTTTTAGAAATGGATATAAAAATATAATTCCAAATATGCAGGCAGAAAGAAACCACATTGCTCCAGGCGGATCAAATAAAATCCTCTGAATGGTTCTTACAAACCATTTTATTGAAAACTGATAATTGTTGATGATTTTTAAAAACACATCAAGCAATATATTCAGTGTAACATAAAATAAAAGTGGAACTAATATTCTTCGTATATATGATTTTATTGTCTGTTCAATCCCCCCCCCGGATTTTTCAAGTTTTGACATAAAGAAAAAACCGCTTGCAACAAAAAAGAAAGGAACTGCAAGTCTAAATATGCAGTGCAAAATATACCAGCCAGTTCTTCCAAATATAGACTCTATATTACAATGTATAGCAATAACACATAGCATGAGAAGATTCGCAAAAATACGGACTGGTTTATTATCCTCATATAGTGCCGTTTCCTGCCAATATAGAAATTCAGAATGTCCGTGGGGGGGGCAAAAGTATAGTATATATTTTATGGGAAGAGCAAAAAAACGATTGAATTTGCTTGTTGAAATATATAAAAAATTAAAACAGAATGGAATAAAAGTCTTATTCGAAATTGCAGGAGCAAAAGAAAGCGAGCGGACATTTTTTGATGAAAATTTTCAATATATAGATTTTATTACATATAAAGAATATTTAAGAAGATGTTCAAATGCAGATTGCTTGCTTGAAGTTATGCAGTCAACTTCCAATACTGGTTATACAACACGAGTTTTGGAAGCTATTTCTTTGAATAAAAAACTTATCTCAAATAATCAGGATTTAATAAATGCTCCGTTTTATGATAAAAAAATGCTGTCAACTTTCACATCAGAAAATGATTTTAATATAGAATTTTTAAATAAAACAAATACTCCTTTGCATTGGAATTATGATAGCTATCAATACTCCGCGGACAAACTGCTGTCATTTTTGAGAGAATATTTGTATAAAAAAGACAAATAGAATATTATTTTTATTGCAATATTATTTGTGAAAGTCTTTGCAAATCTTTTTTCTGAAATTCACTTATATAGGCAAATCTTTCTAGCCCATTTTTTGAACATTCATTATAAATTTCTTTGTCAGAAAGCTGCAGTATTCTATTCTTGATTTCATAAATAGAATATGGGTCGAAATAAATTGCCGCATTTCCACAAACTTCTGGAATGGAAGATGACCCGGAAGTTATGACAGGAACTCCATACTTCATTGCAGATAGTGGTGGATAACCAAAGCCTTCATTTAATGATGGATATATAAAAGCATAGGAATTCTCAAAAAGACATTCTAATTCATCTCGTTCTATATAATCTAATAATACAAAATTTTCTTTATGTTTTATTTCCTTTTTAAATATCTTCTTGTTTATGACACCTGTAAGCACTAATTTATAATCACAAAATTTTTTATCATCAAGTATTAGGTCGAAAGCTTGAATTGCCCTTATTGCATTTTTTATCCAGCGTTCAGCATTTGTAAGTAAAAAGTACTTTTTTGCTTCAATATTGATTTTTTCTTTTATTTTTGAAAATTCAATTGATTTTATTGAATTATTTTCTAGTTGATTGAAAGATGGTGAATAGCAAATTTTTATATTTTCTTCCTTGATTTGTGGATAAAAAGAAAGAATTGAAAATTTTGAATGATTTGAAACTGTGATAATTTTTATATTTGGTCGGATTAAATTATTAATGCTGCTGTTTGATACGATTCTTTTTATTTCTTTTTCTTTGAAAAGAAATTGTTTTACAATCTTTTTTATTATGTTGAATTTCTGTTTATTTGTTGAACAATATTTCAGTTCTATAGAATTTGCAGGCATTTCTATTTGTCTTAGTCCATGAATTGTTACTATTGTTTCACAAAAGTCTAATTTCCATCCAAGACTTTGCTGTATTAATGGTGAATAGAAACGATCTATTTTATATTTTTGTAAAATTTCAGTAGGTTTTACTTCTTTTATATCAATAAGTATAACTCCAAGACTTTTTGCTTTTTCAATTAAATCTATATTTATATATCTTGAAGAATCGTATGCAGCATATAAGTTTACATCATCTTTATTATAACTATAAATAATTTTGTAAAATACAACTTCTGCGTAATCTCCCCCCCCGTGAAATTTAGAGCCTCTGATAGGTTGTGTGCTGGTAAGGTCAAAAAGAATATTTTTCATTTTTTACTGTCCTTTTTGTGAATATTGTTTTTTTATTGGTAATTTAAGGTTTAACGCTTTAGACATATAAATATATGCAAAACTGAACAAAGTTGTTGCAATAACTCCAGTTATTATTAGTGTGAAAATAAAAGTTTTTGTTGCATCAGACTTTGGAATGAATTTTGTTGTTATAAATGTTATTACACAAATAAAAATGCTTGTAGCTGCAATTATTCCTTCGAATAAAAAATATTTAACAGTCTTATTATTTTTATAGTAAAGCTTAAATAAAAATTGCCCGTTCCAAAAATGACCAACAGTTATTGATATTACGGTGGCAAGTATGACTCCGTATATTCCCATCAGTTTTACAAGTATAAAATTTCCAATTATATTCAACAAAGATTCTGCAATAGCCCTGTATTTTCCATCCCACCACATACCTGATGCGTTAAAATAAAGAGAATTCATGTCTCCAGATTTCATTATATAGAAATATGAACATATTAGAATAACTGCTCCAAATGGAAGCAAAAAATCTTTACCAAGCCAAAGTTCCATAAAAGATTGATACATACATAACATGCAAGTTGTACACCAGCCAACGAAAAGCGTATAAAGAAGATTGAATTTTTTTAGATTTTCATAATTTTTTTCTTTTGTTTCTGTTTGAAGAGTGTTACCAACTCCTGCTTGCAGGGAATTAATAACTATATTTAAAATTCCTGTAATTGCAGAAATAACAAGAAGATAGTTTGAATAAATTGTTGTCATTGCAAGACCAAGAAAAGCGCTTATAAAAATGCTGTCAAAACTGTTTCTTGAAGTTTGTGCAAGTTTACTTATCATCAATCCTGCAACTTTTTTTCTTATGTCTTTTTTTACTGATATATCGAGTTTTCCTTTGCATGAATATTCAGGGAACATTCTTTTTGTCTCAATTCCAACCATAACATTGTTAAGAACTGTAAAAATCGGCATCATTAAGACATATAAATAATAATTTTTTATTGTAACGAGAATAAACAGCTGGCAGATATTCATCAGTCCCTGGGTTATTGTAAGTATGTTGCTTATTACATCCCGTCTTTGGTGTGCATTTAACAGTGAATTTTTATAGCCAAATAAAAGATAGCTTAAAGATGTGTTTACTAAATAAATACTGTAAAGCACATATATGTTTATATCCTGTGGAACATTTCCCTTTATAAGGTGCGGCAGGAATGGCATTACAGCAGATCCAAGCGCAAGAATGACAAGCCCGATTATAAAATAAACTCGTTTGTAAAAATTAAGAAGCGCGCAGATTGTGTCTTTGTCATCTTCTGCAATAGGTTTGTACATGGAGTAGACAACAGCACTTGCGAAACCTAATTCTGTAAGATTCAACACTTGCAGAACCGATGAAAAAAGGCTGTTCAGACCAGCATACTCAATTCCGATTTTCTTAATAAGAACGGTTCGTATTAAAAATGGAAAAAATATAGTAAAAATTTTGTTGAACATTCCGCTGTATATGTTTCTAACAGCATTTTTTGTACGAGAGAGTTTTATTTTGGGTTTTAATATTTCTTGTTCTGACAATTAAATAATTCCTATAGCCTGTATTTTAAAGCAAGCTCAAAATGCCAGTTGTTAATCTGATTATTTCCTACAGTTTCTTTGTCTTCATTTCTTATGTTGTAAAGTGGATTTATTATTAAGTCGAATGCAGCTCCAGCTGTTGCGGAAAGGCTTTTGGTAATGAAATATGTGGTTGTTGCTCCAAAATAGTAATTTGCTTTGAATGCATGACTATATTTTATCTCTGTTTCATTTGTATTTGAATTTATTGCCTTTGCATAGATATAGTTATTGTCTGGATTATTTCTGCCTATACACAAAAATGTAGAACCTTTTGGATAATAGATCCTATATTCGAGGTGCTGGGAATTTCCTCCATATCCAATTCCTGAGCCTAGCCACTGACCTCTGTTTGTGTATCCCTGTGTGATTTGATAATGAAATCCAAAACTGTAACCACCGACAAGCTGGTAGTTCTGCGACATTTCTGTATTGTTCCATTCAAAGACAAGCTCGCTGTATATTTTTTTCTCTTCTGAAATTGTAATTGATTTTTTTGCACCTACAGTGTATGTCATTGTATGAGTAAGATAACGCTGATAGCCTTTAAATCCACCTCCTGGCGCATAATCGTCAGTTCCGATTTCTCCATATATTTCAAATCCTACAGAAGGAAACAAATAATCTGCTGTAAAAGAAAATTTCTGATCTTCACCAGCACCTTGTTCTCCTACATGGGTATTGTTCCCCACTGGTATTACATATTTAAGGTTTTCTTTTGAGGATTTTACAAGACAAGTTCTGTTTAGCCCGACAGTAAATCCAGGTAAAAAAGAAGGAGCATAACTGAATGTAAATCCATGAATCAAGTTATGGTCATTGCTAGAATCATTGTCAAAATATTTTGATTCTGTGAGATAGCCTGTCCAAATTCTTCCTTCGACATAGCCAATATTCCAATCAATATGCGGTATATAGATTTCTGTTTTTCTTAGACCTACATCAAATTTTGGATAAGTTGCGGCATTATTGGAATGAAGCATTGGATTTAAAAATGCAGGTCCTAGCCAAATTGCCTGTGTTCCAAATCCTGCCGTAAGTTTTTTCCATGAGTATCTGATTTCTGTGTCGCCCCAGTCAAATGTCCAGAATGAAGAGTCTCCAAATCTTTGAGGTGCATCAACACCAATGTCGTTTCCGTAGCCCCAGGTGTATGCGTACTTATTTGTATAATATGCGCTATTGTCGACTAACTTAAATTCCCTGTTCTGGCTCCAGTTCACCTGCGGCTTAAAAATTGCCTCAAATCCGAATGCTTCTAGTCTTGCGCCGGCTGTAAGGCTTGTGTTGTAGCCTTTTCCTTGCCAGAGCGCGCCGTCGTTTTGTCCGTAAGGGGCTTTTGTGTTGTATGAATTGAACCATTCCGGACCGTAGAGCTTGAGTTTTACGCTGCGGTCGATTCCTGCTGTAAACCAGTTTGTCTCTGTTGAGTCAGATTCGTATAAAGTGCGTTTTGTTCCGAGATTGTTGTCTTTCCAAAGATGGTTTTCGTCCGTAACCTGCCATTCACTGTCGCTGAGTGTGCGGTAGTTGAGCGTAGGGCGTTCTGCTTGTCCTGTAAGGCTTAGAAAGTCGTAGTATTCTTCTTCTGTTGATTTTAAGGTTTCCTGGGCGAAAATGGATGAAAAAACAGAAAGCACAATTGGCATTATAAAGTTGATTTTTTTCATGTGCATATTATAGCTTTTTTGGACTGATAGAATCAACTGTAAATTTTCTTACAAACTTAAAAAATTGAAGTTTTTCTATTGACATAATTTATTCAGCTTGATATAGTATTATCACGCTTTGCAAAAGGCAATGCGGGGATGGTGGAATTGGTAGACACGCCAGCTTGAGGTGCTGGTGGCGCAAGCTGTGCCTGTTCAAGTCAGGTTCTCCGCACTTAAGGACTGCTAAATTGCAGTCCTTTTTTTTTATGCCTTTATAGAAAAAAACTAGACAATTTTAATAAAAGTTTATAATATACTTATGTTAGGTAATTTTACTAAATTAAGGAGGATGTTATGTTTAAGCCAAGTTTTTCAAACATTCTTGTTCTTCGTGGAAAATCAGGAAAGAAAGTTTTTGATTTTATAAAAAAAGCAAGACCTGTAACAACTCCTATTATGACCTCTTTAGAAAAAGAAAATTTTGAGAGAGAGTTTTCAAAGTTTCTTTCTTCTTGTAAAAAATGAAAGAATTAGTTTTAAATACTGATAAATTTCTCCTAGAGTCTATTCAAGAAAAGAAAAATGCGAATCTTTTAAATAGTTTTAGAGCATCGCATGAGCAGATAAAAATTACAAAGCATTTCAAAAAGCTGGCAAAGAAAGAAGAAGCTGAAGGTTCTGCTAGAACTTTTGTTGTGAAAGTAAACAGTGGTAATGAAGATTTAAATTTTCTTGTGATGGCATTTACTATAAAATTGAATCCAATTCCTTATGTTTCTGAAAGTGGAAGAAAAGAACATAGCGATTTTATATCAGCTTTGCAGATAACTTATTTAGCAACAAATGAAACCATAGTCAATATGATAAAAAATTCTGTTAACTTAACAACTTCTATAGGAACTTATATTTATTCTACAGTTATAGAGCCTCTTTTGTATCATATTGCTGATCTTATCGGAAATACTGATATTGTGTATTTGTATGCAATAAATTCTATTGTAAAAAAGATATATGAAAATTGGGGATTTACGGAATTAAAAAGAACCGAAGATTTAAATTTAGTAAACAAGAAAATTCGTAAGCAGGAAGAAAACGGCTGTATATTTATGTTTAAAAAACTAGATTCAAAAAGATTAAATCCTGACTTTCAATAGGAAAAGTGAGCTTGCAATGCAGTCCTTTTTTATGCCTTGAATTGCTGTTTCAGCTAGAGAAAACTTCTTGCTATTTTTTTTGCCGGGTTTTACAATTTCAGCATGAATGCAAAAAAACTTTCGCTCCTTATAAACGCTGCTTCTGGAAAATGCGAGGCGGAGCTTGTGATAAAAAATTGCCGTGTTGTAAATCCTATAACGCGGACTGTAAAAAATGCGGACATTGCTGTGGAGCAGGGATTGATTGCTGGCGTTGGTTCGTACCGCGGAAAAACAGAAATTGATGCGCATGGGCTTTTTGCGGTTGCAGGGCTTATTGACGCCCATGTTCATATAGAGTCTTCAATGTGCACGCCGGAATCTTTTGCACAGCTTGTAGTTCCAAAAGGCACAACAACGGTAATTGCCGACCCTCACGAAATTGCGAATGTCAGCGGTTCTGAAGGAATTCACTTTATGATTAATTCCGCGCGCCGTGTTCCGCTAAAAGTTCATTTTATGATTCCGTCCTGTGTTCCCGCTACTAGCTTTGAAGATTCCGGAGCTATTCTTGATTCAGAATCAGTTGAAGAGCTTTTAAAAGAGCCTGAAATTTTGGGACTTGGTGAATTGATGAATGCGCCCGGAGTTTCTTCCTGCGATTCTGAAGTTCTGGAAAAAATATGCGCGGTAAAAAATGCCCAGAAAATTATAGATGGACACGCGCCTGGCTTGAACGGTTTTGCTCTTAATGCTTATTCTGCGGCGGGAATAAAAACTGACCATGAATGCAGTTCTCCACAGGAAGTTTTGGAACGGCTTGAAAACGGAATGTATGTTCTTTTGCGTCAAGGTTCTGCTGCCCAAAATCTGGCTGAAATTCTTCCTTCCGTAACAAAAGAAAATTCCAGAAGATGCGCGATGTGCACTGACGACAAGCATCCTCAGGATATAATTGAATCCGGTCATATAAACGCAAATCTTAAGCTTGCTGTAAAAAACGGACTTGACTGCTTTACGGCGATTGCAATGGCGACCATAAACGCTGCGGAATGCTATGGCTTGAATGATGTCGGACTGATTGCGCCAGGATATTCCGCGGACATTGTTCTCTTTAATAATCTTGAGGATTTTGAAGCTGAAAAAGTTTTTATAGACGGAAAACTCGCTGCGGAAAATGGAAAGGCTGTTTTTGAAATCCGAAACAGGGTAGACAAGGCTGTAACTCATTCAGTTCATATCAAGCCACTTATAATAGAAGATTTATCAATAAAATTAACTTCTGAAAATGCAAAAGTCATAAGTTTAAAAAATCATGAGCTTGTAACAAAGTGCGAAATCCGGAAATTGAATTTGACTAACGGAATTTTTGACTGCAAGGAAAATCCTCAGATTCAAAAACTTATTGTAATGGAGCGGCACAAGAAAACTGGAAAAATCGGAAAAGGTCTTATAGAAAACTACGGAATCCACGGCGGAGCGATTGCCACTACAATTGCCCACGATTCCCACAATATTATTTCTGCAGGCGACAACGACAATGACATTTTTGTTGCGATAAATGAGCTTAACAAAATGGGCGGCGGAATTATTCTTGTAAAAGACGGAACTGTCATTGGTTCTTTGTCTCTTCCGATTGCGGGCTTGATGTCCGACAGGAATTTTGTGGAAGTAAGCCAGACTTTGAAAAGTCTTTTGGAACTTGCCTGGAACGAGCTTGGAATCAGCCGTGAAATTGAGCCTTTTATGACGCTTTCATTTTTAAGCCTGCCTGTGATTCCTGAAATAAAGCTTACTCCGCGCGGACTTTTCGATGTCAATAAGTTTGAATTCACGCCGATTGAAGCTGACTGATATTCTTTTTTGTCATTTGTATTTTTCTAAATTTTTGATTATATTATAGTCTATGAAAAAACAACCAAACGAAAAAGAAATTTTAGGACTTCCAGCTGAAACTCAGCTTCCTTTAAAACTTAATATTCTTCCTATTGGCGGCCGTCCGATTTTTCCGGGAATTTTTACGCCGCTTATGATAAATAATTCCGAGGATATAAAAGTTATTGAAAATTCTTTGGCAGGCGACGGTTTTATTGGAATCGTCATGTTAAAAGAAGACAAGGAAAATCCGACTGTTGTTGATCTTCATAAAGTTGGAACTGTTGCCCGCATTATAAAAAAAATAAATTTGCCTGATGGCGGTGTGAATGTTTTTGTTTCTACCTTGCAGCGTTTTAAAATCCGCAAGGTCTTGAACAGTTCAAATCCTATTGCCGCGGCTGTTGAATATCTTGAGGACGAAGAGGATAATACTTTTGAAGTAAAGGCTCTTACACGCGCTCTTATAAGTGAAATGAAGGAAATCAGCGAAAACAATCCGATGTTCAGCGAGGAAATGCGCCTTAACATGGTGAATATTGATCATCCCGGAAAAATCGCGGACTTCATTGTTTCTATTTTGAATATTGACAAAGAAGAACAGCAGAAAGTTCTTGAAATGACAAATGTTCACAAAAGAATGGAGCAGGTTCTTGTCTTTATAAAAAAAGAGCAGGAAATTTTCCGTGTTCAGAAAAAAATTCAGACTGAGCTTAATGAAAAAGTTGAAAAAAATCAGCGTGAATATTTTTTGCGCGAGGAAATGAAAAGCATTCAGGAAGAACTTGGAATTGCTGGGGATTCAAAGACAAGCGACTATCAGAAGTTTAAGTCAAAAATAGAATCATTTAATTTTAAAGGCGAAGTGAAAGAAGCGTTGGACAGCGAGCTTGAGAAATTTCATTTGCTTGATCCGCATGATCCTGATTACAACATGAGCCGAAATTATCTTGAAACGGTTTGTTCTCTTCCGTGGAATGACGAGCCGCTTGAAAACTACAATATTGAAAAAGCTTCAAAAATTCTTGAAAATGACCATTACGGTCTTGAAGATGTAAAAAAACGCATCATTGAATATCTTGCTGTGCGGATGTTAAAAAACGACGGAAAGGGTTCTGTGCTTATTCTTGTCGGACCTCCGGGAGTTGGAAAAACCAGCGTTGGACGTTCGATTGCAAATGCGATGAACAAAAAATTTTTTAGATTCAGCGTGGGCGGTGAGCATGATGAGTCCAAGATAAAAGGCTTCAGGCGGACTTATATCGGTTCTATGCCGGGACAAATTATCGAAGGCTTGAAAATTACAAAGTCAAAAGCTCCTGTTTTTATGATTGATGAAGTTGACAAGATGAATGCAAGCGCACAGGGAGATCCTGCTGCCGCATTGCTTGAGGTTCTTGATCCTGAGCAGAATTCAACTTTCCGCGACAATTATTTGAATTTGCCGTTCGATTTGAGCAAGGTTTTCTTTATCCTTACTGCGAACACTTTGGACACAATTCCTCGGCCATTGCTTGACCGCGCTGAAATAATTGAACTTTCCGGCTACATAGATCAGGAAAAAATTGAAATTGCGCGGAAATATTTGCTTCCGAAAAATCTTGTTAAAAACGGATTCAAAAAAAATCAGGTGAAATATTCAAAGCAGGCTTTTGCTTTAATTGCAACGGAATATGCAAGGGAAGCCGGAGTTCGCAATTTTGAAAAGTGCATTGATAAGATAAACAGAAAACTTGCCGCCGTGGAAGTAAGCCAGCTTGAAAAAAACGGAGCGACTGATTCTGCAAAGATTGGCGAGGTTGTTGCAAAGAAAATTTTCAGCATCGATATTCCAGAAGTCAGAAAATATCTTGGCAAGGCTATTTTTGATGAAAGCCAGATAAAAACAGCTTCTGTGCCAGGGACTGCAATTGGTCTTGCCTGGACAAGCATGGGCGGCGACACTTTGCTTTTGGAATCGATTGCGATAAAGTCTTCTAAAGGCGGGCTTCAGCTTACAGGACAAATGGGCGATGTTATGAAGGAAAGCGCACAGATTGCCATGAACTGGAGCCGTCAGTTTGCAATAGAAAATAAAATCAAGGACAGCAAATGGTTTGAGGAAAATACAGTTCATCTGCATATTCCAGAAGGCGCAACTCCCAAGGACGGGCCTAGCGCGGGAATTACGATGGCGGTAACTTTTACTTCGCTTTTTAAAGGAAAGAAAATAAAGACGAATCTTGCAATGACAGGTGAACTTAGCCTTACTGGTCAGGTGCTTCCGATTGGCGGACTTAGGGAAAAAACTGTCGCCGCAAAGCGCAACAAAATAAAAACGATTATAATTCCAAAGGCGAATGTCCGAGACCTTGACGAAATTCCAGAGCACGTAAAAAGCGGAATAAAATTTATTCCAGTGTCAAATGTTCAGGAAGTGATTGACATTGTCTTTTAGAGTATGAAATTTGCCTTTGCTTTTTTTTCTGGATTTTTTATTCTTGTTTCTGCTTCTTTTGCTTTTCCGTTTAATTTGAAACTTTCGGAGCAGGAACTCGATTCGGCTTTAAATGGTGAAATTCTTATTCGGAATATCAGCTCGTACAAAAATATTTGCCTTGATGTGGAAAATGCGGAAATAAATTCTTGCCTTGATGAATTGAAAGAGTTGAATCCGCGTTATTTTGTTGAAGTTCTTCAGATTAGGAAAGCAAATGATGGAGATGAAGTTATAAAAAAACTTTCTGAGCTTCTTTCAAATGTTGAGTCTTATACAGAAATTCCTTATTATTCTGAACGGCACAAGACGACAGCCCCGCTTTATTCATACTGCAAAATTCTTTCTGATTCGCAGGTTGATGGAATTCACAGTTTTACTGTTGATATGGAAATGCCGCCTTTTGAAGTTTACACTGCGGAAATTTCGATAAAAACAGATTATGAAAATTTTCTGCTTTATAAGTCAAAAAACTTAAATGACATGGCTTGTATTTCTTTTGTGCGTGTAAAAGAAAATAATCTTAGGTCTGTTGTTACTGCTTTTAAATATAACGAATATTGGATTATCTATGGAATTGGAGCGGCAAAAGCACCCAAAATAAAATTTTTGACGCACAGAATTGAAGTTGCCTTTATTTCTCGAGTAAAAGCATTTTGTTCTTTTGCAACATCTTTTTTAGATTAGGCATTACATTATAAAGTTCTGTATTTTTTTCGCCTGCGTTTAAATCATGATTGCTTTCATAATGAAAAAGCTCATGAAGTATTGAAAACTTTGAATGTGCGGGCGGCTTTGTTTCATCGTAAAAGACTGTGTAGCGTCCATTTTTCTCATACAGTTCTTCCGATTCGCTTTTAAAATATACTCGTTGAAAGCCATGTTTTTCTGCCCAGTCAAACGAATGAAGCTCCAAGTCTGAAAAATCTTCAATGATTTTAGCAGTTTTAAAAGGTCGGCCTTAAAACGCGGACCCTGATAGAAACTGAAGTGCAGAAGATTCATGAGAAAACCGAAATCAAAGTTTCAGATCTTGTAGCTTTTGCAGGAGTTTCTAAAAGTACCTGGCATGAATGGAAGAGTCGGAAAGGAATTGAGACAAGGCATAATCACGAAACGCCGAAATTCAACTGGTACACATTGGAAGAAAGAACGGCTGTTATAAAATATGTCCTCACCCACAAGAACTTCCTGTACGGCTACCGCTACCTTGCCTGGCAGATGATTGACGAAAATGTAGCCTTTGTCCGCCCTGCAAGCGTCTACAACATCATGAAAGAGTACGATTTATTCCATAAATGGGCTAAAAATGAAGGAGAGGCAAAGAAAAAAGGCTTTGACCAGCCCGAGGCTCCGCATGAGCGGAAAAATTCTGGACTGGGCATTATGCGAAAATATGGAGGGAATAAAAATTGAGCTTCTGGTTGCAAGAGTAAAGGAAAAGTATCCGGAAGCAAAAGCACGAATCATCCACGACAACGGAAAGCAGTTGACGGGCTTGAATGGCGGCGCGACAAATGGAAGTGGTACGCAAAAAAGCTTTTGAAGCTCAGCGAGAAAATGGCGGTAAAATATTCTGACATTGTGATTGGCGACAACAAAGGGATTATTGACTACATAAAATCTGAATATTCAAAAACCGTAAAAAACAAGAGAGTTGAGCTGATTGCGTAAGGCGGCGACCAGGTTTCGCGCGTTCAGGACGATTCTTTGTTTGAAAAATATCCGTTCTGCCGTGAGCCTTATTCGGTTACTGTCTGCCGGATTGAGCCTGAAAATAATGTCCATGTGATTCTTGAGGCATTCTCCGAAATACTGGACGAGACTTTTGTTTTTGTAGGCAATTGGGAAAAATCGGAGTATGGTCGTAGCTTAAAAGAAAAATTCAGCGTATGCAAAAATATTCACTTGCTTGCACCGATTTACGAGCCGCATATCGTGAACTGGCTTCGCTCAAATGCCCATGTTTATATTCATGGACACAGCGCAGGCGGAACAAATCCATCTCTTGTTGAGGCGATGAATCTTTCTATTCCGATTCTTGCGTTTGACTGCGTTTACAATCGCGCCACAACAGAAGAAAAATGCCTTTACTGGAAAATTGCGGAAGATTTGCAGAATCTGATGAAAAATAAAAGCGGAAAATTTGCGGAAACCGCGCGCGAAATGGGAGAGACGGGAAAGCGTCTTTACAGCTGGGAGCGGATTGCAAGGCAGTACAACGCTTTGTATCAGTAAATTTAAATCTGCTTTTTTCCTTCTTCTGTAATTTTGAATTTTCCGTCGCCAGTTGGAGCTGCAAAGCCTTTTGTAATGCAGCCTTCCAACGCATTTTCTATAATCAGGGGTGTTTGGGCGGAATCTTTTTCTCTGTTTTGGCAGATTTCTTCTATTATTTATTTGCTCTTTTTCAAGAAACTCTATTTGATTGAGAATTTTTAATACTTCAGTTTCTATATTTAGTTGCGGTAAACACATTATTTGATTTTTTTTGAAAGGAAAAAGTGTCGGGCAACCGGGATTCGAACCCGGGACCTCTAACTCCCGAAGCTAGCGCGCTACCAGCTGCGCTATTGCCCGAATAAAAAAAATACCGCTCATAACGAACGGTACAACGGGATGTACGGGACTCGAACCCGTGGTCTCCGGCGTGACAGGCCAGCGCGATAACCAGCTTCGCTAACACCCCATGTGCTACTGAATATAGCATTAAAATCTTATCTGTGTCAATAGTGTTTTTCTTTTGTAATGAAAAATTTTTTTTCATATAACTTGAAATAAAACTTGAAAATTTGAAAAACTGTTTTATAATATATTTTATGGCTGATACAACTATTATAAATTCAAGTCCTTTGGGGCAGCATTTGGACAAAATTGCGGAATCTCAGCAGGTTTCGTATCTTGTTTTCAATAAGAAAAAAATTCAGATTGCCGCAAAAATCACAATGGGTCGTGAATCCGATAATGATATTGTGATTGACTCAAAACTGGCAAGCCGTCATCACTGCATCATTCAAAAAATCCGTGATGCCTATTTCTTGAAAGATGAAGGAAGCACAAACGGAACATTTTTAAACGGTCGCAGGATTCCGCCGGATAAATATGTTAAGCTTAATGCCGGAGACAAGCTTACAATTGGCTCTTCAAATCTTATAATGGGCTAGAATGTTTTCAAAAGAAGAGCTGGATTGTTTTAGAAATCATCTGCATGAAATAAACGACTCAAATTCTTTTCCAGAAGAATGCGAATTTCAGCTCTTTTTGGATAAATCTTTGTCTACTCTTGAAAATGAAAGTCCGTCTTATAGACCTGTTGGTTCAGATTGCAAGCCAGGCGGTCTTCTTGATTTTTCGTCTGAAAAAATTCCTTCTATAATAGTTCCTGATATTCATGCACGCGCAGATTTTCTTTTAAAGCTGCTTGATTTTAAAATTGAAGATGAATCAGTTTTGTCTCTTTTGAATGAGAAAAAAATTTTTGTTATTTGCGTTGGAGATGCGTTTCATTCGGAGATGCGTGGTTATGAAAGGTGGATTGCGGCTTATAAAGACTGGTCGATGGATGTTTACGCCGGTCAGCCTATGCAGGAAGAAATGAAGGAAAATATTTCAACTCTTATGATTATCATGGAGCTAAAAAATAATTTCACTGAGAATTTTCACTTTTTAAAAGGAAACCACGAGAACATTTTTAATGAAAGCAGCCACGGAAATCTTGCTTTTAGAAAATTTGTGCAGGAAGGAAGCATGTGCTGCGATTTTATCCGGCAAGTTTACGGCGATGTGATTCTTCATTTGATAAGTCTGTGGGAAAAGGCTTTGCCGGTTTGCGCTTTGTTCTATGATTTTGCTGTGAGCCATGCCGAGCCTGCCTGCTGTTTTTCAAGAAAGCAAATTGTTGACTATCACAAAAATGACGATGTTGTTCTAGGTCTTACTTGGACTGCGAATGATGCGGCTGAAAAGGGGAGCGTGAAAAAGCTTTTTAAAAATTTGAATCCTTCCGCGAAAAGAAGCGGCGTTTTGTGGTTTGGCGGTCATCGTCCTGTAAAAGATGGAAAATATTTGCTGCGCCAAGACGGAACTTATCTGCAGCTTCATAATCCAAATGAAATGAATGTTGCTATTGTTGTTCCTGAAAAAAAATTCAATCCTGAAATTGACATAAAAAGTGTTTTATAAAATAAAATCGGAGTATCCAATGGAAAGCGAGACGATTGGAAAATACAAAAACTGCACAAAAATTGCGACTGGCGGAATGGGTGCTGTGTATCTTGCGACTCATCCTGAATTAAAGCGGAAAGTCGTCATAAAAAAACTTATTTTAAAAAGCGGCGGGGCTGCAATCCGTGAAAGGTTCAAAAGGGAAGCACGGATTTTAAGCGAGCTGTCCAGTCCTTATGTTGTTAGGATGTTCGATTATTTTACTGAAGGCAGAGCAAACTATATTGTGCTTGAGTTTGTTGACGGAATGTCTTTGGACAAGCTTATTGAAAAGCAGGTTTCTCTTCCGCCTGAGCTTGCGCTTTTGATTTTTCTTGATGCCTGCCTTGGTTTGAAAAATGCGCATTCAAAGGATATTGTTCACCGCGACATAAAGCCGGGAAACATTCTTATTTCAAAAAGAGCCGAAGTAAAACTTGCGGACTTTGGAATTGCCAGTGATGAAAAAGACGAATTTGAAGAGCCAAAGAAAACTGTGGACTCTGATAAAACTGTTGTTTCTACAAAAAACAGTTCTATAACGCAAGCCGGCTCTACGCTTGGAACTCCTGCCTATATGTCTCCAGAGCAACTCATGGATTCAAGTTCTGTGGATGTTCGCGCTGATATTTATTCAATGGGCGTAATGCTTTATGAAATGGTTACTGGCTCTAAGCCTTATGCGGGAGACATGTCTCCAGAAACAATTGCAAAAATAAAAAAAGGAAAATATATTCCGCCGCAGAAAATTGTAAAAAATCTTCCGCCTGTTGTAAAAACTCTTATTAGAAAAATGATGAAGCCTGAGCCAGAAAAGCGATACAAAAGCTTGGAGCCTGTAATTGCAAAAGTAAGACGGTACTTAAAAAATTACGATACGCATGCAATAAGAGTTTCGCTTGCTCAGTCTATAATTTCTACTAAGACAATAAAGTTTCCTTTGTATATTCCCAAAAATTATAAAGCCAAACGGATTGCGCTTGGGGCTTGTGCAGTTTGTGCGGTTGCGCTTCTTTTTTGTGAGGCTTGGAATTCTGGAATGATTCATAGAACTGTTCTTAGAAATTGGTTTACTCCTGTTTCTTTGTCTATGCTCATGCCTTCAACTGCCAGTGTAAATGCCGACCTTCCTGCGCGCGCATTTTTCTTTGTGAACGATAATGACGGAATCCCAGAAGTTCCAAACACACGGAGAGTTTTTTCAGTTGCAAAAAATTCTTCAAAAGGAAAAAATCTTGAGTACATAACCAAGGATGTTTTTCTGCGTCCTGGAGAATACAGAATAAAAATTGCTGAAGGACCTTATGTCTGGTGGAAAAGCATTTCTGTTGGAAAAGAAAAAGTTATTATGAATCTTGATTTCTTAAAAAACGCAAGCCGGAATATTACCGTACATTTTTCTGCCATGGACTGTGAAACTGGAAAAGATTTAACGCAAAGCTCCCTGTTTAGAATTCAAGTCGGCTCAAAATGGGTTGATGCTTCCAAAGTTGATTTCTCCAAGTTAAAAACAGGAAACGTTTATAAATTCCTTATGATTCATGAAGGCTATTATGATGAATATTTCAGCCTGCTTATTGACTGGTATCAAGATGAGCTTTTTATAACTGGAAACATGAGGAAAAAATGATAGCTGGAAAAATTGCTTGGCAAGAATTTCTGCTTGTTAAAGTTTTGTATTTTTTAATTACTTAGGGGAGGTCTCATGGGAAAGGTTTATCTGCTTATAAAGCCAGATCTTTTAAAAGTTTGCAAATATCTTGCGCTTCGAATAGAAACTTTTGGCAGTGACGTAAAAATTTTCTTAAAGCCGCATGAGTTTTATGTGGCGTTGAAACTTGTTGAGCATGGTGCTCTTGACTACGTTTTGATTGATGTCCGAACGTTTCAAAGCGATGTTTTTAATCCTTATATTGAAATGTCCATGATGCCGAATCCTGCACCAGTTGTTGTTTTCAATGATCCTTTTCCTGAGCTTGACAAGATGACTGCATTTTGGATTTCAAAAAATAAAACCTATCTTGTTCCGCGGATTGCTCCTGAGCGCATAGATAAACTTGAAGACACATTTTTTTTGATTGAAGTGTTTTTGAAAAGTGAACGGTTCAATAAATATATAAATGTAATAAACCGTCCTGAAACTTTTTTGACTGAGGAAGAAAAACTTTTGCAGCTAGACTTGGAGAAATTTCAGGCAGTTCATAAAATTTCACCGTCAAGATTCAAGGTCTTTAAGTATCTGCATGAGCGGCTTGAAAAAGAAGTTTCGGAAAAGGAACTTATATCGCTTTTGTTCGGGAGCTATCTGCCGGAAAAGAGAGCAGTTTTGTTTTCGTATATTTGTGAGCTGCGCAAAGCCTGCCGAAATGAAAAGTCTGTAAAAATCCGCATAGACAGAGAATACAAAGGTCATTATTCAATGAGAATTACTCTGCCTGCGGAAAAAATAAAGTCGCTGGATGACAAGAAAAAAATCAGCGGATATTGGCTTTTATAAAAGCGAGTTTTAAATCTTTCAGCTTTTCTGTCATGGAAACTTTGTAAATATGCGGATTTAAAATTCTCTTGAACGAAGGATCTAGAGTTTCAATTTCTTCCATCATTCTTCGTCTGCTTATTTTCAGTTGTTCGGAATCAGAAAGGCGAGGCTCTGTTCTTTTGCCGTTTTCAAGCCGTTTTTTTAGCATTGGTTTTATCTGTGAAGCTGTAAACGAAAATTGCCTGTAGTCGACCATCGGATGAAAGTATCGGTATTCTTTTCCGGCTTCTAAAGTTTCTTCGTCAAGTGCCAAAATGTCAGCGCGCGCCATTCCTTTTTCATCGTAAAGCCTGAACACATTTTTTATTCCAGGGTTTGTGTTCTTTGAAGGATTGTCGCTGAATTTCATTGTGGGAATAAATTCATTTCCGCTTTTCTTTGCGGCAAGCTTGTAAACTCCTGTAAAACTGGATTCTGTTCCGCCTGTTACCATGTGAGTTCCAACGCCCCAGCTTGCAATCGGCGCATTTTGCTGAACGAGAGTTTCAATTATTTCTTCTGTCAAGTCATTGGAAACGCAAATGAAGGCCTGTGGAAATCCTGCCTTATCAAGTTCCTTTCGTACTTCGGCTGTTAAATATGAAATGTCTCCGGAGTCAAGACGTACCCCAAAGTTGTACCCTTGCTCAACAAGTTTTGTTCCTGCCTTTATTGCGTTTTTTATTCCGCTCTTTAAAGTGTCGTAAGTGTCAATCAGGAAAATTGTCTTGTTTGGATAAAGTCTTGCGTAAGCTTCAAAGGCTTCAAGTTCGCTTGGAAACGACATTACCCAGGAATGCGCCATTGTCCCCATTACAGGAATTCCATATATTTTTCCTGCAAGAGTGTTGCTTGTTCCTGCCGCTCCTCCGATATACGAGGCTCTGGTTGCGCTCATTCCGCCGTCTGGGCCTTGTGCTCTTCTGAGTCCGAATTCCATTACATTTCCTTTTTTGCTTGAAAGCCAGACTCTTGCGGTTTTTGTTGCAATCAGGCTTTGGAAGTTGCAAAGATTCAAGACAAGTCCTTCAATTATCTGGGCTTCAATTAAATTTGCGTGGATTCTTACAAGCGGTTCCTGCGGAAAAATGACCGAGCCTTCTTCAAATGAATATAAGTCACCGGAAAATTTAAAGCCTTTTAGATATTCAAGAAAGCTTTCTTCAAAAATATCTTGTTCTCTCAAATAGGAAATTTCATCTTCATCAAAAGAAAAATCTTCAAGAGAATCCAGAAGCGGCTCGATTCCTGCAAAAACACTGAATCCGCCGTTAAAAGGCTGTCTTCTGAAAAACATATCGAACACAACCGGATGGTTCATGTTCTGTTTCCAATATCCCTGCGCCATTGTAAGTTCATAGAAATCTGTGAAGAGCGCGCTTTTGCTGAATGTTGAGTGCATAATCGTCCTCCAAAAATATTTTGCTTTTGGACGGTTTTCTTTAGAGTGCACAGACAGCATCTGCTGAACACAACCGGCGTCCTTTTTTTAGAATAGCATTTTACGATTTAAAATTCAATTGCTAGGACGTTTGCAAAATTTGTAAGTTGCCCAGGCACCAAAATATCGTCCTACAAATCTGCTTGCCGCCGCCTTGAATTTCCATTTGAAAAATTTCATGGAATAAAGTTTTCCCTTGCGTGAACATTTTATTGCATCCAGTACAGTTTTTTCAGGTGAAAGTCCATGCCGAACTTTTTTTCTTGCGCCCCTTGAAGCAACGTCTGCAAATTCAGTATTTACAGGTCCTGGACACAATGCGGTAACTTTTATTCCTTTGTGCTTGAGTTCAGCAGCAAGTGCAACAGAAAAACTTAACACATAGCTTTTGCAAGCTCCATAGACTGCAAAGTTTCCGAGCGGCAAAAAAGATGCCAAGCTTGCAACGTTTATAATCCGCGAGCCTTTTTGCATATAAGGAATCGCGAAGCCTGTTATTCCAGTTAGGGAAGTGCAGTCAAGATCGATCATTTTCATTTCGCGCATTATGTCAGTTTTCGCGAATTCTCCGTAAGTTCCAAAGCCTGCGTTGTTTACAAGAACGTTTATTTTAAAATCTCCCTTTGACTTTTCGTTTTCAAAAAGCTCTTTTATTTTTAAAGCTCCTTGAATTCCTGAAATGTCGATTGGAAAAATTTTTACTTTTGGAAATTTTATTTTTTCTTGGAATGATTCATTTTCAATTTGGGTTCTTAATTCTTCAAGCCGCTCTTTTCTTCTGGCTATAATCCAAAGCTCATCGCTGGAAAGTTTTTCAAACTCAGAGCTTTCATGGGCAAGCAGTTTTGCAAACCAAAATCCCATTCCGCTTGAAGCTCCTGTTACAATAATAATTTTTTTCATATTCTGATTGTAGCAGTTTTTTTTTACAACTCCAAGATGAAACGATAGACTTAAATTAAAAGCTAAATTATAATTTCTGCCATGAAAAATGTTGCGCTGAAATTTCTTGCATTGCCGCTTGTTTTTTTTCCTTTGTATTCAACAACTCCTGCTGAAAAAATTTGGGGCAGACTTTCTGAAATAGAAAAAATTTCGCAGATTTTTTTAGTCAATGTTGAAGGCAATGAAACTTTTTATCCAGTTGAATTTCTTGAAGACGGAGCAGCAGTTGTTCCTGGCGGAATTATTTTGTTTTCTTATAATATTGGAGATTCAAAAGAGCAGCTGAAAAATTATATTTCTTCAATAAATGCTTTTTACAAAAAAAACAAAAGTCCGCTTCCTTTTATTGCGGTTGATCAGGAAGGCGGAGAAGTTAACCGCTTAAAAAAAATCACATCGCATCTTCCTTCGGAAAAAATAATCAGCGTAAATTATACATTGCAAGAAGCAAAGTCGATTTATTCAAATCAGGCAGTGCAAATGAAAGAACTTGGAGTCACGATGAATCTTGCGCCAGTTGCCGAAGCTGAAATTGAATCAAATAAATTATTTTTAGGAACAAGAACTTTTGGCAGTGTCCCAAAGTCAGTTGCATACAGCATGGTTTGTGTAAGAGCTTACGAGGAAAACGGAATTGCTTCGGTTGCAAAACATTTTCCGGGAAATGCGAATTCAGATCCTCACACTGGCTCTGTAGAAATAACGCTTTCGTCTTCTGAAGTTTTCAAAAATTTTATTTTTCCATTTGCATTGATTTTAAAATCGAATCCATCTTGTGTTTTGGTAAGCCATGCAAAAATAAATTCTCTTGATGAAAATCCGGCTTGCATGAGCAGTTTTTGGATAAAAGAAATTCTTCAGTCGCGGCTTGGCTTTGAAGGTCTTGTTATGAGCGATGATATTTTTATGGGAGCGATTTCAGATTTGCCTCCAGAACAAGTTGCTGCAAATGCTATAGTTTCTGGCGTGGACGTGATTATGCTTAGTGAAAAAAAATTTCTTTCAGTTGCAAAATCGCTTTTAAATCTTGCTGCAGACGATAAATTTTTTGCAACTCGTCTTTGCGAGGCAGAAAAAAAAGTGCTGGACTTTAAATTAAAAAAGAGGATTATAAAAATTGAAGAAAACTAAAACGCAAAAAGTTTTTGGGCAAATGGCATTTGAAAAGTTTTATTCTGAAATTTTTACCGAACGTTGGGAAAAAATAAAGTCTTCTCTTGCCTCGGAGACTTTGCACGCAGAGCTGTCTTATAAAAATTGTGAAAGTTATTTTTTAGATCCTGCAAGCATTGTCGCAGCTCTTTGTCTGCCTGTAAAAGATTCTGAAAAAATTCTTGACTTGTGCGCGGCTCCTGGTGGAAAAACTTTAGTTCTGGCAGGAAACAAAAATGACGATGCTGTGCTTTTTTCAAATGAACGTTCT
>OBLI01000234.1_pt1 | contig 60790 bp, 76 predicted proteins | sample 1519701 | NCBI WGS metagenome assembly OBLI01 (sample SAMEA3663005, study PRJEB22513) | pig gut metagenome | biome: pig gut; feature: pig-associated habitat; material: faeces | place: France | collected 2012
GATTTATATATATTTTATTTAATTAAAATATAAATAATATATATATATCATTCAACTATTTTTTCCTTTAAATTCAAATAGTTATAATTTACAACTAAAACGTAAAAGACGTAATCCCCTTTTAATTCAATAACTTAACTATCAATGCATACATATGTATATATTTATATATAGATATAATAGTATACATATACCTAATCTATAATTATTAAAGCGTCTAACAGTTGCAACTTGTAACGCTTTCTAGTTTAGGTTTGTACTACAACTTGAACAAGTGCAACACTTTTTAATTTTTGAATGTTAACATTCAATGACAACGGTAACGGAACAACAACGACAATGACAATACATTGACTGCCACGACTGCATTGACTGCACAACGGCGACGGCAATGGCACAGACGGTGGGGGGACTTTGGACCAGGCATAGACAAGCTCCGCCGCTTACATACGTAGCTACGCAAAAACTTTTTCAAAATTCGTAGCCATTTATAATCATTTGTCACATTTTCACATTTTCACATTTTCACATTTGTCACATTTCCACAAGCCAGCACTTGCTTGTGATCGCTATCATACTTATGTAAGCTACTTGCCACTTCAAAATATTCTATTAGTCCAGGCACTAGTAATGTCTTATGATTTCAAGTGATTGCTATCACATTTATATACAAGTGAGGGGGGGGGAGTATCAGACATGCAACTATATCTTTCACATTTTATATGTGTATAAAAATTTTTACCAGGTATTGTAAAACTAGTCCATATGGCATAGACTATCTGTGTCATACGACAATTTTTCCTTTTTTATTCTAAATCTTGGTTTATGAACAGCACCACACGCCACGATTTGTTACCCAAGCAACATGGTGCTGTTCCTTTTTAGTCTGCATAAATACGAGCCCCTGTCCACATTTTTACTTGCCACTACTACTAACTTTTTGTATATTGTCTATAATAGTGATAAGTTTCAGAAACTTTTTACCTATATAGGAGTTATTCACATGACTGTAACTGCTAAGCCAATTGTCCTTAATGACGATGGCACTAAACACGTTGCACTGTCCGATGGTTCTTACATTGACAATGCATCCATAGATAAAGATTCCCTATTATCCAAAGATACAGATAACCTTTTAAAAACAGGCTCTGACGGTCAGCTTTTAGTAGCAAAGTCAGACCTTCCATCTTATTCAGCTAGCGACTTTATTTCTGCTGATGCAGGTAATAAAGTAGTTCTAGGTTCTGATGATAAGCTTTTAGTAGCTGACAAACCTATTGCTGACTTAGTATCAGCTGATGATAATGTGCTTGTAGTTAATCCACTTGACAACAAGTTACAAGTAGATCCTGAATCAATTAAAACTATTGCAAATAAAGAAGCCGAGTCTGTTGCTACTAACTTAGTAGATACTGCTAAGACAGAACTTTCAGCAAGTATAGACAAGAATACTGCAGATATTACCGACCTTAAGGCTGACCTAGATGCTGTTACCGTTGTTTCTGGAGATGCTAATAATCTTTTGGTCCGTGGTTCAGATAACGGTGCTAAGGTAACTTCATCTGACTTATTATCCAATGGTTCAGCTGAGAACTTAATTAAAGTAAATGCAGTTGACCAAAGACTTGAAGTTGCTAAATCTGATGTACAAGATGTCGCTAAAGCTGTTATTGCAGACTCTGCTATTGTGTCAGCTGATGCCGGCAACATCATAATTAAAGGCTCAGACAAAGGTGCTTATCTTTCTTTAGCTGCTCTTCCTACTCAGGTTTCAGCAGGTTCAGGTATTGCTGTTGACGGTGGTAGAGTTTCTATCAATGTTGGCAAAGGATTAGGTGTTAACTCTGCTAATCAGCTCTATGTTGACACTAATGCACTAACTGCTGTATCTCTAGAAACTACTGAGAAGATTTTAAGTTTAACCTCTGACAACGTGCTATCAGCTACTGTTAGCGCTCAGTATAATGCTGCTAATGGTTATCTAACCTTGCTAGGTAAGAATTCACAGACACTATCCTCAGTCTACATTCCAGGTGCAAGTTCAATGCTTCAATCTGTAGATGTAGTAACTGATCCTGCAGGACAGCCAGCTGGTAATTACTTTAGATATACCTTCACTACTACAGCTGGTTCTAATGTGATTTACGTACCTGTACCAGCTTCTACAAATTTAGCTGCTGGTAATGGTATTGCGGTTTCTACTGCAGGTGATATCACAACTGTTGCAGTTAAAGCTAAGGCTGGTAGTGGTCTTACTGTAGATGCCGATGGTGTGTCAGCTGATACTACTGTACTTGCTACTAAGGAAGAAGTAAAAACCTTAAAAGAACAAGTCGAGGTTATTGATACTGCGAATATGGATTTCACAATATCAAGCACTACAGTAGATCCTAATACCTTAGATAAAGGTGAAGCTGCCCTCTATCCATCAGAGGATTTACTAGGTTAATTTCAGATGTCTGTAGTAAAATGCAGACATTATTTTCACATCCAACAAGGAGCTTATAAATGGCAACAACTGTTAATTATGCTAATGTTATTTTAAAAGACAAAGATGGTAACATCGGTACACTTCGTTCATTATCACAAAACGATGTAGCTAAAATCCAACAAGGTTTAGACGATGTTGCTCTTATCGTAAACTCATCTACTCACAAGCTTATTAAAGCAACTGATACTGTAACAGGTGCAACTCGTTTTGCTACTTCTTCAGAGCTTAGTGCTGGTACTGCTAATTTAGCAGTTGATGCAGCAGCTTTTAAATCTCTAAGCGAAAAGATGGTAAATGGTGTACACTATAAGGGCACTGTTGCAACTTTTGATGCTTTACCAGCTGATAACGTTGAAGCAGGTGATATGTACAACGTTACTGCTGCTTTCTCTAAAGATGGCATCAACTACCCAGCAGGTACTAACGTTATTGCTGACACCTCAGCATCCACAGTTGAGTGGGATGTATTGGACGGTGACCCATCAGGCTATGCAAAGCAAGCTGTAGGTAATACCTTCACTGCTGCTAATGTCTTTGAGGGTGCTGTTACAGCTAAGTCTACTGTTGACTTAACTGCTGCTACCACCACTGTTGCAGATCCTACTGCTGATGCGCAAGCTGCTAACAAGAAATATGTTGATAACGCTGTTACCACTTTGGCTGATAGCATTGTTAACTACAGTGCAGCTGCACCTGAAGAGGCAACTATCAAGAACAACACTGTAACTTTCTTCCCAGCAACTGACTTATTGTCATAGCAACTGAAGAAAATGGCGCACTGTCCACGTGGTGCGCCATGATTGAGCATATACATTAGCAAATCCATGGTGCTAATTTATATGTTTAATTAAACATGAGGAACAATAAATGGCTGTTACATTAAACAAAGCTAATCTTGTATTGAAAGATGCAAACGGCAATATTGGTAAGATCGAGCAGTTATCAAGCAATGACCTTGCCAAAATTAAAACTGCAGTGTCAGATGTGGCATTAGTTGTAAATCAATCCAACCATACACCTATTGAGGCTACTACTACTAATAAAGGTGTAGTGCAACTTGCTACTTCTGCTGATGTTGTAGCTGGAGCTTCCGATAAGGTAGTTACTGCTGAGCAGTTACACAACTCTACAACTGGTACATCAGCTCTTGCTACTGAGAACCTAGCTAGAATTGATGCAGTTGTTACTGAGGCTGGTATCTCTGTAGATCATACTAATACCAATCAGTTAAAAACTGCTGTTACTACTCTTATAAGTAACGCTACTCCTGCTACAGCTACTGCTAATACCCTAGGTGTAGTTAAACCAGATAATGACACTATTACAATTAACTCTAACGGTGTATTAACTGCTACTGCACAAATGCCTGGTGTAGCTACTACTACAACTGTAGGTGTAGTTAAGCCTGATGGCAGTACTATTACTGTTGATGGTGATGGTACACTAACTGCTACAGCACAGATGCCTGGTGTTGCAACTACATCTAGTGTAGGTGTTGTTCAGCCTGATGGCAAGACTATTACTATTACTGCTGATGGTGTTATCTCAGCTGTTGATTCTATAGTTACATCTTTAGTTTCGGTTGCAGACCTTCCAGGTTTTTATAGACGTGAAACTCTTATGAGTTCTAATAAGACTTCTATTACAATCTATAAAAATACTATGGTTAATATTGATACCAAAGGTTATATCTTACAATCTGATGTTACATTAGATTTAACTTCTGCTAGTTCCTGGGATGATGTTACTTCTGTTAATTATACCATTGCTTCTAAGAGAGCAGGACGTGACTTCTATGTTTATGCTTGTAAGCCTGTTAAAGGTATCGAGCCTGTACTTATTCTTTCTGCTAATTCTACTGTACCAGATGGTTATGACCAGGATACATCCCGTAAGATTGGTGGCTTCCACTGCTTATGTAGTGCTGTAGGTACTCTTGTTTGGCGTAATCCTGCAACTCTTAAAAATGAGACTCACCTCCTTTCAGGCTATCTTGCAGGTGATATTCTTCCAGCATCTATATGGGATTTAAGTCATCGTGCTACTAGTGAGAATGAGGGTATGGTTTATTCTTCTGAAACTGGTATGTGGTTTGATATTTATCTATCTTCATGGGATGGCGAAAAGTTAGTATCTGTACTTGGCGGAACTACCGCAGATGGTGCTTCAACTAAGAAATTCCACGGTGAGATGTTTGCAGAATGTGCTGCTCAAGTTGGAAAGGAACTTATAAGCCGTGACAACTTTATTGTTGTAGCAAAAGGTTCTAATGAGCGTACTAATATTCATGGTTCTGCAGATGCTGGTACTACCGGTGGTCACGTTGATACTGCTAATCGTCGTATGATTAGTAATATAGGACTTGAAGATTGTTGTGGCTTTTTATGGCAGTGGTGTAAACAATCTGGTAGTGCTAATGGATCATCCGGTTGGACAAATTCTACTTATGACGCTAGTGTTGATGGTAGTGAAACTTATGGTTCTACTTATGGCAATTATTATCGTGCTTGCGTGGGTGGCCGTTGGGCTGATTCTTCGTATTGCGGCTCTCGTTGTGTCGCTGTGGATCGTGTGTCGGCTTTCGTGTATGCGGATTTCGGTGGTCGTCTCGCCTCTCCTGAACGTGTGTCTACTGGTTTGTAATCATGGCTCTACGTATCGGCGTATCGAAAAAAGCCAAATCGCCTAGTTGACAAATCGAGACCGTTGCTATAGAATGTACATGATGCTTCGATATTTATATATTTAAGCAGTTGACAAGCAACAACGGTCTCGGTATAATGCTAGTGCTATATAAGATTATTTATTGTATAGCAAGTACAGCATCGTTATTAGGCGTAGTTCGTGCTAACGTGGGTGGCAATTGGAATAATTCTTCGTATTGCGGCTCTCGTTGTGTCAATGTGAATAATGTGTCGGCTAACGTGAATGCGAATTACGGTGGTCGTCTCGCCTCTCGATATTGTTATAAAGTGATATGCTATCGTTGCATGCTAGAATACTCTAGAGCTTTATCTCAAGCTGGATGCTGTACTTTGGTAATTTACCAGAATACACAGCGAGATCGTTTTGTTGCTTAATGTAGCATTATGCGAACGGAAGCAAAACTTGTGACCAAAAAATACGGTGGCTTGTTTGATAAAATTGTATCGCTAGATAATTTAGAGCTAGCATACAACAAAGCCGCTAAAGGCAAACGTAATCGTGGTATTGTGAGTCTCATTGGTGCTGACTTACCATTTTTTCTTACGCATCTTCAACAACTCCTCGTCACTGGCAGATTTACAACTGCTGACTATAAGATCAAGAAAATCTTTGAACCTAAAGAACGACTTATTTATATTTTGCCATTCTATCCTGACCGTATAGTGCATCATGCTATTATGAACGTATTAGAGCCTATTTTTGAGAAATGGTTTTACGATCATTCTTTAGCTTGTCGTAAAGGTAAAGGAATACATAGTGGAAGTCGAATGACTGCAGGCTATGTTAAACGTTTTACATATTGCATTAAAGGCGACTATTCTAAATTTTACCCATCTATTGATCATGATGTAATGAAGTCTATCTTAAGACATAAGATCAAAGACAAACGTGTGCTTGTATTATTGGATGATATTATAGATAGTATACCTGGTAAGACTAATTTACCTATTGGTAATTATGTATCACAATGGCTAGGCAATCTTTATTTACAAAAGTTTGATGAGTTTTGTTATGAACAGTTACATGTACAACATTACATTAGATATTGTGATGACTTTGTAATATTTAGCAATGATAAAGCAAAACTCTCTGCTGATATGTCTAAGCTTATTTCTTTTGCAGCTTCTGACTTACATATGCATTTTAGTAAATTACAGTTATTTAAGGTTAAGCAAGGTGTAGACTTTTTAGGCTATCGTCATTTCCCAGATAAGATACTATTACGTAAGAGTACAGCTCTAAGGTTTAAACGTAGGATTCGCCACATGCATCGTTTAGCTGATTTAGGTATTTTAGATCGCTTGTATATTAGAGGACTGCTTGCTAGTATCAATGGCTGGCTACAACATGCATATACATTTAACTTTCGCAAGTATTTACAGCTATATAGGTTAGAGGTGTTTTGTGAATAAGTTCTCAGATTTTGCAAAGAACGAGCATCTTCTTACTGGTAAGAAAATAACGATTGCTAAAATCCTAGGAAAAACTATTATTGTGAAGGATTACCGCATATTTACCAGTAGTTTTAGTTCCAATACGCAATGTCTTGATCTACAATTTGAATATGACGGTGAGGAGTTTATAATATTTACAAACTCTAAAGTACTAATCCGTCAGATTGAACAGTATTCATCAATGCTACCATTCGAGACTGTTATTGCAAAGATTTCTAAATATTACACATTCACATAAGCGAGGCAAAAATGAAAGGCTATCCAAAAACTTTAAGTTCAAAGAAAGACTACTTATATGTTCGTGAGCATTTTTCACGTGAGCAATGGCTTCCAGATTTCCAAGCTCTGTTGGACTCATACCAGGATTGGTTTTTTGAGAAGCACTTAGAGACAAAAGACGAAGGTATTGAGGACAATACTCATAAGATCGTAAAGTTTGAAAATATTGAAACTAAAGAAATTACCTACGACCAGTATGAGTTTAGAGTAAATCCAACTGCTAAGTTATTTAGATTAGGCTTTACTGTAGAAGAACTAGAAGCTTTAATTGCTGAATAGATTGTGCTATAATCCTAGCATACGAAATTTCTTCTATTCTTTAATCCCTGCCTTATGACAGGGATTTTGTTTATCGCAAAATTTACTGTCCCCGTTCGCATTAAAGGCATATACAATTGTATATGCCTTTTTTGTATATTATACTTAAGAATGGGATCTTAATATAGGAATCAACATATGGTATGGTTTGAAATTGAGATGTTCGCCCTAGGAGGAGTAATGTGTGGATTGACATCTTATCTGGTAGTAAGCTATAAAACTGTACATACATCCTGGAAACGTAAGTCTGAGTATGCTGCCATATCAGCTTTAGGATCTGTTGCCATTTGCTATATAGCATACAGATATTTTCCTGACAAGTTTGTAGTTCAAGATATACCAGCTGCTTCTATTTTAATCGGGTTATTTGGTATTGGACGTGTCTTAGATCATATAGCTCATAAGTTTGGACTACAAGATGAAGGAGATAAAAAATGATTAACGCATTTAAAAACAAGCATAGTTTTTTATGGATGGTAGTTTTATTTGCATCTGAATTAGGTGTAGCTTTTTTCTGCACCATAACAGGCTCGCTTTTGCTTTACGCATTCTTGTCAGTAAGCGGGCTATTATTTGCGTGTTATGATAGGCAATGATTATGAATTTAAGAACTAAGATTATACGATATGCTGCCGTAATATTATCCTTGTTATGGACAGTTGTTGTATTTTACTGCGGTTATAACTGGAGCAATAGTCAGAATCAGTTAGAATGGGCAAAATATAAAGAACAAGTAGCGACACAAAACTTAGCTGTAACTAAGCATGTACAGCATTTAGAACAGGAATTAGCTACTGCATATCAGAAGGCTGATCAAGGAGCACAAAATGCTAAAGATCTTATTGATAACACTTATGATTCTATGTCTGCCAAGTTGCACGACTACAGTACCAACACCACAGATAGTCAATCAATGTCCACAACAGCCACAACTACCAGCAAGGTTTGTTCCTGTAGAAACCAATACAATGCAGAAAGTCGACAAGCTTTTAGAAAATTACGAGCAGACATACTTACAATAACACGTGATTGCGATATTACGGCAAGCTACTACAACGAACTAATTACTTTATACAATAATCATTAAGCATTAAAGAGGAGTTGTTTATGATTACAGTACGAAAGCTTACACCTATTGGGTGTTTTCTTATTAGGCATCATTTAGCAGGTCTAGAGCTTATAGCAAAAATAAGTAAAGTCTTTAAAGATGATAAGCTCATTTTCTATATTATTAAGTTTAACTGCATAGATTTACAGATAATTCTAGACGCAAATACATGCGATGCAGACCATCCAGATTTTAAAGATTTAGTTTTGAATTTAGCACATGACTATATAGCTAGAGTCTATGGTTTACGTATTGATTCAGATATGTCAGGAGTAATGCAGGCATGAGTCTTATAGATTTACCACAAGCACATTGGGTAGAAATAGCTCATGACTTAGCAATGTTGACTGTTCCTGTGGACGGTGCAACTGTTTATACACCTGAGGATATAGCTAAGAACCACAATCTTACAACTCAAGAGTTTAAAGATCTTTTAAATACTCAAGCATTTCAGGATATCCTTGAAGGCGAGCTTAGACGTATTAAGAATATGGGTGAGCACGCAGGTGTACGTCTACGTGCTGAAGCTATGGCTACTGCGCTACAAGAGAATCTTTTCCAGCGTGCAGTACAAGGTGAGCTAGACGATAAGTTAGCAGTTCAACTTCTAGGTATGTTACTTAAGTCAGCTGGACTTGAACAACCTCCTGAAGTATTAAAAGCTCAAGCCCAAAACAACGTGGTTAATATTGCGTTTAATGTACCTAAGATCAATAATCCTAAGTTAAAGCATATTATTAACCAGCCACAGGTTAATGTAGTAGAAGCCGAGGCTACACCATGCTAAGAGATTCAATAAAACCTTTAAAACACCACTGTAGTGGTATTCCGAAAGAAGTCCAGATGATGTTAAATCACTTATCTACACTTAAGGTTGTAGATATTAGAGGTGGTTCTAATCAAAAGCTATTAGATTTTGCTTTAGACTTGTATGATAAGTTGTTAAAACAATTAGAAAGTTATGAAGCTATTGGTGATGCTAAATGTCCTACTGAGCGTGTTGAACGTGCAGCAGAAATTATGGGACATATGGTAATTGATTTAGCTTTTGTACATAATGCTATTGCAGCTACTGGATATCAAATTGGAGAGTTCCCATATAACGACTTAGCTTCTAAAATTTTTGGAGCACCTGATAATGCAGATAGTTCCGGACTTTAATTATATACCATCACCTACGGGTATTGCTTTCCATGAGTCTGACGCATTCGTAAAACTTGTGGACGGTCCTTTTGGCTCTGGCAAGACCTGTATGATTATGAATGATGCTAAGTATTATTGCCTATCGCAAGCTCCTGCATCGGACGGTGTACGCTATGTTCGTATTGGTGTTGTACGTGGTACTTATCCAGAACTATCTTCTACTACACGTAATTCTATTCTAGAAGTTTTCCCTGAACAATTTGGTACAGTAAGATCTGCAGGCTCTCCTATCTTAGGTCACTATCATTTTCCCGTTGGAGATGGTCCTTACGATTATTTAAGTGAAGGACGAGCCTGGAAAGAAGGTGACGGTACCTTTGTAGATGTGGAGTTTGCCCTTCAAGCTTTACAGTCTGCACAGGATGCTGAGAAGATTAAGTCTGCTAACTGGACTTTCGCTATTATCAACGAGGCTACTAGTATAGACTTTGAGGTATTTACTGCTGTTTTAGGACGTATAGGTCGTTATCCTACTGAGAATATGGGTGGCTGTACCTATGCTGGTGTATTGATTGATACTAACCAACCACCACAAGGACATTGGCTTTTAGATTTATATCGTAATCCACCTGCAAATTACAAGATTTTTCATCAGCCACCTGCTGCATTTAAGCATGTTGATGCACAAGGCAATGTGACTTATGAGTTAAATCATAATGCTGAGAATCTACGCAATTTAGGTGCTAAGAAAAAGCCTGATGACTTTGCAACCTGGAGTCTTGATAAGCAAGAACAATTCTTACATGATAAGGGCGTTGACTATTACGACAATCAGATCAAAGCCCTACAATTACAAGGCAGACAAGATATGATTGATAGTCTGTTTTGTATGATGGATGTACCTATTCGTGCAGGTAAACCAGTGTTCACTTTGTTCAATGTTGACCAGCATGTAACACGTGCTCCTGTACCTGTGATACCATACAAGAATATTGTTGTAGGTTATGATACTTCAGGTATTCACCCTGCTACAGTATTCATGCAAGAACAAGGTGGAACATGGGTAGTCTTAGACGAGCTCTACGGCGATGGACTAGGTATGGAAGCTTTCATCGAGCATGCATTTTTAACTTTGCTCGCAGAAAAATATCCTACAAATACTATAATTATCTCATGTGATCCTGCTAATGCTAAAGATAGTTACACTGGTTTATCACCAAGTCAGCACTTACAAGAACATGGATTTCAGGTTTTTATGCCTAAGACTAATGATCCTAAGACTCGTATTCGTGCTGTTGACTTACTTTTAAACAAGCGATCTGGTGGTATTGTTATATCATGTAATTGTACGTTGTTAGTTAAAGCTATGCAGGGCGGATATAGGTATAAACGTCTGCGCCTTGTAGGTAGTGTTGAAGAAGCATACGAGCCTACACCTGAGAAAAATAGTTATTCTCACATTGCAGATGCGTTACAATATGCTTGTTTATGCATACAAAGAGATGATTATATTAACTATGACGCTAGACCTGTGATCAAGAGCGTATCACGTAGGCGTAATATATTACGGAGAATTATGTAATGGCAGATGATACTAAGTTACATTCAGAAGGCGTATTTGATTATGCACGTGACAATATTGAAGTGCCTGCTGCATCCTTTGACAAAATAGCTCGTACAGTTATCACACGATTTAACGACGCTGCACGCTGGCAATCCATGGAACGCCTGGGTCGAAAGAACTTGCGTGAAACACTTAGGGATTGCTATGAGCAGTATAATGGTATTTTAAGTCCAGAAGATCAGCAGATTGTAGATGCCTTAGAGGTTGATGCGTATGTTAATCTCACTGCTATGAAGTCAGGGCTAGTTCAATCTTATTTGCTGGAATCTTTAGTGCAGGCAAACCAAGTTCCCTGGGTGATTGAGCCTACACCTATTGCAAGTCTATCTAAAGCTAACGAAGATCTTGCTGTAGAAGAGCTTTTTCAAGCTGTAAAACAAAGTCCTGTCGAGCTAACTTCTGATAGTATTAGAACCATGGTACGACAGATTAAGGATGACTACACTCGCAAGCAACAAGATTTAGCTAAGTCTTGTGCTGAGAATATGGAGAAGTTAATCACCGATCAGTGTATTGAAGGCGGTTGGACTAATGCTATGTATCCATTTACATCGGATTTTACTGTGTATCCATATGCTGTGTTGCAAGGTCCAGTACCTGTAGTACGTCCTCGTCCTATTTGGAATGGTAACACTTATACTGTAAAGCAAGAAATTGCTTATGAGTTTAAGTCTGTATCTCCATGGGACTTTTGGTATAGCCCTGATAGTCCTGATACTCAACGTGGTACTGGTGTTTTCATTCGTCAGCGTTGGACTAGACGTCAGCTTTTAGACGCAATGCGTATGCCTTCATATAACGCTGAGAAGATCAAGGCAGTGCTTGATGACGCCACACGCACAGATTTCATGTTCCGTTGGCTTAGTGAAAATCCAGAGCAACCTGATGAGCGTTTGCTACAGTGGAATAATTGTACAGCTACTGTTGATGTGCTTATTCATTACGGCTATTTCAAAGGCTCTGAGCTTAGGGATTATGGCGTTACTGATGTCGATGATCGTGAGTTTTATAATGCTCAAGTCACAGTTATAGGAAAGAACACTATACAAGTTGTTGTGCAGAAATCACCAAATTTAAATATAAGACCTATATTTACAACATCATTTTATAAGACACAAGATCGCATACCTTCATACAGTATTGCACAACGCCTACGTGACGTTGAGCGTGCTTATATGAACTCACTGCGTTATTTGATGCTGAATGCTTATAACTCTTCAGGTCCTATTACTGAGGCTGACTATACTCGTTTAGCTAAGTATATGGATAATTCTGACTTAGGTAAGATTGTTCCTAACACTGTGTATTTAGCATCAGCTGATGTACCTACTTCAAATCCAGCTTTGAGATTCTATACTGTGCCAAGTGCCGTACCACAATATCAAGCTATGATGTCATACTTTATGGATTTGGCTGATAGAGTTACAAATATTCCAGCTGCGCTACATGGAATAGCCGTAGGTTCTGGAGCTAATAGAACCTTTAGAGGCGCAGCTATGTTGCAAGGAAATGCAGTAAAAGCAATTCAAGCCTCTGTTGCAAATATTGATGAATATATATTTAAACCAATGGGCGAGCTTTTGTATAATTACAACATGACATATAGTGATGATGAGAGAGTTAAAGGCGACTGTAAGATTGTTGCTTGTGGTGCAACAGGATTATTACAGCGTGAGATTAACCGTCAGAACTCTTATGAGATCCTACAGCTTGTAGGCTCAGCAGGACAACAGATTATGCAGATGCCAAAGGGACCTGAGATTATTACCTGGGCATTAAAGAATGTTTTAGGTAATATGGGTATACCAAAAGATTTATTAGATGCACAGGTACAAGCTCAGCAACCTACTGAAGCTATGCCTAATGCCCAGACTGAAGGTGGTGCTGTATCACAAGAAATGCCAGATACAGTACAATAAGTTTCATAAATTGTACAAATGTCGCATATATTATATAAAGCATCTACTGACTAATTGTAATTTTGTTATATACTATGTTATATGAGAGGTGAACTATGTTAGACGGTGTAGAAGTACAAATTAAAGATACAGTATACGTACTAGGTATTGGCTATGGCGAAGTTGTATCTGTTTCATCTGACGGTTCTTTTAAGGTAAAGATTGGTCGTTCTGTACAAGAATATCGCAGTGGCGGTATGCTTGGTAATAATCGCAGAGTTTTCTGGCATGATCCGTTATTTATCGTGCCACCTAAAGATGCAACATTGTGGTCTATTTTCAAAGAACAAGCCTTATACAATTACGGATTACTTGTAAGAGTTCTACAAGGTGGTGTAAAATCTCCTACTAGTGAGGCTACTGATGAAGAAACTGAATAAGATTTGGTATGAGTGCAAATGGTTTTTTCTAGAAAAAATCAATTGGTGTCATCCAACAGATCGCAACAAAAAAGAGAAACCTACTAGTTGGTTTTATACAGTTTATTGTTGGGCATTCTATCCTATTCCATGGATGGAGCCTCAGCCATGCTGGTGCTGTGCATCAGTACGTGGCTTAATTTATGGCGTTATTATTGGACTTGGTTTGGGGTACTTAATTTATGGGTTGTAATATTGTAACAGGCATAGCATTAAGTCCTTCAGTTAGTCCTAAAGGTACTTGCCTTGTAGCTTCTCCTGGTAAGCGCATTTTATTTTCACCTACTACACCTGCAGGCACAGACCGCAGTGAGCCTATTACTATCACACCAGGTAATGCTATTCTTATAGACGCTTACAACATGGTAGAAGATTTACACATCTACATTGATAAAGTTGTTGTTACATCTGAGTGTATTACACAAGGTAACGCTTGTTCAGATGATATGAAATCTGCTGGACGTACAGCACCTGTGATTGTATTCCGTGAGCGTTTAACTGTTGGTAACAATCCTGACAATTGGACTTTATGCAAGTATTCTGATGCAAAGAAAGTTTCACGTTGTCAGTTGCTATTAGCAATTCCTGGTACATACCAGTTAGAATTAGAGTCCCCTGATGAGCAATTAGGAGATCTTGAAGTTGAGGCTCAGATGTTCAAGCTTAGTGACCTAGGTATGTTACCTAAGAATTATTTTGGAGGTATTGACTGATGGCTGTTATTAAATCAAAACCGATTCAGCTTTACCATTCTAAGTCTAAGCTGGTAGAAAGTCCTGTTTTCTTTGTGACACCGGGCGAGGTTTTGCAACTTCAAGCTTTCGGATTTGCTTGTGATCGTACTAAGCTAGACCTAGACGAACGTACAGTACCACAGATTGCATATCTAGAACAGTTGATGTTTAAAGAAGGTACTTTAGAATCTACTGAAACTAAGAACAATTGCCAGTGTACTAGACTTTATGATAAGACTACAGAACTTTTAGCATCAGAGAAAGTTATGATATGTGGACATTGTGTTACACTAAGTGCACAGAATAATCATCTGTTAATCAATACACCTGGTGCTTATCGCTTAGTATTGAATGATGTTACTGCCTTAGGCAATGTTCAAATTTTCGTACGTACATTTACTAAAGACGAGTTCCCATGGAACTCTAACCTATTTGTTGGAGAAAGATTATGAGTTGCGCAGATGTAGGTCCTTTCGATGGTGGCGTTTATAACGACCCAAAAATTAACAACCCTACTGTAGACGGCGGTACATTTACATCACCTACTATTGAGGGTGTTGTTAATCTAGATACAGCGGCAGCCCGTTCACTATTAGAGGCTGCACAAGAGGTAAGTCCTATTGCCGTAACTGATAGCCCAAAACAATCTGAGGCTACAGATGTTCCAACTATCATCGTAGGTGAAGACCGTACCGTGATTTTAGGAAAGCCTTTCAAGTGGATTAAATGTGGCGATGGTATGATCCCAGTATTCCGTAAGGAGTAACCTATGGCAGTAGATCTTGACGCTTTAAGAAAGGCACTATGGGATTCTCCAGATCCTACTACTCGAGAAGAATTCCTAGCGCAAAAAGATCTTAAGCGTGATTTGTTTAAAGCTGAACGTGAGCAATGTCGTAAGCTTCATAAAGCTGGCTATTCCAATTTGAAGAAGCTAGGCGGTCAAGTTACAGGAGGTATGAACAATGGCATGCAGTAGTTGTAGAAGATCACCTGTGTATAGACGTCCATCTACTACACCAAATGGCAACGGCGGTATAGTTATCCCATCACCAGAGCGAGTTAATCAAATTACAGGAAATGCAAAAGGAGATGCTCGTTCTCGTGTAACAGGATTGAAATATGTCCCAAAATAATTTAAAACTTTTGCTAGGAAATCCAGCTGGCTTCAGTGCTTTGTTGGATTTCCTAAAGGCACAACTAGCTGATGCGGAGTTAGCTTTAAATAAAGCAGCACGTAGTGCTTTATTTAAAACTGAAGACCGTGATTATGCTTTGACTATACAAGGCAAAATAATCGCCTATAATGAATTAGTGAGAACGCTTAATGCGTTAGAACATAGGACATCTACAGAGGAGAATTAGTATATGTCGCTAAGAACAGGAAATGCAACACGTGATCGCATTCTAAACGCACGTGATGAGTTTCGTAGTAATTTATCGCAAGACCAGCAAGAAACTCAGGTACAAACACAGACACAGGTACAGTCTGCTAATGATCAGCAACAGCAGTCTGTAGCCCCACAGGTACAGTCTGCTAATGTTCAGCAACAGCCTGTAGCCCCACAGGTACAGTCTGAGACACAGAATCCAATTCCAGTACCTGATGATTTTGTAAACGTGGTAAATACTTTAGGCACTGCTAATGAACCTGTAGCTAATCAAGCTTCATCAAACGCTGATATTGTTGCTATGCGTGAAGAAAATGCTAAGCTCCTAAAAGAAGTTGAAGAACTACGCAAAGCTAGAGAGTCCGATAGCGCTGCTTTAGACGAGCTTGCACAATATCGTGAGAAGAAACGTGTTGATGATTATCTTGCAAGTATTGACGGTGGCTTAGGTACTATCAATGGTGACGATGCTCGTAAGTTAGTATCTCCATTGCTACAGCAAATTGATCAAGCACGTAAGGAAAATTTAAAACAAATTCAAGATGCTCAGGAAGCTGTAAATAAACGCTTTGCTGAGTATGACCGTAAGTCTGAATTGACTAAGAGTAATCAGCTTTATGCTAAAATTATGAAAGCACATCCTGATTTACAGCAGTTACAGAGCACACCAGCTTATGCACAGGTTATGATGTCACCAGTGCAAGAAGGTTCTGCAATTACTGTAGGTGAAGTTGTTGCTGCTGAAATTAAAAAAGGCAACGCTGATTATGTGATTAAGGTCTTAGATTCAGTAAAAGCTCGTAACGGAACTGCACCAAATTTAAATGCGATTGCTTCCGTTAGTGCTAATGCCACAGCATCAGGTGCAACAAGTGGACATGATGTAAGTGGAGACAAATTAACCGATGAACAGATAGCCGATTATAGGTTTAAAGTTCAGACCGGAGAAATGAGCCGTGATGAGTTTAGACAAATTATGGCTCGACATAGGGAAGCGTCAAGGCTTCATTAACTTAGAGTGTATAGGAGAATATTATGCCAGCACCATTACAATCTGCTAGTGGATACGGTGGGTTAGACGCAACCCCTCTTGCCCGCCCAGGTTATTACAATGAGATTATGGCTCGTGTTTATGAGCGTGATTTCTTACCAGAAATTACCAACTCAGAAATTGACGAGCGTATCATTGCCTGCCACCAGCAAGTTCAAATTTTGAAAGCACCTGAAGTAGGACCATGGCGTTCTATTCAGAAGAACCAGGAGATGACCCCTTCACAGGTTACTGCTGAGGCTATCTGCTTTGAGATCTGTAACGCAGCTTACAATGCAATTAAGTTCGATAAGCTAGATATTCGCTGGGCTTGCGACCGTTGGGATCAGTTCGAGGATAAATTCCTTGAAGATGTATACGAGTCCTGGGTGTCCATGCAACGTAAGTGGGTTTTAACCGCTATGATCATGGAAGCTGATTCAGCTAATATGGGTTCAAACGCAGGTGTACACGGTAATATTGATTTAGGTTCTCGTGGTAATCCAGTTGAGATTACACCTACTAATATTGCATATCATTTCATGCAGTTACAGCAGGTCTTAACTGAGCAATTACGTTGGGTAGACAATGAGATGTTCATTGTAATTCCATCTGTATTCAAGTCAGTATTAGTACAGTCTAACTTTGCAAACTCAATGTGGGTAGGCGATGCTAAGAAGACCTCACTTGGTATTGATGGTTTATGGGATCAGCAGATTGCAGGCTTTAATGTAATTGAAACTGTACATGCACCATTCGTACGTGAGAACAACCGCATTTGCTACTATGTAATTGCAGGTCATAAATCAGCTTTTGCTTATGCTGCTGATATTATTGATGCTCGTTTAGTATATCCAGAGAAGACCTGGTCTGTTGAATATCAAATGCTAGGCGTATGGGGTGGTAAGATGCTATACCCTGAAGCTATTGCAATTGGTTACTGGACTTTTAACGCCGGCATTTAGGGGGAACTTATAAATGGCTAACATTAGTTTATATCGTGGCGGTACTCCAGAGGTTAAATACATTTGGAGCGCAGTCGATCATCCAGAGTATAGACCACCATTTTCACAGAGACATTTAGGCGCTCAGTCAGATCTATTTGCAGACGAGCGTCCATTGGAAGAGACTCCACCTTATGACTCTCATGCAGATGGTGCTTATAACATGGGCAACTTTGTGATTGGTTTACCAGTTGCACCACGCACTCGTGGTCAGGCTGCACAGCGTAAAGCTTTACAAGCACAACCTTTAGAAGTTGGTGATATTCTTCAGTGTATTTGGTTACCTGAGGATCATATTGCTACTTATTTGAATCTAAAGTCAATTACTAACGATGCAAATATGGCTGGTGCTACTGTAGCTTTAGTAGTTCAGAATGCAACTCCAGACAAGAATGGTGAATTCCACTATGTTGAAGATACTGATTTTGCAGACGCTGTAACTACTCAGGTGGGTTCAAACAGTTTCGCTGTTGATAAGCCTTTCAATGCTTTTGTGTCATTGTTCAAGGCTGTTGGCGTTGACAAAGAATATGCTGTTCCTATGTATGGAAAGCCTGCGCTACCAGTAGCTCACAATGCTCCAGATGGTACATTACCAACTTATCCAACTTATAAGATTTTCGGTTTAAAGATTTTATCTTTACCTACAGAATCTAAAGTTACATATGCTGACATGCTTAGTGCTATTTATATGTCCTTACGTATGGAAGCATTTGAGTGTCCATCAGCTAACTAGTAATGGAGAGTGTAATTATGACAGACTTACAATTTAATGGACTGCCACGTTGTCCAGCTGGAAAGCTAGGTAGTGATACATCAAACGTGCCACGTAAGATTAAAGCTCTTAAAGTACCAAAGCCTGAAGCTGCTGAAAGTACTGTAAAGCGCTCAAGCTCACGTAGCCGTTGATTAGTTTTGCAAAAGAGGAGTTTTTAAAATGCAAAGCCTATCAGATATTAAAGGCGGTATGCGCAACGACCGTTTAAACGGAGCTGTGAATACTGAGTCTTATGATGAGTATTACAATAGATTACAGGAGATGGACCCTGACAACGCTGTAGAACCATTGCCACATTCACCATGTGTTAAAGTAAAAAAGACTGGTGTAATTTGGCAATGGAACGAGGAATTTGCTAGCCGTCCAGATTTGTGTGAATGTTGTAATGAGGACGGTACACCCTGGGTTGGAAATACACCCCCAGCTCCAAAAGCTGAACCTGTTATAAACACAAAGCTTGAAGAGATGAGAGTTAACAACGACCATGCTACAGCAGTGGGCTTAGCATCTGAGCAGTTAGGTGTTGACCGTTCTTACTCTGTTGACTATTCACAAAGCGGAAGCTCTAGGGGTTCTTTTAAGATCCCAGAGCAACCGGAGTCAGTTGAAGTAAACTCAGTAATTGATGCGATTTTTAACAACAATGTAAAGTAAGGAGTTCTTATGACCATGCTACAAGATCTCACAAGGGAGATCAGTGTCGACCTTAATGACTACGCAGCAGGTCATGAGTTTACAACCTGGACAGAAGATCAAATTATTGATTATATTCTCGATGGGTTGCACGTTGCTTTCACGTTTCGCAAAGACCTTTTCTTACATCCTGCTGTGATTGAACTTACAGCAGGAAGTTCTATCCAAAAACCATGTGACTGCTTAGATATTAGTAGAGTTTATGGCATATCCACTAAAGACGGTCGTGTCTTATATGGATTACGTAAGCGAAAAGACTCTGATAAATTGCAGTGGTATGGTAAGACTTGTCCTGTAAATCCTAAGAATTGGAGAGGACGAGACTATTTCATAGAAGCCAGTGGTGATACTTTCTTTATTGAGCCTGCACCACCAATTGGTCAACACACCTATGCGCTTGTAGAATGTGCAACTATTCCTACACGTGAGGAACTTATCAACGGTGCTGATTTCCCAACTGAGTTAAAAGCCCCCGTGATTCAATGGGCTCTATTCAGAGCTAAGATGGTCGACGGCGAGAATAATTCAACTATTTATACAGTTGCTAACATGCACCAGGCTACATTTTTTCAGTTGTTGCAGGTTCAGTTCCAATTAAAAGATTCTGTAGAAGTCGACCCACAGAATAGTACAACTAATGTAAAGGTTGCTGGAAATGGCTAACGTTGTATTTGAAAATACCCCGAAGTTACCACTTGACGAATTCTTAGATGTGCTATCTTTTGAATTCACTGATGCACCATATGGTCTACTAGAAGATAGTCTAAAACGTGCTATTGCTAGGATCGCAGAACGTACTAATATTCTAAGACGAACTGTATTTTTAACAACAGAATGTGGTGTTCATAATTATTTACTTGAGCCACCTGATTGTATGGACGTTATTGCTATTATGTCCATATGCGAGTGGCATGGTAATACTATGCACGGACCATTACATAGACTTACATCACCACAGTGTTCATGTTGTTGCTTTGACAATACAGTATATGTTGATCGTGGCGAGATAGTATTTAGTGCTCCAAAATCTGGAACTACATACAGGATTGAGCTTTCTGTAAAGCCTACTCATGACACTTGCGAGTTTGACAGTGCGTTGCTAAACCATCATGAAGAACTTGTATTGAACGGGGCACGAGCTTTACTTTATGCCTTACCTGATAAACCATGGTCTAGTATGCAACGTGCACAGGCTTATGAGCTATCTATGTTACGTGGCTGTGCTGAGGCTGCTGTTGACCGTATGCTAGGTAATCAGCGTGGTGCACTTAAGGCTAAACATCCGAGGATTTTCTAATGGCTACTAATAGATGCAGAACAACTTTAAAACGTTTAGACTGTGGGAATATTGTTGAAACACAGGCTAAGAATACCTATGAGCCATTCTCTGTATGTCTTCCTTTCGGTAGACGACTTGTATGGGACGGACAAGGCTTAAGGCTCCAAGGTCGTATAACAACTACTGACGGTAAATACGGCTTATTTACTGTTGAGAACGGTTGTATTACAAGTGCAGAAGAGCAACCAGCTTGCGAGTACACAGCACAACCTTGTACTCCGGCTGCTACTCCATGTGGTGGCGATGGTACATCTAGTATTAGTTTGCAACCAGGTCCTGATAATATTTTAAATTTCGATGCTTCAGGACGTTTGGGCGGACAGATTAAGTACAGTACTAATACCGAAGGTTTAACTATATCAGGTTACGGAACTACTTCAAGTCCACTAGTTATTGACTATACCCCTAGTGCTGCGGCTAAAACCTATGTACAAGGTACAACATCTGCGGTTACTGTAACAGGTGATGGCACTGCTACATCTCCTTATGCTATAGCTCATATAGAATCTGCTTTAGGAGCAGGTACTTATGGTGGGTTTACTATTGATAGTTTCGGACATGTTACAGGCTATGAGGAACAAGACTTAGGTTTGACAAAAGTTCAAGCTGGTATTGGCATCAATGCAACACAAAATGGAACAATTGCTACTGTATCATTGCCTGCACAGTCTGATACTTATGGAACACGTCAGCTTGGAGGTTTTAATGTAAGTGTCGATGGACAAGGTATTGTTACTGGTTTTACCCAGGTTATAGGTTTTCCATTAGATGATGAAGCAACTTCTTTCACATTAAACCCTGAGTACAATGATTTAGAGTTTAATGCTTTTGGATCGCTGGTAGCTTATAATCCTAAAACACCTGTTGCTAAAGATCATTTTATAGAAGTATTTGATCCGGGCAGGACATCAACATCTTTTACTTTTACAACAACTAAGTCCGCACATTTTAAAATTACGTATCGTGGACGTTTACCTGCAAATAGCCCTGGTAGTAATATTTTCGGATATTATGCTCTACCAGCCCCATATTCAGTTACTATTAACAATAAACGCATTAGTGCACAAGCTTTATATAGTTCTGCTCATTCAGGTATTATCGAAGTAGTTGTGGTTTCAGACGCCATGTATAGTGCTGGTGCATATACAGTCGTTTTAAGTAGTTCGCAAGATGATTTCACATTTACCGATGGTGCTACACTTGAAGTAGAATTAGTAGCGCGTGGAGATTAGCTATGACTATTTTGTCTAGCTTCGGTGGTATCATTCCTCGCCTAGCATGGCATGCTTTGCCACTTACTAGTGCTACCGTAGCTCATGATGTAAAACTTAGAAATGGTAAGCTTGAAGCTTGGCGTGAACGACTTGCTGTAGGTACAGCTGTAACTGATGCTAAGTGCGTTTGGTATCATGGTTGTTGCTATTACACGTTTGACAAATGCGTAGACATGGCTGAATATGTCACAGACTATGGTAGGTTATATTTCACAGGTCGTGAAGACTACCCAGAGGTTGCTAAGATTGGTGACAACTGTGCTTTAACTTACTATCGTTTAGGTGTTCCAAAACCTACTAGCATATTAACAGTAAGTGGTACTAGTAGTACTGGACGTAACTGTGCATCACGTTCCTATGTGTACACATATGTAAATGTTTTCGGAGAAGAAGGTGCGCCATCTCTTCCATCGGAGTCAATAACTGTAGCAGACGGTACCGCTGTAACAATTACAGGCTTCACAATACCAGATGCTACTTATGGTGTAACTGCTATCAATATCTACAGGACTGCTACATCGTGGACTGAGGGCAATGAGAAAGTACAAGAAACTAATACAGATTACTTATTAGTAGCAACAATCCCGATTTCGACTTCAAGTTATATAGACAATATTTTAGAGAAAAACTTAGGTGAAGCTATCACAACTGAGTATAATAGAGAGCCACCTGAGAATTTAAGAGAGATCCGTTATCTTAGAGGAACAGGTGTTTTGGCTGGTGTAACTACTAATCAAGTACATTTCTCTAAGGCATATCAACCTAGTAACTGGTCCTCAGAGTACGACCTAACCTTGCCCTATAATATTGTAAATATTCAGACTTTAGGTAATAAGCTTTTTGTTTCAACTGATGGTTATCCATATGTGATAGATGGAGCACAGAAATGTGAGCCACGTCAATGTCGTGGTGTTTCTGAGGTTTTTACACCACTTCCTGATATTAGTTGCGGGCATGTAAACAGCTCAGTTGCAACACCATTTGGCATGATATATTCATCTAAAGATGGATTAGTCCTTGTATCTCCAGATGCGAAGTTTCAACTTATTACGTCTGCTTGGTTTAGTACAGATGATTGGATAAAGATCCGTCCTGACACTGTACGTCTTGCATACTGGCGTGGTTATGTCATTTGTGCAACTGATGTGATAACATTTATGCTTGAAATAGATAGTGGCGTTTATAACGATGTCACAGGTGCAAATTTAGTTACTTTATCTGATGAGCCTGTAGCATTAACAACTACGCAATCAGGTGAGCTTATCATGCTAGAGGGCAACATCTTGTGGCAGTGGAACGCTGGTAAGTCATTTCGTAAATATATTTGGACTTCAAGAGAGCTTAATTTCGGTGGTGAGAGTACACCTACGACTGCTAAGGTTCGTACCGATGGTATAACTGTACGCTTGTTAGATTCAGATAATAACCATGTATTTGAGCGTTTTGTACCTGATGAAACACCTATACGCTTAAAACGTTTAGGGCGTCATCGTAATTGGCGTTTGTCGTTTACAGGTACAGGCTCTGTTGATTACGCAGCACTTGGTATACGTTATAATACATTAGAGAGGAATAAACTAAATGGCACTAAAATTTAATTATGTAGAGCGACCTAAAGATGTGGACGCTTGCATTCAACTATTAGATAAAGCTATCTTGCCTCTACTTACAGAGAATTGGAAAAAGTATGGTGCCCCATATTATGGGAAACCCTTTCTAATGAATGTAGGTGCATTCGTAACTCACTGGATGGAACGAGGACTTGTCATGGTTTTAGCTTATGATAATGATGAGCCTGTTGGCATTCTTACAGGCTTACGTTTTACTCCTATGAGTTTCGCTACTCGTGTATTACAGATTGATACTTGTTATGGCAAGACTTCCGAAATTGAAAAAGCACTCTATAATTATATTAAGGATCTAGGTCCTGTTCTGGAGTACGACGAACTCTGGGTAACTACAGACACCTGTCGTATTGATGCAATACCTATGAAGAAGATTGCATCTCATGAATTAGTTAGATTTACTAGGGAATAATTATGGCTGGCTCTACTGTATCAGTAACAAGCAAAGCAGGATCTTGTAATCATGGTCTGACTGATTTTGATAAATCAACATTGTCCTTATTATGGGACATTGTTCCTGCGGTTATTGCTGCCTATAATACGGGACAGGCAATTCATTTCGGTATGAAACAGTATGAGATCGCAAAAGATTATTTAAAAATTTCACAGTGGTGGCGTGCTTACTATAATAATTTCTTCGTGCCTTTAGAGAATCAAGAATTATCTGAGGCTATGGGATTACAAGAGACTACTCCATATTACGACACCATGAGAGGACGTGCTCAGACAGCAGGGCGATTAAAGTTTAAGAATGCTGTGAATACCGCTGTGCAATGTACATCTGAGTATTGTACAGGATTAAGACAGCAGTTACTTTTCGATGTGTTAGACCAAGAATCTAGAGCGCTTAATAGTTTGGCTGGTTTAGGTTATCGTAATGAGCGTGCTTACTACGAGTCGAGGTCTGATATACGTTGGAAGCGTATGATAAATACTGCTGCACGTGGTAGAGATTTAGAAGCTCAAGCTATCAATAGTGCACAACTAGCATATGGTATTTATGGTAGCTTAGGTGAACAAGTATCTAAAGGAGCAGAAGGTGCAGCTAGTGCATTCGGATATTTTCATTATCGCAATGATCCACGTTATCCTACGTTAATGACTATACAGCAAGCTTCACAACAGTCTTCACAGCAGTCACCAGCACAGAGCGGAATGACCTCTGGCTTTGTGTCTAATGGCACTAATGTAGCAGTGCCTGGAGGTAAGTCATAATGGTTTGCGTATGTACTCCAACACAACAGGTGCAAGTTCTATCTGCACAGAAATTAGAGAAAAACGTAAAGGATGTCTCAAAAGCTATTAAAAGCCAGACATCAACATTTTCACCAGATCTTAAAACTATTGCAGCACGTATGTGTGCATGGGCAGCACCTGAGTTTGGTGTGTCAGGTGCAGTGAGAGACCGAACGGCAGAGCTTGTAGCTATGGCTGCTATATACTCATCCGTAGCGGCACTTAATACGTATGTCCAAAATAAGAACTATCAAATAGCCAGAGCTTATACAGACCTATCTGTAGACCGTTGGAATAGATTTAGAAATGCTTATGTTCAGCTTGAGCAAAAGATGATATCTACATCTATGAATACAGCTGAGCCTGCTACTGATTATGTAGGTGCAAAATCACGAGCTATAGGCTCTGTAAGTTTTGCATATAGTTCTGCGAAATCTACAATGGCATCATATGCTAAGTTGTATGCACTATGTATGGACGATTCTCTAAATTTAGATCATAATCAAGCACTTGTACGTGATGATACGGTAAACTTCAATTATAGAGATGCTGAGAATTATAAAGATTATCTATCTGATAAACGATGGAATAGGCGCTCAGATGTGTTAAACTTAGGACGTAATAATTTGCCAACTGCTTCAAGCTATGCGCAACATGCTTCTAAGGCTTTAGGTGATGTGTCTAATACTATTGTAGGCATAGGTTCAGGCTTGTCTGGACTTATAGGTTATTTGTTTAATAGAAATGAAACTGTTTACCCTTCGCAATTTTCTATGGCATCTAATTATGGTAATAATGCGATCTTAATGGGTGGCGGATTTTAGGAGGTTGTATGCCTATTTTTATTCCAGATCTATTTACTAGCTATATCAATGGACGTAGACAAGCTGTAGCCGACAACTGGCAAGACTTATCTAATTACAACCAGATAGCTGCCGGGCAGTTAAATAATGCATTTAATATGGCAACATTTGACCCACGTGTACGTATTGCAGAGTCTCAAGCTCAGTTAGGGGAACAGAACAATGCTTTAGGCGGTGCTATGACAGACCAATACCTACGTCATATAGCTGCGCAAAATAAGCTGAATATTCCTGACTTGAGTGCAAGTGCACAACAAGCGCTTTACAATCATAATATAAAACTGCTGACTGACCCTGACTATGCTCGTACATACTATGCACTAGGACTAGGACTAGGTATGCCACAGTATCAGTTTATGCAACAACCTAATAACACAAGCTCAACAGGAGGAGCCTCTGGTCAGACACCAACAGGTGGAACCTCTGGTCAGACATCAACAGGTGGAACCTCTGGTCAAACACCATCAGGTATACCATATCTAAATACTAGTAAATAATTTACAACCGATAATTTAACGTGGGAATATTATCATGACAAATCAAGAATTACGTGCACAAGCCGAGGCTATGCTAAAAGATCAGAAATTTTCTGATTTTCGTGACCTTATTGCTATATCTGAAGGTGGTACATATAACCGCCTATTTGGTTTTGACAATCAAGGCAGACCACGTTATTTCTCTGATTTCTCAAAATTTCCTGATAGTCCTGCTAAGTACCAAAAAGCTGATGGAACTATAGGCGAATCCAATGATGCTGGACGCTACCAGATCAATATCAACACTTACAACCGTTTGGCTAAGAGTTTAGGTATTACTGATTTCTCCCCACGTAGTCAAGACATCATTGCTAACGCTCTAATTCTTGAAAACAGTAAAGCATCCAAAGCTCTACAAGCCGGAGATATTGGTGCCGCTGTATCTGCTTTGAACAAAGTATGGGTCTCACTACCAGGTGGACCTAACGGTGTAGGACATCGTTCTATGCAGTTCATACAAGATGCATATAATAATATTCGTGCACGTCGTGGTGCTGCCCCTGTCCAGCTTGCAAGTAATTTACCAATCCAAGCTTCAACTACTGTAGGAAATTTCTTTAGCTCACGAGCACCTCAAGGTAGTTTCTTTAATCGTGCCATGAGTACAATTATAAATAAGTCATATGCTAATGCTGTTGCTGACGGTATTTATCCATTTGCCAATGTCAACACTAGCAACCTTGCTATAAGCGGTAACCCTGACGCTACTGCAACTGACAGTAACGGAAATAATATTTTATTGAGTCGTTTATTCAATAACGATCCTAATACTACTTATGGTGCTGCATTCGCAGATAATGGGATCCGTCCTATTGTTACTGACAAACAAGGAACTCAACTTATAGAGGATAACAATAAACTTGCTCCTGTAGAAATCCCAACACCAGTATATGATGCAACGCTATCAAATTCATTCAAAGGTTCTCCTGAAGAATTACTGACACCTTCAGCACCAGCAGAACCTATAGAAGTTACAGACACCCCAACACCTGTAAATGGTGTAATACAGGAACCACTTTTATCGTCAACATCAGAAGCTGTATTGCCCGATAATACTCCTCTTATCGATCCCACTGGTAATGCAGCTTCTAATATTGGCGGTATTCAAAACATGGTGTCTCCTGCTGATATGCTTGCTAACATTCAAGCTACAAATCTTGAAACCTTAAGGCGTTCTGCAGGTCTTAGACCAGATGATGCTATAGACCAGCTCATACCTGATCGTGATGCTGCACGTAAACTTTTTAACGAAAGTGATACAACTCGCAAAATAATAACCTAAAATATTACAGGTGAATGTCATATAATATAAGTATGACAATGAGGAGGATATCTATTTATGCCTGAACTATCTGATAAAAGTTATGCTGTTCCTAGTGCACCAAGTGCCCCTAACATCGGTGGTGGACGATTCTCCATTCCTAAGTATACAGATCCTTATGCATCAGTTTCTAAATCTGTAGCATCTAATGGAATAAGTACTAGTTCTGGTTTAGCAACTTTAAAGGCTCCAAAAGCACCTACTAAAGCACAACAAAAAGCTGCACACGACCAGTATGTTAATGCTTTCGCATCACAAGCAGCTTTAGATATTCAGAATGTTTTTGCTAATAACAGCGAGTATCAAAATGGATCGCTTACACGCAAAGAGAATATGCTTAAGGATTATACAGAAAATGCATTTCCTGCATATTTAAACTCAAACCCACAGTTTCAAGCTGACCCAGAGTTAAAGCATAGAGTAAATCTTGCAGTATCTAACTATCTTGCAAACGAATCTAAGAAACTAAAAGACCAACGTAGCTGGGGAAATACTATTGAAGCTCTTGCTATGTCTTTTGGTAAAGGTGTAGATGATCTTATTGATAATGCTTTAAACGTTTACTATTCATTGGGCAGTGATGATTCCCAAAATAATGCATCAGCGAATGCTGGTTCAGGTCTAGTAGATCCTAATGCTAACTGGAATCAAGGTATCGCACCTCTCAATCCAACAGCTAATGGTCTTAATGCTCAAGGCAATGGATTTAATCCTGTTAACATAGTTCCTGATGATGCCTGGAGTCAGGCATCAGTAGGTTTAGATCCATCTGTAGTTAATAAAACTCCACAGACTAACCAATCTACAGCCCAGACATCAGGCGATGTAATTAAAGGCGCAAAGTCTTTGGTAGAAGCTTTGAGAAAATCAGAAAAGAATGAGGAAGAGAGAATAGCATCTAATTCAGTATATGCAGACCTGCGACAGCGTCCAAAAGAACTGGAAGAAATGTATGGTAAAGACAGCTGGGGTTTGCAAGGTCACCATAGCTTTGCCCTTACTGCTACAGATTGGATTTTGACTAATGCACCACAAATAGGTATATCTGTTGCTGGTGCATTAGCAGGTATGGCTGCAGGCGGTACAGCAGGCGGTGCAGTTGGTGGACCAGGTGGCGCTGTTGCTGGTGCAGCATTAGGTGCGAGAACAGGTCTAGCACTTACAGGTGCATTTCAATCCATAGGTGGCGTAGGACAGCAGATCGTTGCTGATGTTATGGATGCATCTGATGATACATTGAAAACACTTCCTGAATATAACGAGTTATTAAGCAACCTTAAGAACCGTATACCTGATGAAGCTGAACGCAAAGATACTGCAAAAATGCTTTTAGCTATGAATGCTGTTAAGGAAGCTGCGCCTGGAGCTGCCACTATCGGTGCTGTACTTTCACAGATTGGACCTGAAGCTATTATTGCTAAAACTGGATTGATTAAATCCTTAGAAGGTAAAGGTATATTAAAGCGTTTAGGTCGTACTTCAGTAGGTGCTGCGGGCGAAGGTCTTGAAGAAGTAGTAGAAGGTGCTGAGTCTAAAGCTGCTACTAATAAAGCTTTAAACCAAAACGATAGTTGGTTTGATGGTTGGAGACAAAACGCAGTTCAAGGTGCCGTAGTCGGCGGTGCATATGCTTCGCTCGCAGGACCTAAAACAAACACAAATCAAAGCTCTAATACTACAGAAAATGCGCAAGTCTCCAATACTTTAGGAGCTACAGCTTCAGGAGATCTAACAGCTGAAAACGTTGATACTGTGATCAACGTCAATAACCCATTCTACAATCCTGATGCGTCCAAAGCTACTTTAAACGAAGTAATGCAGGATGATAACATGGGTGCGCTTCGTACTGCTGTACAGAACATAAGCGAAACAATTGCATCAACTAATCCAGGTGAAGCACCTAAATTTAATGATAACGATATATTAACTATTACAAGAGTACTTACAGATCTTGCAAACTCTGAAACTGAAGCAGGTAGACCTAACGATGGTGCGTATGCTGTTGACAGTTTTATAAAGAGCTTCAATAAGAATACCAACTTAAATTGGACTTTTGAAGATTTTAAATCTAGATCTGTAGATATTCTTACACGTCAAATATCGGATGCACAGGCTAAGCTACAGAATAGCACACAAGTTAATGAACAAGTTAATGAACAGGCTAAGCCACAGGTTAGCTCACAAGTTAATGAACAAGTTAGTGAACAGGCTAAGCCACAGGTTAGCTCACAAGTTAATTCACAAGTTAATGAACAGCCACCTGTAATAGATACGACTGCAACAATTCAGGAGACTAATACTAATGGCACAGATAACACGAGAACAAGCCCGGGAATTGCTACAAGCTTTAGTACAGCAACAACCGATCAACAAGGATATCGCACGCCTTATGGGGAACAAAGCCTTGCGTCAGTTGTTGGAAGTGATCAAGCAACTCAGGGCACAGGGAATGGCTGGACCTCATACGAGAGCGCCAGAGCGACTTCTACGCCTCTATACTCTTCTCAATCGGAGATTACCTCCGGAGAGAGAGCCAACAGCGGATCAAATTATTCAGTCGCTTACCCCGAAGGCACGCAATCAGATCTTGGGGCAAGAGGCTCTATTGGCACGTCAGAGCAACGCACAGGCAACGGTAACAACCCAGAAGCAACTGGCACAAGCCAACAATCCAGTGATCCTGTAGAAGCATTACGTCAGGCTGAAACTAAAAATGCAATGGATATCCTTGCTAAAGGACAAGAAACTGCACGTCAGCCTGTACTTAATGCTGAGACAAATACAGCTGTTGATCGTTATCGTGCACAAAAGGACTATAGTCAGTCTGAACTTAACGACGCTACAAATGAGGCAGTTAAAAGCTATCTCTCTAGCAAAGGTTATAGCCAATCTCAGATTGCCAACATTGTATCAGAGGCTTTTACAAACACACTACCACCTGAAGAAGCTCAGGCTATTGTTAATGCTAATAGTGATTTACATAATCAAATTACACATACATATGGTTCTGTAAAGTATGAAGTTGCACAAGCTAAAGTCTATGCTAAGTTCAATAAAGAACTCGGTAATGAGACAAATGCACTCATGGCTACACTAATGTACATGGGTATGGCTTTATCAGTAGGTAATATTATTTGTCACAAAATTATAGCCGTGCTTCCAGTATCTGGTGCCCGTAGACGTGCCTTAGAAAATGGCACATATGCTCGAGACCTTCAAAGTGTTGGAACTCGCTCATTCGTGCTTATAGTTTCTAATGCTGATAAAGCTAATACAAATCCAGAGAATTTCTATAAAACATTAACTCCAGCAGTTATACGAGATTTCGTGGAATATACCTTAGATCATTTGTCAGTTATCCGTGCTGAAGCTCGTGACGGTAACGTACAAGCAATAAGATTCTTGCAGGAGTTTAAAGCTTTTGCCCGTGCTTGTGGTATTGAACAAGGTAGAGAGTTTTCTAGGGATGCTTGGCTTGGTAATAGTAAGTATCGTGGTCCAGGACTTGGACTCGAACGTGCCTTACCAGCTTTAGAGTATTTTGTTACTAACGACAATACAGAAACTAATTCAAATGTAGATACAGAAACTAATTCAAATGTAGATACAGAACTAGTATCCTTACTTCGTGGAACTCTCAAAGACTTTGCTCAACGTTTACGTGATTTCTATAATAGAGTTAAGACTACAATCATGGGTTATCTCCATGCTGTAGCACAAGTACTACATGATCCTAAACGCTGGGCAAATGTAAGCTTCCGCAAGTTATTCTCTAAAGCTGAGAACGCTGAGGTCTTTGTAGAACCTAAGAGCAATGAGACTATTGATAACGTTGAAAGCAACGAGGTAAAGCTTTTAACTTACAAAGACCCACAGATGTTTAGATACTCACAAGCTGATTATTTGTATTTAAACTTCGACCATCCAAAGGAACTAGAAGCTTTCTTATTTAGTGTTATAGGAGGCTTTGATGTACGTGATGTCTTGGTAGAGTTACAATCTGAAAACAATGGACATCGTGAAGATCTTATCTATGCAGGTACAATCGCTGACTCATATCTTCAGACACTTGCGCTTGCAGCGTACATGTTAAACACAGGTAAAAATATTTGGGACGCTGTTCATGAAGCAGCAAGCCGTGTTCATGAAACTATGGAAATTATCAATGGCAAAGATCCTGTTGTCATTCTTACAGACCATCGTAAGCAAGCACTAACTAACCAAATCAAGCAAGATCCAATTAAAGCTATGACCTGGAGTATGGACATGAATGCTACATCTCCATATGTTACAGCTGCTATGACTACAGATAATGATCTTTATAACCAGGCATCAGGCTTGTACACACCAGCACAGATTGCAGTACTTGACTCTAACAGCAATACTGATGATGCAGCTCAAGGTACATCAAATGCTTCTAATATTGATGGTGTGTTAGAACTAGAAGAAGAAATACAAGCTGTTGAGTCTACTATAGCAGATTTGGAAAAAGAATTAGATGCAGGCGCTATAGAAGAAACTCCAGAACAGGTTGGACCAACAGCTGAGTTTGTTGCAGCTTACGGTGATGGTGATATCATCCATGATGAAACAGGTACTGCCGTACGTGTTTATCGAGACGGTAGTGTAGTTCATATGCGTCCTACAGGTGCAGACTTAGAAATGTCCACCTATGTAGCTGTACATAATCCAATTTCAGACATAAAAGAATTTGACAAGATATTAGAGAATAAAGATTTACCAGCTGATTACAATAAAGATGCATATGAGATAATGGTAAATTTCTTTAACACAGTAAAGACAGCAATAGAACAGAACTTACCTATTGATTTCCAAGATATTGTAAAGCAGGTAGCTAAAGCTTTGCCACAATGGGATATAGATACAAACGCATTCCAGTTTAAAGATAAAAACGGCGAGCCTGTTTATTTTATCTTCGATGTACGTCAAGCTGAAGATATGTTCACAGTATTAAATGCCTTAGAACAAGATACTGCGGACAACAATAGTACAAACAATACAGCTGATGTAGCAGATACAAGCGCTACAAACAATACAGCTGATATAGCAGATACAAGTGCTACAAACAATACAGACTTAAGTCTGCTAGACGACATTCAACGCAATAACAGCAACAGTTTCGTTGAGTCTCCTAGACGTGGTCTGAATGAGCTTGAGAATAAAACTGTTGATGTCATTATGGATATTGCCAACAGATACGGCAGAACAGAGACTGCTGTACGTGAAAAAGTATCTCTAGCAAATGCTGATATGTATTCAACGGCAATGACAGGCTCACAGAATTCTAACGCCTGGATGAGATTGGTAACCCGTATACGTGCAATATTTGGTGATGCTTATGCAGCTTACAGACGTTTTGTTGTAGAAAACTTCACACCTAAGCAGGGTTCAGTAGACTCTGCTCCTATTTATCAAGCATTCGTTATGGCACGTAACCGTGTACGTGGTGCTAAAGTTGAACTACAGGAGCAGATCCTACGTCCATTACAACAATGGATAGCAAAGGTAGCTCAAGATCGTAATGTAGAGCCACAAGCCCTAGCTCAAAAGATGGGACAGCTTTACACCTACATGCACATCTTAGAAGCTGCTCGTAAGCAAGAGCAACAACTACAACGTGCTGTAATTGAAGCTCGCATGAAAGAGGCTGCAGGCGTAGAAGATAGCGGTCTAGCTAAAGCACAACAGGCATTACAAGAATATTATGATTTCCAGGATGATCCTACTACTGCTAAACCTGTAAATATTTACGGTGGTGTAACTGTTAAAGATGCACGTGCCGGTATGCAGGCTATCATGAATGAACTAGGAGATGAACTATCTGAGGAAGCTGTAGGTAAATTCCAAAAAGCCTGGGCAGATATAACAAACTACCAAATTGAGCATGGTGCTTTATCACAGCAAGATGTAAGAAGTCTAGGTGCATGGTCTTACTATTGTGCATTAGTTACAAAGACAGCTTATGATAATACAGCTGTCAACGATATGATTTCTTTATTCCCATCAAAGCTTAATTACTATCGTGCAGGTTCTCTAGATCCTGCAGTGGATGCTTTTACATCATTGAATTATATAATTCAACGTACAGCTAACAACGTAGGTTCATTTGACCTAGGTCGTGAAACTGCCGCAGGCTATCGTATTCTAGCTGACCGTTATCATCAGGGACTAGATACTGAATCAGGCAATAGTTTACCTGATTCAAATAATAATGTACGTAGAAAGCATGAACGTATCACTAATACTTTAGCGATTGATTATTACAATGGTATGGGTATGGTATCTGCAAAAGCACTGCATGCCATAGTTGATGCAGACAATGTATCTTCAGATGTAAGAGCACATGCACAAGCAATATTAGATAATTGTGATCTGCTAGTACGTGTAAACGAACGTACTGAAGATGGTAACTTACAGGAAAGCGTACCATATGTTATTATTTTTGATAAGAGTGATCCTAATGTAGCAGATGTGAAAAAAGCTTTTTCTTCGCCGTTCAAGATTGATGTACCACAGAAAACCTGGATAAACGCGCTTGACCGTGGATTGACAAAGGCTACATCAGCATTTGCACAATTGAACACCACTTTCAGACCATGGTTCCCACCTATTAACGCTGTACGTGATTTCATTGAGCGTACATATTATTCAATGGGTAAATCATATCGTGCCGCTGATGGTTCTGTTATTGCAGGCTCTACTATAACAGCACGTATGGCTGTAGCTACTAAGTATACACCTGAGATTTTAAAAGCTGTGTTCACAGGCAATACTAATTTTGATGGAAAAATTGGACAGTATTTAACTGAGTTCAAGCAACAAGGCATTATGACATCAGCATCACTACGTGGAATGCTTGAGCATACTGCCGACAACACATTAGTATATATTCAAAAAGCTATTGAACAAGCTGAGAAAGGTGCAAGCTTAAAAGAAACTTCTAAGAAGTTACTCAAAGCAGGGAAGGCTCCATTTAGACTTTGGGCTGAAATGATGTACTCTGTACCAACAGTAACAATGTTCATAGCCTTGCGTGAAAGTGGCGTTGATGCTAAGGCAGCTGCATTCTATGTAACTGAGATGATGAACTTATCACAGCGTGGCGAGGTTACTAATGTTCTAGCACGTGCGTTCCCATTCTTAGCTTCTATCGGTCAAACCTCCATACAGTTGACTAACTTCTTTGGCTTGAATATCGGAACTTTCGGAACTACACGTAACGTCAAGAACGATAAAGAAACTAGAAAAAATCTAGCTAGAGCTTGGGCATTGTTCGGTGGCACTACCATAGTTACTTTAATGTTGTTACCTTTAATTGCAGCTGGTCTTGGTGGAGACGATGACGATGAAGATAAGGGCTATAAGATCTTAGATAATATGAGTCTAGACTCATTCACATTCTTACCAATTCCAATTGGTAAGCAAGACTATGTGAAATTCCCACTAGGCTTTGGACCTACTCCATTTGCAGTACAAGTAGCTATTGGCATAGATAGAATGTTTAGAGGCGCTGATACACCTGGACACGTCGCTATGAATTTAATTGACTCATATATTCGTAACGTAAGTCCACTAGCTGGTCCTCAGTTTGAAGCTCATAGTGCGTCTGATTTCATGAAGAAAATGCTTATGACTGTAACACCTGCAATCGTACAGCCTATAGCTAATACATTTGGTTACAATAAGACCTACTTTGGTCGTGAGATCGTAAATCAAAAATATATAAATGAATATGACCGTTTAGCAGATATAGACCGTGACTCCACAGCACGTGGCTATAAAGACTTTGCAAAAGCTATGGCAGACTTTGGTATTGACTTTGCTCCAGAGCAGTGGAAGGAAGTGATTTCTGGATATGCAACAGGTCCATTAGCAGGTATATTACAAGCTGTTGTAGATGATCCTCTAGCTAAAGATCCTGCATACGCAAGCCTACGTGATGAGCTAGGTCCAATGTTTACAGCTCTAGGAGCAAGTATGACATTTGGTTCTGTTGGAAACACTGAACAAAATCTTTTCTACAATTACAAAAATACTTATGATAATTTAATTCTTTCAACTGGATTATCTAGTGTTTGGAAATTAACAGACAATGATAAGAGCGCTGGAATCAGCGCAGGACAAAAACGCCAGCAAGTTTTACTTGATGCAGGCTTCGATCCGCTAATTGTCCAGGACTATATAACCTTGTATGATGTAGAAAAGCGTTTAATGCAAACTTCTAAGAAATGGCATGCACGCATAAAAGATGATTACGCTAATAATGCACCTATAAGTATTCTACAAGATGATTATAATATGATGCGCCAGGAACGCACCTTGATAATTCAAGATGCATTACCTGAGATTAACTTGCATAACGGTACATTAAAACGTGCAGATCTTTCCACACCAAGTATGGAGCAAATCAGGATTGTACGAGGGAGATAAGTTACTATGCCGATTGTAAAAATTTGTCAGAATCAACCTACACTGGCAGTAAGAATTACAACACCTGGATGCAACGGCGGACAGCTTGTAGATTACAAACAAGTACGCCTTGTCATTTCAGCACCTGAACGTACTACTTGCGAGCCGTTACTATCACCGCAGTGCTTTAAGGGGTGCTTCCCAGGACACGATGTGGATAGGTGGAATGACAGTTTCATCTCACCTGACCAATTACCGTTGTTAATTTATCCAGCGTTTGGCATTAACGATGATGGGGACATTGTGTTTATTCTAGATTCACAATTATGGAAACGTGTTGGGCGTTACGTAGGTACAATAGAATTCAACGATGGGCAAAAGATCTTAGAGCTTGATTTGGATATATGTACAACACAATTCATAGCAGACAAGATTAGCACAGACAATATACCATGCAGAGGTTAATATGATTTTAAAAGCAATTAGTTTAAATCTGAACACAAAACTTGAAGCGTCTGACATTTATTTACCACTTACAGCTAGCGATACAGCGTATCTAACTTCAGTGGTTCCTGAAGGCGAAGAAATTTACTTAACAATACAGTGGGATATGTACAGAGAGTATGTGCTTGCTTCTAATGAGCACGGTACTATTGTACTTACACGTGGTGTAGACTCAGAAGCTCGTGCTTTTCCAAAAGGATCATGTGTATTCTTTGAAAATTCCGTACCAGTTACTAAGTGGTTAATCTGTAATTACGAGTGTTGTTCAGATGATTGTGGATATGAAGCTGTACAGAATGCTGGAGCTGTATTACCTGCAGCTAAAGTAGGTGATACATGGAAGGGTACTTTCATATTTAAGGGAAGCTTACCTATGGTATTCGGTATTACAGGACTTCCTGACTGGTGTGAAGCTACATATTCAGGTAATTACATTACACTTACTGGAACACCTAATGCTACAGGAAGTTATAACATAGCAGTGTCTGCATCCAATGGCAAGGGTGAAAATATTGCTGTACAACAAGGTATCATTACAGTGGAGTAAAACTATGAAAATTTCACAACGTGGTATTGACTTAATCAAATCAAGCGAAGGCTTGAAGCTCAAGGCATATTTGTGTCCAGCAGGTATATGGACTATCGGGTATGGGTTTACTAAAGGCGTGCGTGCAGGTATGACTATTACAGAAGAACAAGCTACACAAAGGCTTATGAATGAGATCTGTACACGTGAAAAAGAACTCAACGAGATTTTAGATAGGAATCATGTGGTAGTTAATCAGAACCAATTTGATGCACTTATGGACTGGTGCTATAACTTTAGTCCTTACAGATTAGAACACGGCGGCTCAGGACATGGACCAACTGGTATTCTTACAAGACTTATGAAGAAAGACTATCAAGGAGCAGCTAAAGAATTGTTACGTTGGAATAAGTGCGGTGGAGTTAGCACAGACGGACTAATTACAAGACGTAAAAAAGAATATGATTTATTCGTGGAGGGGCTATGAACTATAGCAATGTATGCAGATTACGACCACATGATGGTGTCGTAGGAGAAGGGATTCACTTCTGCCGTGTACGCAGAGTGACAGGATATTTGACAGGTGATTTAAGCAGGTTTAATAATGCTAAAAGAGCTGAGGTGCGTGATCGTGTAAAACACTTACACATGCCAGCTTAATATGGTAGCTCTGTAGATATCTAAAGTGTAATAGTTATCTACAGAGCATTTGTTATTCAATTTATGATCTTCAACCGAATAATTTAGTCAGCTATTAAAATCTCGTTTCGATATGAATATTTTAAAACTAAACTTTTATCAGAGGTGTAATGTACGTCAGGCTCGCTCATTACTTGATCCTCTTCATTGAAAACAAAAATCTCTGAATCAGCGGTAATGACGCCTTCCTTTTCTGCTTTAGCAATAAGTTCTTTAAACTCTTTAACTGTCATGACTTACTCCTTTACTTAATCGCAATTACAAAGAAGTTAGTAACCTTTTCTTTTCTGCGTTCAATTACGCTTTCAAACCAAAAAGCTTTCACTTCTAAGTCTAAATAAATATCTTCTAGTTCGTCAGTATCTTTTCTTGGATCGTTTTCATCTAATCCTTCATCTTTGAACTTGATTAGCACTTCATCATAAGATGAAGCATTAGCACCATATAACTCTTTTACTGTCATTCTTAGCACCTTAATATGAGATAAAATCTAAAATCTTTATAAAGAAATCAGCAAAGGGGCTTATAATAATTTCATATACTTTATAAGCCTTTGACTTAGAATTTACTCTATTTACTAAGTAATACGTAGGTAAGCCAAATACCGCAAATAGCAGTAAAATTAAAAGAGCTAAAGGAATAGCAAGTACTAAATATAATAAAGCTAATACAGTTGCTACTGACATTTTTATAAAATTCATTTTAATTCCACTCCTTTCTTGTATGTCTGCGACAAATGTCTTCAAGCTCTGCCACATCTTGAGCACTTTCAATGCATAGATAGAGGACTAAGCCTAAGGTCCAAACAATACAACCGCCTACGATACAATAGCTTATTAGTTCAAACATGGTTTAACTCCTTTTATTTGTACATTATCAGCTAAATAAATATTAAGCAGTGTATTCCATTCTAGCTCCCAGTCTTCAACCTTGCAGTTAAGAAGCTTATCGTCCATGTCGTATGCTTTATTTGCATGAAAGAGAGTTACTATAACATAACCCTGCATAGCAGTTTTGACAACTTCAAGTGCTAATACGTCTTTAACTGTCATTATTAAATCCACCAGCTACCGTCAATAAAATATTTAATTAAAGTAAACATTTATTCGCCTTCAATACTTATAATTTTATCAACTTAACTTAAATAACTAAGCTAACTCTGAATTAAAGCATTCAGCTTCTTTAATTTCTTTATAATAATCTCTGTAAATAATTTCTGTGAGATTATTATCTCTTAAATTAAAAATGTACTATAATGCTTATACATTTGGAGCATTAAGTTTTTGTGCTTAATGATGATCTAGATAATAACCATCTAGGTGAATTGTTTGACATATATTATGTTCTTTTGCTCTGATGTTGTGGGGACAACATCAGAGCTTTTTATATTCTTACCATTTTACTGGCATCGGTAAAATGGTTTTATTCTTGCTCCTCGCTTACCTTTTTGATAACTTCTCAATTTGATCTCTTACCTGTCTTAGAGCCTTAATCTCAATCATGGTGTAGTGTGCTTTTCTATTTGCACTCTTTATATAAAATATTGCACTGACAATGTTTGAAATGATTGCTAAAACAAATAGAATGTATAATAAAATAATCATTATTTCACCTTTTCAAATCTGTATTTCTGTGTGACGTCTGGGTATTTGTCGTGGTCAACCTCACTCATAAACATCTCTAATGGTCTGATGCACGGATCAAAGAAAGTGCTATTCTTTCCAGATATATCATAATATACAACCATGCGCTCCTTTGTTTCTGAATGATGTCCTACTGCTATAACCCTGTAACAGTTACCTTTGAAATGTTTATATATTTCATTTATTTTTGGTATATCTCTATTCTTCTTTTTAACGCATATCTCTACAAAATTTGATACGTATATGCTTTGATCCCACCACATTACTCTATATGATTTAAACTCTTCAGAATTAAGATCTCTTAGTTTTGCAGTTTCAATGGAAACTCTTTCGGAGTAATCATCTTCAAAGTCTGGATTTAATGACCAATCATTATAAAAAATTGATATGGTCTTATCTAAAAAAGCACCCTCTTTATATACCTTTAATTCTTCTAAAAAGTCAGATAGTAGTGGATTTTCTTCGTTCATTCTCAGTCTCTCATTATTTAATTTCATAATCTGGAAAATCTGACCTATCATACTTGTCTTTCAAAGACTCTTTCAACCTGTTATATTGTCTAATGTATTTGTTTCTTTTCTCTGTATCTAACTCACCCTGAATAAACAGCTTTGTCAATTTCAGCATTGTTAATGGACTGCTATAATCCCACTCAGCTGTAAATGAACTGTCCGTTAAGGTGTATTTCATTCCATGCTTTTTATCGTGCCAAACACTATCGGTATAGATTAAACAAGAACATAAAGCGATGATTACTAAAATACACAATAAAATAATCATTCATCTACCTCACTTATCACTATGATTAGCTTTTATATGTTTGAAGTTTGCTTCAATATGTTTGAAGAAAACAGTTTCTATGTCATGCACCTGCTCTTTGGTGATTACTTTATGCGTTACACAATCAAGCATTGACGCATTCATTACATTAGAAAGTTTTAAAGCAGTATCAGTATCGCATGAACTTCCCATAGCGACTATTCCACCTATAAACCCTATGATTCCTCCTACAAGCAAACTAAAACTATCCATAATCAAATCTCCAATTAAATGCTGATACTGTATCAACCTTTTGTAAACACTAATTAAACAACTGTGAAATCATCTCCGACTTCAGCCTCGCAACCAACAGGGAAACCTGCTAGCCAGGTAGGAACAGATGACATGATTTTTTCCATTAAGGATTTAGTTTCATCAACTCTAGATGCAGGAACTACTGTAAACCAGCAGTCATGGATATTACCTTTAAGACTAATTCCAGCGTCTGACATACGACAAGCTTGCCATGTAAGCATATGGAAAGCTAAAGCTTGACATAAATTCTCAACACACTTACCACCGTAAATTTGTGTAGGTGTAACCTGTCCATGAACAAGTTTATCGTAAACCAGCTTACCGTCTAGCAAATGTCCTTTATGGTGATAGATTCTAAGATTTGGATACCACAAGACATAGCCATTAGGTAGCTTTATGTAAGCGGATTTAATCTCAGTACATGGTACATATGCTATACCATATTCAAAAATACCATCACGTCCAAATACACCTAGCTTACCTAAGCTTGTTTTATTAAAGTTAATTACCTGAAGCACGTGTTCTGCCTCTGACCAAAAAGCTTTAATTCTATGATTAACAGCTCTGTATGTTTGAACAACCTGAGCTGACTGGTCGTAATGCATAGAAAGATTCTCAGCTAGTGAAATCTTAGAACGAAGTAGTGTCTCAGCAAATTTATCAATAGAGCTTCCGTAACCTAACTGGAGCACCGCAGTTTTACCTACGTTACGATATTTCTTATAAAGATTATGTTGTGGATGGTCGTTATCCTTTGCACCTTTATGGATGTCTTCTGCTGGTACATGATAAACACGTGATGCCATTTCAGCATAAGGATCTTGTTTGTCACGGAACTGCTGTACTAGGTCGTCTTGTCCTGCTACCCAAGCTAAGATACGAGCTTCAACCTGTGATGAGTCACAAGCGATAACTTTCATACCATCAGGTACACGTAATGATTTACGTAATGCTAGTTTATTAGGGTCACGCTTACTTAGGTTTTGGAAGTTCAAGCCGTCAGACTTACCCTCATTACCTGCAGCATAGCGACCTGTATGTGCTTTATATACAGACAACATAATAGGGATAGGTTTACCAACGAACTTGAGTAATGACTTAGCTCGTGATAATTCAATAGAAGTGTTCTGCTCTAGACGTGCACTAACAAGAGTACGCACCTTAGGATCATCATGCTTTAACAAAGCTGTGAACTCTAAATCTGATTTAGCAATAGCAGGAATTTCTTTTTGCGATCTCTCGTTCCATTTCATAGGGCACTTAACACCTAATGACTCTAGCAAAGTAGGAAAACGTGTACGTGATCTCAAAGCTTTTAACATGTCATCCACGTTATCAAAGTGTAAAAACTTACATAGCTCAAGTCTAGCTTGCTCACTTTGTGCATCTATAGATTTTATATAGCTCTCAATGCTAGCAAGATCAGGATAGAAACCAGGCTCTGTTACCATCTTAGCTGTGATGTTCATGGTCTTAAGTGCATCTTCTGTCATGTAGGGTAGCATACTGTAGAAGTTCTCAGAGCACTGAAATGTATCATCTATACAGTATTCGCAAAAGAACTGCCACTCTTCAGGTGTGAACTCTTCAGATGTACGCTTACCATCTGACACTACAGTACCAGCTTGCTTTACACCATGTTTAAGCTGGTCTGTTAGTGCTTTATGAGAACATGAGATAACACGGGACAAACCGCACCAATGCATCATGCTAATAGTATCTACCATGAATGCTGGATGAATACCAAAATGCTCTGACAGTACCATAAAGTCAAAACCTGAACCGTTATGAGCTACAGTAATGGTACAAGGATCTTCTAAGTTATAAGCTTTCAAAGCTTTGCCTATGTCGTCACCCTGAAATAAATAAGTGTTGCCTTTGTTCACACGTAATGCAACACATTGCACATAGAATCGTGGATCACGGATATATTCAAGCGGTCCAATCTTTGACAAGGTGTAACCGTCTTTACTGTTCCAATAGGTTTCAAAATCTAAAACTACAATTCTCATTTGACGCTCCTTAAATCCATCTAATCACTGGCTCACCTTTAAAACCTTTAACCCATACATACCAACAGTAGCAAATAGCTGTTGTCTTGAATTTTTCAAAATCTCCATTTAAGGCACAAAGACGTCTGGATGAATATACATACACGTGTCTTGGTGGATATTCTTTAAAGAACTTTAATCTTTCCTTACCCTCTAAGAAAGTTATTTTTAAAAACATGGCAACTTTTGCGCCGTCATCAACAATATCTAAGCAGTGCTTAACATATTTAACAGCGTTCTTATATGGTGGATTAGTAATAATATCACCATTCCAATGAGCCCAAAGTAAAAGATCTTTAACGTTGCCATAGCCACGATCAATAAGGTCACTTGATGTAACGGTATAACCATTCTTTACAAGTTCTTTTGAGATATGACCTTGACCGCAACAAGGTTCTAAAATGTTACGGGAAAAGCATTCAACTTGTAGTAATTCACGCACACATTTTGGGTCGGTAGCATAGTAATCTTCTTTCTGACGTTCTATATTTGAATGATTACTGCAACCATTGGTAACAAAAATTTTATCCATTTATTTACCTGCAAATTCGCACTCTTTAACCTGGCACCACTTGCAAAAACGATTCTTAGTTTTTAAAAATTTACCTGTAGCAATTGCATGTTGAGCACCGTCTAAAGCGTTCATCATTTCTAGACAAGGGGAGGTTGCAAATTCTAAAGGGTTGCTTGCACGTACATCTAACCCTTGAATGTTTAGCTCTTGTGTCTTCACAGTACCACTGTCCAAATAACAGAATGCAGCAATATAATGATCTTTATGAAGCAACGGCTGTAAGCAAGCAGCGTTCACCTGCAACTGTAGGTCATCAGCCGCATATACAGAGCCTGATTTCCAATCATAAATCATCACGGTGTTAAAATCTGGATGAGTAGCATACAAGTCAATACGGCAACGGATATAATTCTGAGGTGCTTTAGCCCAGTAATCTAAAGCGTTTCCATAACCGTCAGTAGCAACGCCTGCCTCTGTGTGGATCTCCCAGCCTTGTTGCTTCATGGCTGTAACAGTATTTACAAATCTGTGTGCATAAACTTCTGATTTAGCATCTGTCCACTGTACACTATCCCATCCGTTAATGCAGGCGGTCTCCATTAGTGCATGGAGTTGCTCGCCACGCTTAGCAGACTCGTTCTGTTCCCACTTAACAGATTTATCAATTTGCATTGCTTTGAACTTATAAGGACACTGCACAAATGTTTTCAAAGATGATGGTGAATATATTAAATTCATAGTTAATACCTTCTAAAGTTTTTAAAATCCTTTATCAATCATTTGGAATCTTTCTTGAAAATTTTATTCTTTAGTATCCATTGAGGTGTTTGATAAGTACCAGAGTAACATGTGCATAAAGACTTAAAATGTTTAACTTTCTTATCAGGCATATCACGATAAGACTCGAAGTCTTCCATGGTGATTTCCCAGAGTACAGCCTTAGCTAGTTCAGCTACATCTTGCCCAGCCTGTAGACCTCGTAAATATTTTTCATAGAACACAAAGTTACTATCATCTACAACTAATGTCACACCCCCAGCAAGCCTGATCCTATCCATTTCAAAAATCTGGAGCAACGTTGGCATAGTTGAAAAAGCTGTCTTGCAGTGGCTTGTCCAATTGATATGTGCCTTAAATTCTACAAACATTACCTGTCCGTGAACAATAACTAAATCATCTGGAATACCACGGCGCCCTATACCTTGTTGGTTGACAGGAAAGGTATAAACACCTAGTTCTTTTGCTAGTTTTCTAGCTTGATATTTAACTTTACCTTCAGGCGTCATAGTTACTTACTCCTGCCATAATGTCACGCATACGGCTTACACATGATCTATGTGTTTCATAGAACTTGTGTGTACGTTCTAGCTTTACATAAAATACATTGTCACGAAGTTTATAAGCTATCAATTCTATAATACGTGCTCGTGTCTTATCGTCTACACCTGATACTCTACCGATATAATCATCTGGAACGATACCACGAAGCATCTTTGGAGATATATTTGGGTAACAAGTTTTTGTTTTTGCATTTAGATCTATGACTAAAGTCAGTGAATCTAATCGTGGAACGCACGACACAGTGGCATGATGCTCAACGCCTGTGATGTGGACTCGCCCAGTGAGCGCAGATATCGTGAGGTTTAAATACTTTTGATTATCTAACATTTACTAATGCCTCTTCCTTTAAATCAAATTTATAAACCGTCTGTGTAACTTGTGGTAAGTCTGCAATATCTGATGCTAAAACAAAGCGCTTAGGTGTAATACCGTAGCGTGTAAATCCTTGTCTTACTAAATCATTTAGCAACACATCAAGCGATATACATTTTTGTTTGCACCAGTCACGCAGTGCTCTAGTAGATATATACACTGTATTAGTATCAAGCTCACGACGTATTAGTAACTTGCGTGAAGGGATTTGTACAACAAATCTATCCACGATACCACCTTGGAACGAGCTTGGCTTTAGACCTTGTTCCTGTTCCACACGTGCCATATCATTACGTGTGTGTGCTTGTACAATCAAGGTAGAATCAAGATTATCATTTAAGAAATCTGCTAGCATATTACGTCCTGTAGGCTTATTAGATTTAACCTTACGTCTAAGTGATGGAAGCAGCTCATCAATACAATAATATGTAAGTGCATCCATATCGTAATCAAGTAAACCTAATGCACAAGCTACACGACCCGCTAGTAACGGTATAGCAATACCATACAACCAGAAACGTTCATCTGCAGATTTAGCATTTTCAATAGCGAACTTCTCAGCATCACGTGTAATAATACGAATACTCTCTGGGTGTTTCAAAATGAAGTCAATGAAGTATGCACCAGCTAAACCGAAATTTTCTTGTGCCATTGTCATTGCATGGTTAATTCTTGAAGCCATCGGTGTGTTTGTATAATCCTTAAAGTCACACACGCATTCAATTAAACGCATACAAGTAGCAGATGTTTGCGACCTGTAATCACGTAGTGCCTCATACATAGACTGATTAGCTGTAAAGATTGTGATAGTGTCCCATTGTCCAGAGCGTGCCAGACCTGTACCAGATGATGTAGAACGTGATTTTTCACGTCCGTTTACAATGTCGTACAACATTGAAGATAACTCGGCGTCATCAATACCAGTAAGCTCGTCAATTAAGATAGGTAAGTTACGATACACTGCGTATTGTTGGAAACGTGCGGCATGTGTATCAGTACGTCCCATAAGCATTTGATGTGGGTCGCCCCATACAGATGCAATAGCTTGAAGCATAGAGGACTTACCTTTACCACCAGCAATATCCCAAAAGTTATATGCAATATTTGTAGCAGTACCTTTACCAAACTTCATGAGTGGTGCACCGAAAGCAGTACACATTAGAAGCTGTGCGAATTTCTGATCTAAGGTTTTATAAAGCTTAGGAACTTCTTTCCATTTTTCAAGTGAACCTTTTGAACCTAACTTGCTAGCGACACTTGCAGATCTTTCATCAAGTCGCACACGTGAAGTACCGTGCTGTGAATACATAGTGTCACCTACAATAAAGCCATCGTACTTTTTTCCCGTGGTTTTATCTACGCAAGTTTCCCATCCAAAATGGTTTCTTACGTATACCTCAGGTAATTTATTTTGCACGCTCGCAATGTATGTATTCATAAATGTAAAAAATTCCTTCTTGTATTTAGGGGCTGGTAAAATACCACATTGTCCCGCCCAAATCTCTATTTTCTGACTACCTAAAGCATCCTCTAATGCAAACGGAATATCCACTGGTGCACATCCTGGAACAATCTTACGCATAAGGTAAGTACGTTTAGGTACGCTACCTAGCGTATTGTCTATACACAAGGTGTGTATATACAATTCAAAGGGTGCAATCCTAACAGGGATAACACTTTCAGGATCTTCAGAACTTGGAACTAATTTAAAAATCCCTTTACCTGGCTGTACCTGGAAAGACTTATCTTGATATGGAGTAACCTCTATACTATGAGTGGCATCGCCTAAAGCGATTTCGCCTTGTTCAAGATCTGCCTTGCTAATATCCACAGCTGGCATAATAACAGGCTTAGGTGCATCAGGTTTGCACAATTGTAAAGGAGTTTTAATCTTTCCACGGTGTGGGCAATTAGCACATAAAGCACTATTACGATCACAGAATGATTCACATAAACCTGGACCAATGCTAGGGTCTTGTTTCAAAGAATCAATCAGGCGTTGTGTTTGCTCATGAGAATATCTTTTTGCATCTAACTTAGACAACTCATGGATAACTTGTTCACCTTGAACTGTATGCAATAGTGTACGTGCAGCAAGCATCCATTCAGGATATGATCCCTTACCCATCTCACGGATCTGCTTGCACTCTAAAATCATATTATGCCAAGACAGTGGGATATTATTCTCATATGGTTTTGTAAATGAATCGCTAAACGATAAACCTTCTGGTGCTTTTGGTACTACTGGTGCATTAGTAGTTTGTATACCACTTACTTTTAATAAAGTACGTAAGAAATCCTCAACACGTGTACCTTGTGCTGGACAATGTACAACTTCGACCTTGCGTGTTGCCCCATACTTATGATTGATTGTCATAGGCATACGCAATACTGAAGCTACGTCACGTGTACGATGATGGTCGACTAATAAACCATACTTGTTACAAACCTCAGCTAAAGTCTTAGCAATTACACGCCAATTTGCTGTAGCAATATCAGTTGTAAATGCCCAATATAAATGGAATCCATAACCAGAATTAACAATCGCTGGAACAGGGAGCTCTGTAGCTTTTAAAAATCGTGCAAGAGCTTGTGATGCCTCAACTTGAGTCGCATATGCTTTTCCAGATTGTGCTTTAGTAGCATCACAGTCAAGGTCTAGCCATACTGCTCGTTGGTATAGTGCATAATCTGCAACCCTACGAAATTTACCTGGCTGTGTTTGATAGGAAGATAAGGCAAAGTACACATCTGTATGTTGTGCATTTGCCATGCCTACCTTCTCAAGCGTATCAAGATCTGGAATGGGCTGATTTATCCAGCGATTACCCTGTGGATAAGTAAGACAATATACACCATGCTGTGGAAGTACGAGGCGTAATAACTCTGAACATCGGGACATGGCTGTTACCTACAAAATAGTTTAATTAGTTTAAAGTTCCTGAACTAGTTTTTTCTTGAATACTTGTGCTAAGCGTTCACGTCCTACAGGTTTATGATCGCAATAGCCGTTCTCAATAAGATACTCTAAGGTGTCGATCATAGTGCGCATACGTAATGAAATTAAGCTTCGTGAAATAGAATCTTCGCACATACTAGGCAAAGATGCTAATGATATATGTGCGACTTTCCACATAGTCGATGTATTCACGCCACCGATATCGCAAAGATAACGGAGGCGATCTATGCATTTTTGTTCATTATCTGTAAGCATAGATCACCTTCTACGATTATTTAGATTTAGCCTTAGCTAAAAGATCCATAAGCTCGCTAGACATATCTGGAGAAGCGACTGTTTCATTAACTCTACCAGGTACTGGGTCATTTAACAAATCCTCAGCATCAGATAAAACAGTTTGCACATTATCAACAATAGGTGCTTGTGGTTGTACCTGTGGTTGAGGTTGTGGTTGTGGTTGAGGTTGTGGTTGAGGTTGTGGCTGTACCTGTGGTTGTACCTGTGGCTGTACCTGTGGTTGAGGTTGAGGTTGAGGTTGAGGTTGAGCCATACCATCAGCATCATTTGTTTCAGTACCATCAATTATGTTTACTTTTAGTAAGCCTTTAACCTCATCGGAGCTAGCTACTTTAAATACCTCTTGGAGTAAACCATTTTGTGGTAGGATACGTGGGGTACCGTCTTGGTTGCAAACAGGTTTAAAACGTACACTTGGAACACTTGATGAACGGTCAAATAAGATTTGAGTTACGATCATGCAAGGTAATAAGTTACGCTTAGCACACCATCTGCGATAAGATGAATAAGATAACATGCCAGAGTTAGCATAGTCTTTATCATATAAAGACATAGCACCTACATCAAACACAATAGGAGTAAGGTTCAAATTACCTTTCTCATCAAAGATAGCTAATACAACTCTGCGCTTGATAGAATATCCTAGGCGACCATTTTTATCTTTCTCTAGAGCTACAGGTGGTACAACAATAGGTGCAGGTTGTGACCTATACCAAACAGCTGTAGGCTTTACATCCTCAACTTCTGGTGAATAAGAACCAGCATAGTAGGTGCAATGGTCGTCTGAACCTTCACCTAAGATAACACAGTTCAAAGCCTGTGTATTGATAACATCAGCAGAACCGCCAGACTTAACGGTAAACTGAAAGCCCTTTAGTGATAAACGTAAGAATGACTCGCCGAAAGAATCAGAAAAGTTTCCTTTCAAATTCTCTAATAACTCAGCAGGTACTGAGTATTGATTAGCAATAGCAACTAAATCGTACATGGTAAAAACTCCTGTATTAAATGTTAAGATTTAGAAATTATTTAGTTTTGCGAACTGATAGGTCGATAACATCTACCAACCTAATGCCAATGGAATCTGCCAATGACTTTGTTTTCTCATCTAAGATGTTTAGTTCATCATCAGCTTGTAAAGATAAATTGTTTCTTAGGTAATCTATCACAGCAGATTTAGATACAGTGCGTTGTAGTAACACACCGTCTTGAAGTGGGCGACCCTCTGCTTTAGCGGCACTCATAAGATTAAACATACATTCTTGTAACTTTGTATGATCTGTAACCTCGGCACGAACTGTGTGCTTACGTGATAAGGTATAACCGCCTTCTTTGCAGGACTCTATGCCTTGAGCTTCTAGATTAATAAGGATTTCAGCTTTGATATTAGCTTCGATTTCTTTTAGCTCTGCAGCTTTTTTCTCTAACTGTGCTCGCTTTTCACGAACTTCAGTGTATAATTTGATTTGTTCTGTATTCATACGAAAATCTCCTCTTATCTATTATTACTATAATATATATTTTTATACATGTAAATAACTTTTTAAATTTTTTGTATATTACCTCACAATATTATCAAATAAATCAGATACAACTTGACTTTGTGTCTGCCCATCTAATAAAGATTTAAAAACTTTTCGTTCTTCAGCACATGAATATACTTGAACAATAGATATTTGTTTTGCTTTTTGCTTAAGTGATGACAATCTCTCGACTGCTTGTCCAAATACAAAGTCACCACTTAATGGTGCACCATCAAATATCATAGTATCAGCAGCTGATAGCTCCACACCAAATGCTGTAGTTCTTGGATGTGCAATTAAAACATCAACTTCACCTTTACCTTTTGCCACGTTCTGAAATTTTCTAAAGATATCTGCTCGTTCTTTTTCAGAAGTAGCTCCATTAACGACTGCACTTTGTATTCCGTGGCTAGTCAATTTATTTTGCAATCTATTGATTGCTCCAGTAAAGGCACTGAATATAACTACCTTACCGCTAGCCTCATTTATAAGATCTAAAATAGTTTCAATGCGTTTATCAATATCAAGTTCTATTGTATTGTTGTCATCTGTATAGACAGTACCTGTTGCACACTGAAGTAATTTAGAGATTAGTGTAGATTTTTGTTGTGCTGTAATTTGCTCACCTGTTTGTGCAATTGCAACCATATCAGATCTTAATTTATCCATCATTAAGCCCTGGTCTTTGCTTTGCTCAACCTCTCTAGCAGAGTAAACTACAGGTGGTAAATTGAACAAGTCATCTTTCTTAAACAAGATGGCAGGACTTAAAGCTTGTTTAATCATCTGTGGAGCACAGTCTTTATTCTTCCACTGCCATGCCTGTGCACCCCAGCGATACATTGTAAGATCTTTCCAAGCTGTGAGTGTTCTTACTGCTACTGCATTAGGATTGATAACCTTAGACATTGCGAAAGCTTTTAACGGATCGTAACCAGGTGTACCAGTCAAGCCCCAAACATATGATGGCTTTACTGCTTCAATAAAACTTTTCATAGCTTTGGTTCTATCTGATGTCAGATTCGCATAATGTGTACACTCGTCAATAACTATGGCATCGGGTGCCAGCTTTCGCCACTCTTTAGGATGAAGCTTGATACTCTCATAATTAGTAATGAAGATATCTGCTCTTGCTTCAAATGCTTTTAAACGTTGTTGTTTAGTGCCAGTGACTGCTACTGCTATATGTCGTGGCATGGTATATTGTATTGCATCACACCATACAGGACGTACGCATGTGAGTGGGGCAACAATCATCACACGATGAATTAAATCTTTACGGAATAAGTACTCTAACGCAAGCATGGTACTACCTGTCTTGCCTGTTCTCATAGTGGACAGGTCGAACGCTCTGTTATGAGTTGCTTTAAAGAATGCAGCTATGTACTGATGGTCTAATGGTTTGTACCTTCCTTCAATCTTTACGTCTTGTATATGATTCTTAAAGTAAGAAAGCTCTTGATCTTCACTAGCTTGTGGTGTGTTTTGTGGTTTGGATTCTGGCTTCTTGTTGCCTAAAGATTGTATAGCTGTAAGCTTTGAAATTAAAAGACGTAAGTCCTTACCTGTGATATGTGCCATACCAGTGCCGTTGTTGGCACTTGCATCGAACGCACTAGTATCAGAGAATGTAAGTACAACATCTGGTGTGTTAGGAATTGGACTTACATTCTTAGATAAGGCAAAAACACTAATAGCATATGCGTCTAGTTTAAACTGAATAAGTTGACCTGATAGTCCTACAAGATCTTCTGGACATAATCGTAGAGCATAAAAGCCTGCAGCTGTAGAATAGAGTTGCATATCACACTCCATTAAATGTTAAGATTTAATCTTTTTTATCAGAAGTAGCTATTACATTTATGTAACCACTATCATAGAATGATGCGTTCTCAGTAGTAACGTTAATAGTACAAGGTTCGGTATCTTTAACTTTAGCATTAGTAGGTTTGCTGTGTGTATTTACATAGTATGTATCTACACAGTGTGTAACCGCAGAACTTACTGCCATTGCTATAGCAATGGATAAAACAAAATCAATACGTTTCATTTACTCACCTGCAATTTGAGCTTGTCTAGCTTGTTGTATAAGTGCCTCAGCATGCATATCTATTAACTTAGTAATGCCGTGAGAAACCTTACCATCACCTATGTACTTTAATAAAGCAACCTGGGAAGGGCGTAAGTAAATTGTCAAAGCTTGTCCACGCTCTGAAGTTGGACGACCCACTTTTACATTAGTCATAATGTTACTCCTCATTAAATGTTAAAATTTAAAAAGTCTATATTCCACTAGATCCAAAACCATTGTCACCACGTTCACTGTCAGATAAAGCATCAACTTTCTTAAGTTCAAAAGTTGTTATAGGTATCAATAGTAATTGTGCAATGCGATCATTAAGTCTAACTACTTTAGCCTCATTCAATGCATTTACAGTTATCTTAATAGAGCCTGTGTAACCGCTATCTATAACACCTGTGTGAACAAGTAAACCATCTCTAGCACTACTTGAACGAGGTAATACTAGACCGCAATGTCCAGCTGGTATAGCTACATGTAAACCAGTATCAATTAGATAGGTGGTATCTGGTCTTACTACTAGAACTTTCTCTGATTGATAGTTTAGAAATTTGTATGCGTATAAATCTAAACCTGCATCTGTATCGTGTGCTCTGGTCGGTGCTCTTGCACCTTCATCTAAATAATAATCCATTAGTTTTCAACCTATTAAATGTTAAGATTTAATTCCATCTAGTGACTTAGACTTCCTCAACTGAGATGATACGATACTCACAATCTACACCAAGTCCATAAAGCTCTATACACTTCTGTACACTCTCTAGTATGCACTGTTGTCTTCTCCACTTGCCGTGGGTGTAGCTGTCTTGATACTCGAACGCAATTTTCAACATAGTAAATTCTCCTTGAAACGTTATTTATCAAATTTATGGTTATATTATAATGGATAGTTTACATTAAGTATATTATAAAATGCTTAAAGTGTTTAATATAATTCTATAATTTGTATTTATTATACGTTAGTTACTTCACTAACAGTAACACCTTCTGAACTAATGATTCTATAGCCATCACCTAGCTTGTTGTGCTTTAAATATATCTTAGCTATTCGGATGCATTCTTCTAAGTTGTTAAACTTATAATGTGCTAAGGCATCACCTGTAACTAAGCCACTTTTACAAAATAAAATTGCTCTATATGTCATTCTTAACTCCTTAATCCCATTCTTAATACTTCATGTATTTACCTTCTTTAGAATCATAATAAAAACCATTAGAGCTAACAAGAATAGTTAATTCATCACTATGCTCTCTAATTCTTAAAGCAACAACTTTTAAATCCTCACACTTTCGATAATCGCTAGGCTTAGATATTGTTTCGTAATCTCGAACAACAACGACTTTGGTATCTGGATAAAGTAAATTTAAAAACTTCTTTAATTTCATTTTCTCAAACTCCTGATAGTCAACAATAAAATTATGCTAAGTTGCACAATGTACTTGTACTTAATCATTACTTCACCCACATGCAAAGATTAAAAGGATAAGGTGCGCTCCATTCAGCCTTGAAAGGCTCGTATTGGTTTACCTCTAAACCTTTCATAGTTTCTGGTAGACGTTCTGAATAATCATCAAAGATAATCTTACCGTTCTGGTGAATCTCTACCTGGTTGTAAGTAACGTTGGTCTTCTCGACTAAATCTCTAACGGTCATTTTCTTAACTTTCTCCTGTACCATATTTGACATAAACAGTTAATTCAATCTTAGTGTCATCTGCCTCATTACCATCATCTTCTACGTGCTCAACACTCCACTTATAAACTTCAGCAGACATTTCTGCATCACTTAAAGGCATAAACGCTTTATGATAAGTACACATAGGAGATTTACCTTTACTTATTTCTAAGAAACGAACTGAATCAACAGTGTTCATACATCCTTTTAGCAAATTCTTCAACTTCATACTTCTACTCCTAAAGATTCTAAAGCCAAAATAAAATTTGTGATTAAAGCTATTTGAATATCAAATTCTCTAAGCTTGCGCTTGTCTTCCGTTTTCTTTTTGACTGAATGCAAATGCTGTAAACGAATGTTGTACAAGTGAATTAAATCTCGCCTATCTCTTTCTAGTTGTGTCATTTAAAACTCGCCTCCTGTATAACAAAGCTGACCTTCATAAATTAACTTGTATTGTTCACTTGGTAGAAAGTTATACCAACCATCGTGAATTACTAGATTACCTTTTTCAGTGCGATAAAAATCAGGAGTTATAACTTCTCCATTGTAGTTTTGTAACACAAGGCTATCATCGTTAATTTCACCATCAAATTCTAGCTTGGTGATAAGCTCTTTTAATTCTCTAATTGTCATACCTAATCCCACCTATCCTGTGATATACTTTGAATACTAATCTTCGTTGTCGTCAGCTTTAATTGCTGGTGTCTTTCTGATCTCTACCTTGATTAGTTTCAGTAACTCAATGATTTCGATTAGTCTTTGTCTTCTAGCTCCTAAGTTTCTGAAGTAATTACGATCAAAATAAGTATTCTTACGTAACATAGCTCGATTCACATCTAGCTGATACTGGTCTAGCATTGCAACTTCACGTCTTAAATATCTAATCAGTTTATTAGCACGATTAGATACATGATGTCTAATTACCTTATCGCCATAAGGTGTTAAGCCATACAGTAAACTCTTACTCATTTAAATTCCCTCAATACTCTTTAAGACTAAATCCAAAAATCCAAAGCTTAGCTCAAGCATTAAGAAGCAAATAATAAATACTACAATTACTTTGGCAATTCCAAACAAGTTGTTCATGCGGTAGCTCCTTTATATTTGTGTAATAAAATTCTGAATAGTATCAGCTGCAATATCTGAAAACTTATAACTAAGCTCGCCAAGATCAAGATGTGATAACAGATAGAAATCAAGCATGATGTCTAAAGCACGTCCGCATTTACCTTCAGTTAAATACTGGTTCCTAAAATCGTGAACGTTGTTAGCAATGAAGCTAATAAAACCGTCATAGCTTGTAAAATTCTTTGCTAAATATTTATCAAATTCCTCAGCATTAGTTTTAAACATATATACTTCTAACGCATCACGATCTAAATCTAATTCAATGTTTAATTTATCAGTCTCAAAGTTGTAATACTCTGGGCTTACTACGTAAGCAAACTTTATAGACTTGATAACATCATCAACTAGATTGCTGTAGACATCATCTACGATCTTCTTGCATACAGCTTTGCAATAACCGTCAACGTCTGTCAAGCCATAGTCATGGTCTGGGTCGTCAAAGTAGCTAATAGCATCATTTAGTAAGCCTTCATTAAAAAGCTCGCTATTATAGAAGCCTGGAAAAAGACTACTGTCTTGCACACAATATATATATTTCATTTGAATACCCTTGCACGGTTTAACCGTGCGTTAAATGTTAAGATTTAATTTCAATCGTTGTCGTTATATAACTTCTTAATATCTCTAGCGTTTTCAACGCATACATACAGCATATAGCAAAGCACAAAAAATGCGTGTATGATAAGTGCACATACAGCACAAACTACTAAATAGTCTTCCATGTTTTAATACTCCTTAAATGTTAAGATTTAATCCGCAGATACAGCTTTAACATAGGCTTGTAGCAACTGCTTACAGATGTTTGAAGCTGTCATCTGACAGTTCAAACCTACAAACTTTTTCTGTACGAACTCGCAGAAAAAGTCTTTCATGTTAGCACTTGTTACAGTAAGGTCATCATCTACAACAAATGATGAGTTGTCTTCAGATGCCTCAATCTTAACTGTAGGATCGATAGCATCAACAACTAACATACAGGTGTTAAGGTCATTTAAAGATTCTGAAACGGATTGAATAAAGTCTAGCTTTGCGCTCATGATAATTTCCTTGCATGCATTTAGCATGCTTCTAAAGATTAAATGTTAAGATTTAATTGAATAATTGTTTTACAACTTTGTTTGCATTATCTAAAAGAACTGAAGCGTCAGTAACAACACAATTAGGGAACAACTTTAGTGCTGTCTCACAGTTAATACTTAATACTCTAAGTTCAATACCTAATTGTTCGCATTGACCTAGTTGCTCTTTTACATTTGAAATAGAGTCTGGCATGCCGTCAGTTATAATTAGTAGTATGTTACGATCTTTATCTGAATACTTAAACTTAGTTAAAGCATAAGCCATAGCTTGAGCCATTGGTGTACTACCCATAGGTTTTTGGTCAAAGTACTTCATTGTACTTTTAACACTCTCCCATGGTTGTTTACATATTCCTACTTCATAATTACCACCACCACCAGGAAAGAAAGATACTTGCGATTCTGTATTAGGTACTCCTTCTAAGGCTTTTGCTATACAGTATGCACATATTTTTGCATGATCAATTCTTGATAATCTGTAGTTTGGAAAATTTCCATCAGAAGCTGTAGATAACATTGACGATGATGTGTCTACTAAGACATGAATAGAAGTATTATGATCTAAGTCATAAGTTTTTTTATTCCATATATTAGTCTCACCTAATGGAATACGTATAGCACGCTTTACGTTTAAACTCCTACCCACATCAACTTGCTCGCTTGTAGCTAAAGTTTTAGCTTTAACATAGTTATGTAATGCTAAAGTTAAGCTGTTAATCTTTACTGATAAACCAGTACTCTTTAACCAGTCGGCATTACCTTCTTCTACTCTAGGAAAATCACTGATAATACCTAGATCTTCACGTGCAGAAGATTCAGGTGCTTTACTTATAGAAGTTTCTATAGCTTTTTGTATTGACCATTCATTAAATGCTTCTATACCTGTATTAAAGTCTGTAATATTAGTTGTATCACCTTCATTGTCTTCACTGTCTTTATTGTCTATACTAATAGGATTTCCTTCATCATCTGTAAGGTATACATCTCCTATAAGATCTCGACAAATTTGTAGTGGTTTCTCCTTTCTAGTACTGTATTCTTTTTTAAATAAAGTATTTATTTTCTTAGCTAAATCATATGCTTCATGAGTATCATTACACATCGGTGCATTCATCAATAGCTCAGATAGGTTATCTGTAAAATCTTGTAGACATGGATAAACGTTTAATGTTTTAAGAATGTATAGATCTGTATTATATTGTTGTATATACTTTTGACATAGCCATGATGTGATTTGTAGCATACGTGGTATGAGATTTATTGTGTTGCCATGTAAACTATCTAAGTTTTTCACAGCAATTCTACTAAGTTCACGATTCAACATTAGTAAATTCTCATATACGCCTATCCATTTTTTAGACATCAAACGTTCAATACGTGAATCTTCTACAATATTCAACAACGTATATAATAGTCTTTCTTCCTTAGAAATTTGACTCAATAGGTTGAAGTCAGAGTAAGCAATATGTCCAGACTCGTGTGCAAGATATGCACAAGCTAATCTACATGAATGCTCATCGCTGGTGTTAAACCTTGGAATTGTAATTTTAGTTCCGTCAGTAAATGCAAGACTACCTTGGACTCTTACCTGCACGCCCCACAATTTTGCATAATTGTGGACTTGCATCATCAATGATTTATTCACTTGATTTATCCTTGCATGATTTAATCATGCGTTAAAATTAAATGTTAAGATTTAATTCTCAAATGCTGATGTATCAAATACATCACGTACAGCGTCTTGGATAAATGACGTTGTTGATGAATAGTATTTGCCATCAAACTCTAATACCTTATGTGTGCTAGTGTCTATACGTGCAATAACAGTAACGTATGACATAATGATGTAAGTATTATCATTGTCATAGATAGCATAAGCAGATCCGTTTCTGAATGGCTTACAGTCATCTAAGTACTTACGTACATCAGCTCTCTTAATTGTTTTCACTTTTTGAACTTTCATAAGATCACCTTTTAAATGTTAAGATTTAATTATGCTATTTTCTTAGCTCTCTTAGTCTTTGGGCTATCATTCTCGTTAAGCACATCACTTACTTTAACTTCAGGTTTATGATCTTTAGCTTCTTCCTTGTGACCGAAGATGTCATTAGTAGTACGTTGAATGTAAGCACGTTCTTCAGAGTTCAAACGATTAGCAATCGCAACATCTACAGCTTCTTGAATAGTCATAGCATTAGATAAGCTCATAAGTCCTGCGATCTTACATACCGTTCTAGTACTAAACGGTGCATTTAGTGCAAGCATTTGAGCATCGTTACTTGCAGCTGCCATCACAGCTCTAACTGTATTAGCAAGTTCAATAATTTTACTGATTAAATTGTTATCAAGTTGTGGATATTTATTCTTTACTATTTGAGTTTCTACAGTTGCACTAGGATAAGTTGCTTTTAAAAATCTAAATCTATCTAAGAATGCTTGGTTTAATACTCTTACACCGTTATACAATGCTGAAGCATCACCTGAACCAAAAGAGTTTGCAGTGCAAACTACTCTAAAGTTTTTGTGAGGCTTAACAACTTCACAATTATTTTGAATAATGGTTAGATCTTTACCGTCTAACACATCATTAAGTAATGTAAGGTCACCCGATCTCATGGTATCAATCTCATTTAAGACCAAGATCTTTCCGTAACGCATAGCTCTAGTCAATGCACCATCGACCCATGTTAATGTACCATTGACAATGGTTTGGTGTCCGATTAGGTCTTGAATATCTACAACTGTAGATAGAGTTGCTTGCTCTACAGACCATCCTAACCTTGATGCAATTTGTAAGACGTGGGTTGTCTTACCACAACCAGCATCGCCCGCAATATACAAACAGTCACTGTTAGGTTGTAATAAATAAGCTACAATCTGATTTGTTAAGTTATCATCAAACACATAAGTAGGATCTAACTTTGGCACAGATTGATGGTCTAAATCATTCAATGTAAAGCTATTAAAGAAAGTACTTGACAACTTGAACAGAGTCTTCATATTGAAAGTCTGTACTGTACCATCGCCCTGCACTGTTTGGGCTACAGCCTCTACAGTAGGTTCAGTAGGTAGTGTAGTTTCAGTAGGTAGTGTAGGTTCTACTACTTGAACTTCTGGTTCAATAGTTTGAACTGGTACAGATTCCTGAATGCACTTGGTTGTTTTTGATTTTCTAATAATCATATTGAATATCCTTGCATGATTTGATCATGCGTTAAATTAAAATTAAATGTTAAGATTTAATTGATTACTTATGCCACACTAATTCATAACGTGATGGCAAATTCTTACAATCCGACTTTGAGATCGCTCCATCTGAGTACTCTACAAATAGACACTCTTTAGTTGTCCAAGATTTGTGCACATATGGGATAGTTACGTAAACGTAAAAGCCATATGCTATTAGACCAGCTAGCACTACAAGTAATGCTATTGTTTGTATAAATGTTTTCACTTGATTTATCCTTGCATGATTTAATCATGCTTTAAAAGATTAAATGTTAAGATTTAATCTTGATCTTCTACTCTTACACCAAAGCAAAAGTGTGTGTGATTTTTGTTAAGGCTTAACTTTGTGAAATACTTTTTACATACTACTTTTAGATTAAAGTTAAAAGGGCTTAAAATTCTCTTAAGCTCCTTAATTGTCATTAGTTCATCTTTGATCACACAGTAAACTAATTCACCTTTTTGTGAATAGAATGAATGATCACAGTTTGCTTTGTAATATTTCATAGTAAATTCCTGGCATGATTTAATCATGCGTTAAAAGATTAAATGTTAAGATTTAATATAAGTGAGTTCATAGACTTGAACTCACTTACACTTATTTATTGATCGTTATTCATGTTTGGACTATCAACCAAAACGAAATGCTCATCACAGTCTGAACAAATTAGGTGCACTTCTTTGCTTGCTCTAATCTTTACGCCACAGCATGGACATTGATATACGTAAAGTTTTCTTGTTTTAGATACTTTCTTTGCTTGCTGATCTCTGAACAATGCAACGGCTTTTGTGTCTTCCACTGTTACATTTTTGTTGACAAACTCTAGTGTTTCATCGTTTAAAGTTGTGGTGCTCCATCCGTATTTGTCGGACTTCTCACAGATAATGCCATGACTTTCACAAGCAGTTTTGAACTTTAAATTATGGAAATGACCGTTCGAGCTTGTATCCTTGATGTTATTTATAGCATTGTAAACGTGCACTAATTCATGAGCTAGCACAGTGATTATTTCGGTTAAGCTCTCACCTTCAAGGCTTGTAGCTGTTAGATTTACTTCGTAAAATTGCTCATTAGTCTTAGCATTGTGCCAGCACTTATCAGACGTCATCCAACCTAAACTTTGAGTTTTAGTCCCCCTTGCATCTGGCTGAATTGTTACTGTTACATTAGGTAGTGCACCATTGAATAAGTGCTTATTAAGAAGGCTAACCCACTTCTCACACATTGACATTAAAGGCATTAAGGATGCGTTTTCTTGATATGATTTAAATAAGTTTTTAATGTTTGCCATTTTGAAGATCCTTGCATGATTTAATCATGCTTTAAGTTGAAAATAAATTAAATGTTAACATTTAATTTTTTGTTTCAGAGTTTTAAAAACTCTTAACAATAAGCACTCATTTTTGAATGCTTATGCGTTAAAAATTCTTATGGACTCATACTTGCTATTTTTCACATGACATTATTGTTTAGTCTGTGATATTAGTTCTAGCTTGTTGTTACCTTACATCTGTTAGGTGTATGGAGTGATTATATCTTTTATAATGTAACCACATTTAAGACTAGATACTAATCTAGCTAAGATCCTAATTATAGGATCGGTCTCTTTATAGTCAATTAAATAACTTTTTTCCCATCGTTATTTATTTTCAATCGCACGATTATGCGGTATTGACTCACAGAGATCTATTAAAGTTTGTAATGTTTTAATAGACATGTAGTAACTAATTTTTAAAGAGCTGATAAACTGCTTGAGCTTATCTTTTTATCTTTCATTATAATTATAGAATTATATTTGTAGTTTGTCAAGAAAAATTTTAAATTATTTTTAAACTATTTATAAAACTATAATTATTAAAGAGCTTGTAGGTGCTTGACCTTATTTATAGTATATACTCATAAATATATAATTGCAAGTACTTTCTAAATATTTTTTTCTGCTTATACATTTTAGTAATTATATACCAGGAGTATTATATAAAGAGCTGATAAAGTGTATAACCTTATCTTTATATTTATAGTATAGCACCACATATATAAGATTACAAGTACTTTTAACAAACAAATTATATAAATATGTATGTATAATTTTAATTTAGCGAAATGTAAAATTTACATTTTTATTTTTGTGATTTACAAGTTTTTTATTTTGTAGTTCAAAGAGTTAGATTGATTTACGTAATTTACAAGTTTTTTAAAAGGGTTTAGAAGTTTTAAACGGTGTGAAAGAAAAAAAAATTTTTTTTATTTTTCTGAAGAGCTCAAAAAGTTAGGAGCGCAAAAACGAAAAATGTAAATGAAAAATTGTGAAAAGTTAGTAATTTTCTGAATATTTTAAAA